>Ga0208162_1001143_pt1 | contig 14244 bp, 11 predicted proteins | sample CB_VirMetaG_4_FD_184539 | JGI IMG/M metagenome (GOLD analysis project Ga0208162, IMG submission 184539) | Freshwater to marine saline gradient viral communities from Chesapeake Bay - CB_1508_1M Viral MetaG (SPAdes) (version 4) | ecosystem: Environmental > Aquatic > Marine > Coastal | place: USA... | reverse complement strand
TCTTGAGAAGGGTGAACAGAGAACTTCTCTCTATAGTTCACCACAAGCTCAACAAAAGTCTGAAGGTATTTTAGTTCAAGGAAGTTGATGTCCATCACTTCAAAGATCTGGTCCGCGAACGGACGATCTAGCAAAATCAAATGACATAAGCTTTCTTGAAAACTTTTTCCATATTGGCTAAAGTCTTCTTTTGACATCTACGCTCCAAGTGCCCAATAATATAACATGATTATTTTGCTCTGTCAATGATTTTTTATGATTCTTTTGAAGGTCGCAAAGAGGTCATCGAAGTTGTATTTGTCGAACCCGTCTTTCTGTATTCTTGCAATAATTTCTGTTTTGTTAAGTTCTGGTTCAAAGTTTTCAAGTGCGTAATCTATCTTTGTTTTTCCCTGAATAGAGATACTGGGAGAATAAAGTTGCATAATTTTATAGTTTTCCCTTATGATATCTTCCGATTCTAAGATAGAAGTATAAGCTTTTAATCCTGTGTTATCGTTTTTGCAGTGCTCAAATAACTTATCAAATGTTACCTGCTTTTCTTCGATGAAGAATGGCATTCTTTTGGAAACTGTCGGCAGACCCACGGAAGGAGCACCCTTGAGGTTATCTGAAGGGTCTCCAGCAATGGCACGAGCAAGGGCAAAGTTTTCCGGATGGATGCCGAATTCTTCGATGATTCTCGGCTTGTTTACATAGACTCCCTTGATTGGTCTGTAAACTACAGTTTCGTTATCACAGATCTGAAAGAAGTCTTTGTCACTGGAAACAATAATCTTTTGCCAGCCTTTATACTTATGGTGCTGGCAAACATAAGAAATAATATCATCTGCCTCAGTTCCGTCAACCATTAACTGAATCAGTGGGCAGCAGTTAAGCATTTCTATAAGCCGCTGCTGTTGCCAGACCTTGTTGTGCATTTCCTCATCTTCTGTGAGGTTTCTAACTTCGCGGTGAAGGCGAATTGGCTTTCTACCTTCTTTATAGTTCTTGTTTACAGATTTTCTTTTCGCAGATCCCCCAGCGCCGTCCCAAGCAATTATAATCTCATCGGGTCGCATTTCCCTGCAAAGCTTCTGTAGAATGCCGATAAAGCCCTTGTAGCCACCAATTGGCTGACCATTAGCAGAAATACTTTTATTTGCTATGTAAGCCCTGAAATAAGCATTGAGAGCATCAATTACCACCAGCCTCTTCATTTTCTTCTTCTCCGTGTTCTTCTATCTTATCTTCTTGTTGTTGTGCTGTCAAGAGTGATTCTAGAAATTTCTCTATGATGTGGTCTTTCTGTTTCTCTTCTTCGGCGTTGATCCAAGCCCATATCCAAGTTGACTCTAGTTGTGAAATTTTTGTTTTTAGTTCTTCGATTTGAACTTTGAACATTTCAAGGTCTTCATCGTCAAGGTCGCCTGGATCGATGCCAACTTCCTTGGCAAGCTTGTGAAGAGTCAAGATCATGTCTTCTTCGAGCGCCTTAGACGCCTCCACAAAAAGCTTTTTCTTTCTTTCCCTTTCCTCATCAGAGCAGTCAAGAAGTTTATCTGGATGAGCAGCGCTGGCGATCTTCTTATAAAGATCTTTTGTTTTCTTTCTTGGCTTTCTCTTCTTGTTCTTCTTGGTGCTTCTCTGAGGTGGTGGACCCTTCTTTGACTTTGGCTTGCCTCTGTTTAAATTAACGCCTTTCTTTTTTGCTGTTTCATCGAGGGCTTCTTCAAAAGCTGCTTGGCTTTCATTCATAATAGCCTGATGGTATTCTAAGTCAGCCTCAAGATATCCCAACTCAGAAACCATCTTTTCGTATTTTGCTTTTGAAGATTGGCTGCCCATACTAACAAATAGTATGGAAATTCTTCTTAGTCAATAGCAAAAGTATTTTCTTGTACTTGAACTTCTTCATCGTTATCGTAGAAATCTTCTGCGTTGCCTTGGCGAGTGTCAAACTTCATGATAACTTCCTCGTCCATAAGTTGATAAACTCGCTGACGGAAACGATCATTTTGCATCTTTTCGACCCACTTAGCGGCTTGAAACTTTTCTGTCGTTCCATCTTCAAAAACCATAGTATACCAAGCACCTGATTGAATAATATTATCAGATCCCTTGACAGCATCGAAAAGAGATTCATCATCTTGAATTGCAACCTCATTGCCTCCCCAAAGGATTCGGAAGTTGCAACTTCTTCCCGCAGTACCAAAGCGAGACTTTTCTAGCTTGACTTTGACTTCTGATCCAATACGGAAACCATTGTCATCTAGCACAAAACTTGCTTTTGCTTTTCGACCAGTAAGCCAGATTCGCAAAGAATAAGCATATGGCAGGGCTTTTCCACCAGGGGTGACGTATGGTGTTGTCATTGCCTCTGCTGCAACTCTAGTAATGTTTGTCTTAAGTTGGTTTAGGACTAGCAAAGTTGCTTGAGCATTTGCGATTGGAATTGCCAACTTTGACATTGCGCGCGCTAAGATTCGTGCCTTCATAGCCATTTGAGACATGGGATCAAAACTACCTTCAACTTCGCTATTTGCCGGGGTCAGCGCCAAAGAATCCCAAATAAAAAGAAACTGATTATCGTTGTTCAAGAGATCTTCGATTGTTTCAAAAACAAACTCGACACTTTGTGCCTGAACATACAGCAGCCTTTCTAGATCACAACCCGCATTAACCAAAAAGGAAGGATCGATCGCAGATTCCGAATCAAAATAAACAACATCTATACCCATCTTTTGAGCATTTGCTGCAATTTGAGCAGCCATGTAGGACTTGCCAGTAGCCTCAAGTCCAGCAATTTCAGTGACCTTGCCTACTGGAATTCCTGCATATTCTCCTCGGCTGATAATAGAATCTAGCCATCGAGATCCCGTTGGGATCCACTGTGTAACTTCTGTAGGATTTGCTTCATTGAGGTCGTGAGCAACACTCATGCCTGCCTTCTTATTGATAAGCTTTCTCATATCAGCCATGGAAAGCTTGCCTGCTTTTACTTTTGCCTTTGCCATTCATTTCTCCAAGTTGGTGTGTATTATAACAAGCTTAACCCAAATGTCAAGCGATAATTAAAATTTCTGATGATTTTCCCATTTTCTTCGTTGTGATATTCTTCATGCCGTATGCCCATGCTGCCTCAATGATTTCGTAATCTTTGTATAGATCTCTTATCTCTGGAGTATCATTGTATGAAAGAACCCAGTTGTTTCTTTGACTAAGGATATCATAAAGACCTTTGTGATCAAAGCCAGAGTGAAGATCGCCATCCTTGCCATATAACTTGTCTCTATCCATCCAGTATCCTTCAATGACTTTTCCTGTTCTTTCATCAGTGTGCTTTGGAATCCACTCTTTATCAAACATATAAGGAGGATCCAAATAAAGAAAAGCATCAGGGTGTTTGGCGATAGATTCTTTGAAATCCATTTGTTGGACCGACAAGTTTGGCTGACGAAAGTCCCTCACCCTATCGATGGAACTGTCTGTGAACCGAGCATAAGAAGCTCTTTTTGAAAAGCCACCTGAAAGGGTTGCTCCCGAAAAACTGGACCGATTGATAGCATACACCTTTGCTGCCAAGTCAAAACTGAACTGAGGATTTTCTTTTTCTATCTCCTCTCTTATCTCTTTCCTGAATTCACGGAAAGCTTCTGGAGCGAGTCCTCTTTTCTTTTCAATCTTTCCTTGGTGTTCGTATTCTTTCTCAACTCTAAAAGAATCTGAGAGTTCGGCTAGGTGATCTGGGTCTTGGAGTAACGCCTGCCAAAACCAAACAAGAGGGACGAAGATGTCATATCCATATACCTTCGTCCCTCTTGCGGCAACAGCAAGTTCCACCGATGCGCCACCAAGAAAAGGCGAGCAAAGTTCTTCACAGTCTTCAGGAATATGCGGAAGAATGTGCTTAACAGCACGAGACTTGCCGCCTGGGTATCTAAGTGGCGTCTTGCTGGTCATCCCTTTCTCCATAATAAGTGTTGGGGCATCTTTGAACCCATGCCCCCCTGCGGTTGATGTGGCTTACGAGTTCATAAGCTCGTTGAATACTGCGCTCACATCAGTCTGAGCCTCGGAAGAAGATGTTTGGGGGGTTGCATCTTCTGCGGCGGCTCCATCCAAAGAACTCATAAAGTTATCCAGAATGCCTTGGATTTCGTCCTGGCTCTTTTGAACGAAAAGCTTGTCAAATTCTGGAATACTCCCAATAAGCTCTCGGGTTCGAGAGGTGTCTTCGCTAAGAGGAGACGAGCGACGACGAGGAGTTAGAGTTGTCTTTGGGTAGCTTGCACCTGGTGGCTTACCATATGTAAGGGTAAGGTCGGTGCCGTCTTCGGTGTCCGTAATGTCACCATATTCTGGATTAAGAACAAGATTCAGAAGCGAAGTGTAGGCTTCTTTTCCGTATCCCCAGACTCGAACGCCGCGATCTTCTTCACTGCGAACGATAACAGGAGAAAAGAATCGCTGACGAGGCGTCAAATCCTTTGCCATCTTCATGGTGTCTGGATCTTGACTCTCATTAAATTCCTTCCAAAGCTGGTCCTTGAGGTCACAGATTGGGCAATCCTCACCGTGATTCTTTTTGGGACACAGAACACCACCACGGTTTTCTGCTCCAAGATTGTAGTGGAACCAGTAATCCTTGAAGGGGTCGCCATCTTCTGGAGCGACGATGCGAATGTCTTGGGTTCCATCCTGGGGTCGCCAGAAATAGGTACCGTTAGACTTTGTGCCATTTCCCTTTGCTTCTTCGAGTCGTTGCCTAATCTTATTAATATCAAGTGCCATTGTTTTCTCCTATTGTTTGGTTAAGTACAGAGTCAGCAAATGTCCTGCTCTGCCGTTTTAGTTTTGTGTGTTTGGTGTCTTCTCAACAATGTACGCAATATTGCGCCCAAAATCATTTGGATATATTGCGAACGAAACTTCAAGGTTCTCCTCTTCTTTCGATTTGACTTGAAGCTTAAGCCTTGAGAACAACTCTTTGTTGGTTTTGAGTTCTTCCTCGGCTATGCTATAAAGATAACATTTTGATCTGGGGTTGTCAATGTTAAAAAACATTTTTTCTGTATTCTCTTCCATAATGAGCATACCAAGGGAAACAATTCTGTGAGTTTCTTTCCCAAAGTTTGGACTGCCCACAAGAGGCTTTGTGTTTTCGAACACATTGATCATATGGATAGAAGATACAAGAAGTTCATTCAAAGTATCATAATAACCGATAATTGGTGCTCCGCCGAGCATGTTATCTAAAGCTTGGTTTGAAATTAGAAAAAGCCTTTTAAATACTCCTGACCTTGCGTATTCTTGAAAGACTCCTCGAACAAGGTTTTCAATCATCTTTTGTCGCTCGTTTAGGATACCGAGGTCTGGCTGAACATAAATTACAGTAATGTCATTTCTTTTTAGTTTCTGGAGGATTTTAAGAGAAGCACAAGAAATCTCTCCAGAGCCACCGACAATGAACATAACTTCTTCTTTATTCTTTCTTATTTCTCCGAAGAAACTGTCCAGCTTTGGAAATGAATACTTCTCGTATTCTTCTGCTCCAGAAAGCTTTGGGACACTATAGCATCGATCGCCTGAGATGTCAGCATCGATCTTGAAGATATCGTACTGCGGATACTGTGAAAAAGCATCAGCAATATTACAACCAGCGCCACCGAGTCCTACAATATTCATCCTAAACCTCAATATCCTTTAGACTGCCGAAATCTTTTCCTGCTCGAATGTTCACCTTGAAATCGCCAAGCTCTGTTTGGGAAAAGATTTTCACAAGTTCCTTCAATTTGTCCCCGTCTTCCATTGAAAAGTCTATCACAATCGAATCGTGAATAGGAAAAGCGACATATGATTTGCTGCCTCGAAGAGCCTTTGAGACTTTAATCATTTGCCTTAAAACGTTTTCAGCACAAGTGCTTTGGATAATGTAGTTGAGAGCCGTTCGCTTTTCTGATTCTATTTCTGTTCCGAATGCGTTTATAATCTTATCACCTGAGAAGTATTTTGTCAAGATATTTTTTCGGTCATACGCTTTTTCACAGGCATAATCTGTGCTCTCGGGATTATATAACCAAGCAAAAATGCGCTGTTTAGCCTCTTCTCGGGTCTCTTTTCCACTGAAAACATTTTTAATATTCCACTCGTGAATATCTTCTTGTGGCTGCGGCTTGTTTTGAAGAGATAGGAGAGTTCGGATTTCTGCTGCGTTAAAGTCAAGTTCTACAAAGAAATCGTTATTTGGCTTGAGGATACTTCTGTATTCGTGCTTGAATGTGAGAATAGGAAAGCTTGTCTTTGTTGTTGTTAATCTTCCTGTTCTTGTTCCGTTGATATTGAAATGACAATAAGGCTTTGTTTTTTGAATCTTCTTTGAAAAGTCTCGATGGCTGCGCTTTGCCATATTTAACTCTTTCAAGTTAATCTTAAGCTTTGTGTGTTTGATTCTGTCAATCTCTCTTGTGAGATCGAGCATATAATCATAGTTCTTTGGCTTCTCAAAGTTCTGAAAAACCCAATCTGTTATGAGGTTTCGGACATAACAATATTCAATCAAAAATCGCTGCGGAACCAGGTCATAAAAGCAATTTTGAGAAAGATCAATCTTTGCTGTCCGCAAGGACTTATGGAAAGCGAGCAGCCTTTCTTTAACATCATCCCATTGGTCCTTAAGTGACTCAGGACATACGTCGTCCAGCGTTTGAGAGCCGCAATAGAGCTTTGCATACTCTACGTCCAAGTCAGCTAGAAAAGCCGAATAAGACCAAGTATGAGAAAGATTTTCGGGAAGAGGCTGATTGAAAATCAACTCGTCACCGTAATAAATCCCAACGCATTCTTGTTTTTCATCAAGCGTCTGGAAGATCAATCTTACCTCTTTTTATAGACTTCTCTGAGATATTCTGGATAATCAATTTCTGCCTTGTCGGGCAAACTTCCGCGATTCCGCAAGACTGATCGAGTTGATTTGTCATAAGAGGATCCTTCCTTCACAGGAATATCGAGAAGCTGATTATGAATGTAATCCATTGCTACTGATGTGTCAAACTGTTTGTTCATTTTTCTTGCGACTGAAATAATCTCATTTATTTCTGCGTCCACCAAGTGAAGCTGAGATTCCACATTTCGAAGCTTGACATAAAAAGAAATCCAATAATCTTCCGAAAACATCTGAGTGAATGTTTCTTGATCTGGGTATTCTCTCTTTTTATATGTCGAGAAAAGATTTCCGTTATCAATAAAGTTGATTTTCTCTGAAGGCGACTGGCTGAATAAGCGGGAGTACGTGTCAAAAGCCCAGTTTGACAAGATGTTCAAATCATCATTGTGAGCAACTTGATAATTGTTTTGAAAAATAGAATTGATATCTACACCTGTTGCACCTTCGGCTGTCATAAACTTTCTTGTGGTCTTTGAAGATAAATTAGCTATCAAGCGCAAAGGCTGCATTTTATCAACATAGAACCCAAAGCGAGCAGCAAGACGAAGATAATAATCAAATGATTCACCTTGCTCGATAATAAACATCTTAAGCTGGTCTTCTGAGAATCCTGCGTCTGTGAAGTCAATACACAATCCTGTGGAGTTTATATTGCAAGAAGTTGAAGTGATATAAGCATAAGAAGAGATTGTATTCTTTTGAGCATACTCCATGACGAACGACTCAAACTTCAAAATAAAATCTTTCATTGTCATGATTTCATTCATGCGGTTCAGACCGTTATAGACATTCAAAAACGAATCAGCACAAGCCTGCAACAAAAAAATATGACCCGCTCTTTGAGAAACATAAGATCTTTTAATTTGCAAAGTTTCAAGAAGCGGGCTGTTTTTTAATTTCGTTCCTTTATCTATCTGAACTTGTTGTATGAACTCGGATGCCGCAGTGGCAACAAAATCTAAAGCGTATTGATTTTCTGTTCCTGGAATAAGTTTTAGCCTGTTCTCATTCACATACACCGGGCGGTATCGTGGATCGACGCGGCCATATAAAATGGTTTCATTAAAGTTAAAATCTTTTATAATTCTTCGTATATCTTCGTCGACGTATTCATAAGCATATGCAGAATAATAAAGCCTTTTTCGATAAGTTTCTACTGAATCCATATCGTTTGTAGCATTTGTATTGGCTCGAATATATCGAATCAAGCGGTAATCATTTTTATTTTCTTTAAAGTCAGACATATATTATTCCAATATTATCCTTGAAGCTCTTCGAGATCAATATTCTGTGTCGTTGCATCTTCTTCAGTTGGTGACACAGGAACCGCACCATCACCTGTGGTGTCTTGTGAAGCAAAAAGTGCTCGCGAGCCGCTTCCTCCACTTGTTTGCCAGCGCGCTTCAATGGTTGTAGAATAACTACCATTATCCCTATCAAAACTTGATTTTACATTTGTGACGAGATGGTATCCGCCGATGCCAAGCTTTCTAGAAATAGAGTTGGGATTCGTTGGTTGCCCAAGCGAAGCCCCAAACCCAATCGGATTAAAGAACAAATATTGACCCGGAAAGAAACAAAAATTCATACTCATTTCGATAGAAAGATTATAAACTCTGGCTAACTCAGAAAGCGGATCAAACGCACCAACTTCAAAAGCCTTCATTTGCCTTAACCCTTCCACATCAACAGGATCAAAGGATACAGATATTATTCTGGTTCTCCCATCCGCAGGTCTATAATATAAGTGTGGTATATGATTTTTCTTATCTTCTTCCTCATTTCCTGTCATGTCATATGTATCACTGTTCATCATGTAAAAAACCAAATAATGACAAAACTCCACATTGGAAGCCGTATTGTTGCGATTTGGAAGATTCGCCAACAAAGTTGTCATTTCGATTCTTTCTCCTGCACGAAGGGGAGGCTGTCCACCATCAAAGGGGAGATCCACAACTTGTTTTCTTGGGACAAGCTGCTTCGCCACGTCGTTTGATGATGCAGATTCTAAGTAAAACTTTTCTACAGTAAAATCTCTCATACAATCGGTTATAAAGTTTGATAAACTATAAGTTTTTTTGCCTGGGTCGATAACATTCTTTTTCCACCATGTTTTAAAAAAATTAAAAGAAACTGGCAGTTCTGCTAAGCTGGCCGGGAAAGAAGCAGGGCCTCCATCTGAAGATCTATAATTTATTGGCCCTAATAGAATCTTTGTTTTCTTAAGAAAGTCCGAAGTGGGCTGTGGCTTATAGCCATAGTCAACTATGGTTTCAACCCCAGTAAAGCCAGTAAAATTGATTTCTGCTCTCTTAGCCGTGATTTCAGATTCTAACACATAATTTTCAATCGACTCCTTAGCCGCGAATTCAACAATATCGCCAAGAAAAAACCACGGAATATAATATGCTCCTTGTTTTTCAATTTGAGTCTGATCTGTGGTTTTCCCAGAAGCCTTCATGTTGCTCTTGTTTCTAGCTCTTCGTTCATTTTCGCGCCTGACTATATCATTCTTAATAAATCTTATTACGTCGTTTCTCTGGCCAACATTGTCGCCGCTAAGCTTGCTTCTTTGATCATTATTTAAATAAGGGTAGTTTTCCCATGCAATATTCTTATCTTGTGTGATCTCCACATCATAGAGATCCGTGTCGATTATTCCCAAAGCCAATTTAGCCTGGTATATGAATTGACCCCTGCTGCCCCGGCCGCCAGCCGCGTCCGTGAGCATTTCTGTTTGCACTCCGTCTGAGTCGTCCCCAAAGCCCACACCCTGTAATTGAATATAGGTTTCCTCAATAAATTCTGCTCCTGTCATTCTTTCTTTCATACTTTCTTGTATGAGCTTTGAAAATTGCGATGCATATTCATCAGAAGACAATCCACTTGGCTGAGCGCCCATTGCTTCGAAAGTCTTGCCGATATCAAAAGAAATTAATCCATTTTCTTTTGATACTTTTGCAAAATAAAGTCTATCTCTTGATAAAAGAAAGTTAGTAAACTTTTTATATGCGGTATCCGCAGCTTCTTGTTGTCCTTCTTCTAATTTTTCTTTAAGGAAAGCTAGAAGTCCTTTATCTTTTTGCCCGTACTCCCACGGGCTGAACCAAGCTATCCATGTGTTATCTGGAAATAAATCTTTTTTGAAAAGATCTATTTCAGCTTGAACATCGTTTTTTTGTGTTTCGGAGGCAGCATTCTTAAGTTTTTTCTCTAACTCTTTAACGCTATCTTTATATTCTTCTAGTATCATCTTGCAGGCAAGTATTTTTTTCTGCTGTGCTTTGGTTCCCGTCAAGATATTAAAAGTACGCTCTTTATTGAGCACCTGTGCCAAGCGAGCACGATAATCAATCTTGTAAGTAAAAGCGCCAAATTCATCGAAGTCAAAAGAGGATTCAATAGGACTTAAGAAAAAAGATCTTTTTTGGTTTCTAATGGCTTCAATTAATTCCTTGTCTGTTAGCTCAGGATCTTTTTCATTAGGCTCATAATATAAGTCCACCCTTATTTCAAAAAATCCATCTATATTTATTAAATCTTGCCCTTTCTTGGTAGGCTTGCTGGCAATACTTTGCTGCTCATCTTCGAGCGGATTTAAAATCTTTGTCGCCAGATCAATGTATCTATATTTTCCCGGAAATTCTTCTGAAATACTTTCTCGTTCTGCGAGAAGTCCATGAAAGTCTTTAAAGTAAATAGACATCTTGAACTTTATATCACTTAAAGCTGAGACCGAGTTTGTTCCTCCTAATTCATATGACAAGTTTAATAATTTGACTTTTAATCGTTCGTCTGCTGGGGCATATTCTGTTGGAAATGGAATTTCAATTTGCTTTACGACTTTCCTATCTTTACCAGCACTATCATAAACAACTTTAAATATCCGGACTTGTGGCGTTACAGCACCATATGATCCTTCTGAACTTTGTTTCATTGAAAGATATTTAGAGGCACCCGGAATAGAAGTTAGCGCGTTCATGAAGGAGTAAGGCTTGCCAGAAACCATAGATACGTATTTATATGGCTTCTGATTGACAGATACGCCAGTGGCAGCATCGCTTGTAGGATAGTTAATGGAATTTGTTCTACTTTGAAAAATATCAGATGCTACTTCGATTCTATCAAATAGGCACTTTTGATGTGTTTTTGCTATAAGTTCCGCATCCTTGAATTCTTCAGAGAACTCAGAGACAACGGGTGGCGATTTGGCTTGTTGAGCCTGGGAAGCTGCCGCTCGGGCAGCGGCGGCAGCAGAGGATGCTTCGGCTTCGATAGCGGCTTGAGTTGCGGGATCAATAGGGCTTTGTGACCTTGCCTCATACTGATCCGCAAGAGGTGTCATCGTCGAAAAGCTACTGAAAGAGTCTTCAGATCCCGTAATAGGTACGGACTCCAAATCGCCATATTCATTTGCGTATGTGAAAGATCCAGACATAACTAAGACCCTCTATAGAAGATAGTTAAAACCTGATCGATACTAATAGGAACCTCGATTGTGTCACCAATGACAAGATGACTCTCTGTTGGTGCTTGGTTGAACCACGCAATAACCCACCACATTTCCGAATTACCATAATATTTGGCAGCTAATTTATAATAGCGGTCGCCATATGTCCATTCATGTTGTTCGGTAATCACGGAAGAATAATCTTCTGGACTAATTTCTGGAAGTCGGGGTGTGGTATATTGACGAACCTTTTTCAAGCCCCTGCGCTTACGAGCTTCTTTTGAAGCTTGAGTGCTATTAGTCCTTATTCTTCTATTATCGTACCTTATTCCCATTTCAATCCTCTAATAATATAGCGCAGCAAGCAATATTGAAATTTATTGACCTAATGCTTTATTATTTCTAGCTCTCATTCTGTTTCGCATTGATCTACCAGTTTTGTCAAATCTTTCAAGCTGCTGGTCGGCTGTCGCCTCACTTGTGCTTTCGGCTTTTTGTGTTTGATCGGACTTATTGTTGCCTTGAGAAGCGAGTGCTGATTTGGCAATTTTTTGGCCTTGCTTTACAACTTGATTAACTGCGGCACCTACCGCTGAACCAACCGCATTAGGAGCGGCGGAGCCATTGGCTTGATCTCCTATTTGTTTTGTTTGTGGATTTTTCTCACTAAACCGATAAGGGTAATTATATCCGTAATTCCATTTTCCGTTAAGCCAGTTCATAGTGGCGGTCCCATCTTTGTTGGTCTTATTTTCATGATATGGTGTAAATTCTATGTTCATTTTATAAACTTTTGGAACAATAGCCCTGTGCCTCTCAAAAATTCCAGATTCAAAATCAGGCTCAAAAGTAAATTGTTCTATATAGCCTGATAAATAAGAAGAAGAATACATACCCCTTATAAGATTTGCAAATCTAATTTCAAACTTCGGAGCTTTGACGGTGTTCTTACCAGCTTGATCCGGATAAAATAATCTTCCAAATTGTGACAACCTTGTCAAATTAAGCTTAGCCTCTTCATAAGTCGAGGCAACAATATCAAAGGAAAGCGTTATTTTTCTGGAAAGCGCTTGGAACTCTTTACCACGTTCACTAATTTTCCCTGGCTCTTCCTTGTAATCAGGATCGTAAGTATCTGAAAAAGCAGTCACAAAGGCTTTAAATTTTATATGAACCTTAGAGTTTCCGATTCGACGCCTAATGTGGATATAATAATCTCTTTCATTGGCATAGCTATCGGAACCATCGTCATATGCTCTTGCAGCTTGTTCTGGGGTTAGGTCTGCAAGATCAATAATGGCGCGCTCTTTATCACCAGGTTTTTGATTATTATTAGCCACTGCTATTCATTTCCTTTATCGTAATTATAACACAGATAATTTTATTTGTCAACCTTTATCAATCTCTCTAAACTTGCCATCGACAACTTCGCCGATAAGTTCTTCGAACCTCTTGAATGGAATCTGAACATAGATTTTCTGCACTGCGGCACCCGATGCTGTTCCGCCTCCGGCTCCGGCTGTGGCTCCAGCAGGCTTACCTTGGGCTGTCATGTTGATAGAGTCGATTACTCTTTGAAGTTTGATAACTTTCGCATCGCTATCAAGAGAGTTGACTGTTTCTTTAATCGCCTCAACCAAATCCAGAGCGGCTTGAAGATTGGCTAAGTTGCCGTTCGAGATACCCTCTAATCCGCTAAATATTTGCCCCAAAGAAGCGGCTTTTGCCGTATCGATTTGGGATAATGCAAAACCGATACCGAGGAATGTTGCACCGACACCAAGAAGCGCATAAGGCCCAACCAAAGCAAGTGTAGCCAAGGAAGCTGTTAGTAGCTGAAACCCTAAAGCTAAAGCGGTGACATTTTCAATTGAAACAACTTTGAGAAGTTCTGCGAAGGACGAGACCATGTAGCCTATACCAGCAGCAGCTAACCCCATACCGGCACCAATCATAAGAGCAGCACCACCAACTGAAAGCAGCACTCCGACTGCGCCAGCGGTTACTGCGGCTTGTGGTCCCGCTACGAGACCTATAAGGAGAGCTATCATAACCGCAAAAGCAGCAGTGAATAGCAATATTCCAAGAACAGCATATGGGGCTGCATCACCCAGGTCTTTAAAGCTGGCTACCAAAAACGATAACCCATAAGCAGCTAATCCGATACCGGCACCAATCATTAAAATAGCAGCACCAAGTGCCAGCATATTTTTTGCAGCACCACCAGCAGCAGCACCCATATTTTTCGTGGATGCTGCACTATTGTTCATTATGTCGTTGCTTTTTTGTTTTGATTTATTAAGACCTTCTTGCGCAGCAGTTTCAGAAACTTTTGAACTTATAGAAAGTTTACTTTGAATAAACTCTTTTATCTTAAGTCCGATTGACGTTTCTGATAATAAGAGAGAGAACTCATTAACTAAATTAAAAGCTTTTTGAATCGTCGTAACTGCATAAATTGCAGCACCAAGAGCAACTAAACCAGGAATGAGGTATCCGCCGAAAGCTTGATTAAGACCTTGAACAATGTTCAAAAAGAGTTTGAAACCTTCTATCGCAGGCTGCATACCTACAGCAAACTCTCTCATTACTTGTTCCATTTCTTTTTGTACTGTTGTATATTTTTGAGTTTCTTCGGCTGATTTCAAAAGTTCTGCTGAGGTTTTATTAACTTCCAATCCGGCATCGCCAAATTCTCCAGCCATAACCTTGGCAAGTTCAGTCATATCTTTCAGCCCAAGGGCTTCTTTCAAAGCTATTCTCTGGTAGTATCCCATATCATCAAAGCTTAGCCCTGCGTCATTGACGGCACCAGAGAGCATTTTTATTCTTTCGGTTGGATCTGTTACTTGCATCATTTTCATGCTGT
>Ga0208162_1001140_pt1 | contig 14248 bp, 19 predicted proteins | sample CB_VirMetaG_4_FD_184539 | JGI IMG/M metagenome (GOLD analysis project Ga0208162, IMG submission 184539) | Freshwater to marine saline gradient viral communities from Chesapeake Bay - CB_1508_1M Viral MetaG (SPAdes) (version 4) | ecosystem: Environmental > Aquatic > Marine > Coastal | place: USA... | reverse complement strand
TGGTACGCATCAAATCATCGTGCGTAATGATATGATTCGCCATCGCATCAAATTCACCCACGCCTTCATTCGAAAGACCCTGGGGATTGTTGAGGATTTCAACGCAAGGAATAAAACCTAAACTGTTCTTTAGTTGTTTTGTGTTACCTGCCAGGCTATAGGCAGGCATGTCGAAATTCATCTCCGAGTCGGAGTGAGTTTCTTCAATCTCGGTAGCTTTAATTGAAAGGCGAATATATCGTTTGGCTCCAGGGCTGTATGTACTTTGGTTACCGGTCAGATTTGTGGTGTTTATCTGATCACCAAAACCATTGCCCCGCCGGACCTTATAGCTGTAGATGATTACAACTTCGTCAAGTTCTCCGTCGACGTTGTAGTACGAACGATACTCGTGCTCGCGGAAATAATAGAGACGGTAGTTGTTTTTGGTGGGACGAATATAAAAAAGACCTTTACCGTCACACAGGAAATACTCCCAGATGGAATCCAAGCGGGTATCCATCTTGTTGTACTTCATCACGCGATCAAGGAAATCCTTGCGCTGCGCACCAAAGTTATCTTGGGACGGGAAGAACTCTACTCCTTGGCGAATGCCAAAGAGCTTCATCTGAGCAACATGAGACGCGACAATACCGGTATCAACAACGATGTTGCTATCTTTGTCGAGATAGGCGTTGATGATTTCTTGGAGCCGGGCTTTAGCGTCTGCCATTATTTTGGTCTTTTGCTGAATACTAACAAGTTATTTTTTAAATCGCACCAGTGCCAACTTCACCTTGCAAGCCAGGACCTTGATAACGCCCAAAATAGGGAGTAATGCCTGGACCCATTCCCCGTGGCATACCATACGGCCAGCGATAGTTCCGTAGTGGATTAGAGCGATTATTCATTGCAGCGTTCCCTGGTTCGTATGGCATGAACTGAGTGTCATGCCTAATGCTAACATCTCCGGGAATATCACTCATAGAACCTTCGCGATAACCAATCAATTCTTTTAAGGTGCGTTTGGGTCCTGCAGCGTAGGGTGTCGGTTGGGCTTGTGCAACTAACATGCCGCCAACATTACCAATTCCCGCAGCAGGCAACTGTTGTTGAACTGGAAAAGTAAATTGTTTTTGTTCTTCTTTCCAGGTATCTTGACCTGGAAGAAGCGGGCGTCGGTGCCAAGATTCACCACCTTGGATTTTAAAACGTGGATCAAGAAGTGGATTACCGCCTGCAACTTGACTTAAATTTCCGCCTACTGGAATACCACCTGAAATACGCATCTGACTACCTGTCAATCTTTTTATTTTACTCTTCTATAACCTCGTAACCAGCAGCGTCATTCACTTTGCTGACGACGATGCCATTGCCACGGACATCCCAGTTGAGAACATCGCCTTCTTGCCAACCAAGGTCTTCGATCACCTCGTCGGGAAGAACGATGTATTGATCGCCGTTTTCGTCTTCTTGGACCTCAAGGACGTAACTCATTTACTTGCAAGCATCTTATCGATCAGTTTATCAAGCTTATTATTGATTTCACGAAAGTTATCATGCATATCTTGAATTTCTCTTAAGAAATCAACCTTCAGCACGTAATCCATTGGCATGCGCTTGAGATCTTCTTCCAGCACGTCAATTCTCCGTTTTTGCGATCCGATGTAATTAAAAGCTTGTTGAACTTGATCACTATGCCTACTTAAGATTTTAGAGGCGGCCCAACCACCGCCTGAAATGGCCGATATTACGGCCGTCAAGCCGATGGCTACGTATTCAGGTCCCACCACAAAATTTTGCTTTTTTCTAATTCTAAAGTTTAGTAATCAAGTTGAAGCTGTCCTCGGCGCATTAATCCTGTCATCAGGTATACAAGAGCGTCTACACAGTCGTCATGACTGCTAACACCAAAGTTTGTCAGCTCTTCAAACATTGCTGTGAAGTTACGGAATCGATTGAAAATAATTTTGCGATCTTCAAACATGCCCATGCAGCCACGGAAACGTGCCAACTTATCTGCACGGAAACCCTTGACGGCATGCCAATTTAAGTTGTAAAGACTTTCGTTAGTCAAGCAAATCCGTTTGAAGTCGGCTTCCAGGGATGCTTGGTACGCAACTGCCTCACTCCAGATATCGCATGTGGAATAAGTCGGATAGTAGTTGCCGTTGTCATCCTTGCCAAGAATAGACCAATCGTTAAGAAGTTCTTTAAGTGCGTCTAGCTTCTCCAGGTTACCCATTACACGCAAACGTCGGTAGTCAATGACGTGAATCTGATCACCTATACGACCACCCAATACCATCACTGTGTAATCATTCTTTTCCTTAGTGCCAACGGAAAGGTCAACCCCAATACCGAGCGAATCGAATTCAGTGGCAATCTCAGCTTTAACAATCAGCTCTGGCGCCAGGGACAACTCGTTTTGTCTGACAACTTGATTCATGTACTGAAACGAAAAAGCAATAGGTGCTTGCCTCTTCTTTTCCTTCAGGTAATCCAAGGACCACATAGCAGGCCAATATGACTTTTCGTCACCCGTCTTAGGATCATTGATGATTGCGGATAACACAATCTGTAACCAGTTATTTTGCGGATTGAATGTCGTTGCATGGATGTCATCATGCCGGAAGCGCGTACCAAGGCAGATTGCACGTCCGCCTTCAAACATGGTTGGTGCGATCACCGCATTCCAGTTGTCCTGCATCTGTTTACGGATGTCAGGGTTAGAGATATCCGCAGCAGACTTAATAGCGTCATCGATGATGACCAGATGTGAACGCTTGGAGGTCACGGAACCTTTTAGGCCAGCAGCGCAGAGCGTAAATTGCTCTTCACCAGTGGTATCAATACCAGCAAACTTGTGATCAATAGACCAGTACTCATTGCTGGTGACGTTCTTGAGAAGACGTACGGTTGGAAATACTTCTTGGTATCGTTTGCTTTCAATGATGCGTTTGATGGTCGCTGACTTGGAACGTGCGATATCAACCGTATATGACAAGTAAAGAATTTGTAGTGGAAGCTTAGCTGCCGTGTGGATACCAATTGCCCATGCAGTAAACAAACCTAAGACTGTTGACTTAGCAGAACCCCGTGGTGCCAGGAGGTCAACATTGGGTCCGGCAATTTTAACAAGACAATTACTGTCTTCGTTAGTAACAAAGTGACGATGCCATTCCTTGTGATGCTCTGCCGGAGGCTTATCAGCTACATAGCTACAAAAAAACCCGAAGTCTTCCCTTGCTTTCTCCAAGGATTCAAGATTTCGGGGAACACGTATTTGTTGCCTGCGTGCAGCAGCTTGTGCGTTACGACGATATGCAAGATGCTGATAAGCAGGCACGATGGGTATTGTTCAGTGTATTACTGAATACTACCTCATTCTTCGCTTTTGCTGTTCTTCTTCTGTTCCTTGTACTTGCGAGCTTTTTCCAGGGCGGCTTTCCTCTTCTCTTTGTCCGACATTTCGCTGCCGTCTTCCTTCTTCGCTTCTTTCTTTTTGAAGTGCTCCAGGAGCTGGGGCGGCATTTTGTTCTTGGCCATTTTGTGATAACTGCGTTAATAAAGCCTCAAACTTTTGAGGATCAGCCTGGGACTCACCACCGATAGGCGCCCCCTGTAATCGACGAGCTCCGCCAAGACGATTCTTCTGCAGTTGCTGCACAAGATTCATTAAACCGCCGGCGAGCCTGGCGTCGGGAGCAGATTGAGCCTGTGGTGCTGGATTCATTTGTTTATTTTAAGTTAACTATCTTCATACTGCATCTTGGCCCAGACGCTCATTGAAGCTTCTTCCAGTGGGTACTCAATAGGATCATCCTTGAAGATTGTCAACAACTCACGAAGAGCACGATCAGCGCCAGCCATCAATAAACCTTTGCGATCGCGGTTAGAGGTGAACTGCTCAATCTGGGCAATAGTGCCACGCAATTCTTTCTGCATGCCAGCGATACGAGCGACACCTGCATCACGCTTGACAATGCCGTCATCTACGTCAGCACGCAGTTTACGGATGTCTTCCTGCATCTCCTCAATTTCGTAGAGGAGTGTCTTGCGGTGATCGGGTTTGGGATAGTTACTGCTAACCCAGTGCTCACAAGAAGAAATACTACCTCCATAGCCAAGGAATCTGGCATAGAGATAGCATTCAATAATTGAGTACGTGTTCTCGGCAAAAGCCGTAAAAGTTTCCTGTTCAGCAGAGGTGAGATTATCAACCCACTGGTCAAATACTTCAATATCGATAAGCTCGTTGCGCTTGACCGTAGTCTCGTGCTTCGTCTTCTTGCTTGAAGCGCTGAGCTTGTTCTGCGGAAGTTCGCTGCTCTTCTGCACCCTTGCCGATGGTTTCACGTTCTTGTCCACCAGTGTCTTCTAATTTTTTCTTCGAGAAACTATAAGCCACCTCTGCAGCTTGCTTGTATTTATCTAGATCAAACCAGTCATCAACATCGGTTTGACCTGTAGGCACGCTACTGGTCATTGCTTATACCTCGAAAGAATAGATCAGAAGTTGCTCATCATGCTGGCAAGACCCTGAGCAAAGACGTTGCGGCGGCTCTCCAGGGAATCTTGACGCTTTTGGCGACCCTTAGAGCCTTCCAGTCTATCTAGGAGCTGCTGGAACTTATCAATGTCAAAATAATCTTCGGTACCAGACTGACCTACGGGAACAGAATTTTCACCAGCCATTTTAAAAACTTGGTAGTTTGTACTTATATTTTAACAACATTAACCAAAGATTGAACCCAAGAGTCCATACATCCCGCCTGCAAGTTGCATCTTGCCGATACTCTTATCAGCTGCGGTACGTTCTTTCATGGATTCCAGGCTATACTTACCTGTGGTTTCAGCTACATCACGTTGTGCTTGTGCCTCAATGCCGGCAACACGCTCAAGTCCAGCGTTGATAATTGGCTGGAGGTCAAGCTTGCCTTTAACTTCGATATTGGCAACAGCTTCACGCCACTGCGATTCTTTATCGGCACCATACTTGACACCTTCTAAACCAAGTTCTGAAGCATAGCGCTGAGCATCGGCATAAGCTCTTGCTACTTCTTTGTCAGCATCTGCACGAATACCGGCAGAGCTTACGGCAGCATTAGCGCCAATCTGGGCAGCAGCTGTTGAGTAGCCACCCTGTAAATTGGTTAAATCAATTTGTAGATTGCGGTATTTATCCCAGGAGAACTCTCCACCCGAACTAGAAGTGTTTGTAGTGTTGTTGTCGTAGTCGTCTACTGTATTAGTTGTGGTCGTTGTGGTGGTTGGCGACCAGTTACCATAAACTTTTTTTGCTATACTGCCACCGAGTTTTTCTCCTGCATTACTCTTTTTTAAAGCAGCGAGAGAAGCGCCGGCCGCTGCTTTTCTTTGAAGAGCCTCTCTTAATTGTTTATTAGTTCTTGCCATTTTATTTACGCCCCGTACTGATAATTAATTGCCGCCGGAATATCGGGCATCTTCACAGGTTGTCTACTGGATCCGTAACGACCAGTCAATCGGCCAGTTGAGTCTCTTTCTGGAGTTCCAAAGACGTTAGCCAGCATTTCTTGCTGCGGCGTCATGACCTTACCGGAAGCAATTAAATCCTGCTTTAACATATCCCCGAAAGCCTGAGGGCTGCGGATTCCAAGTGTTTTTGCTCTTTCTGCAAAACGTCCATACTCATCAGAGCTATAACCAATGCCCTGTTGCCCGAAAATAGATTGAGCAATATTTTGGAAACCCTCCCCAGTAAAATCAATAGGCTTTCCATAGCTTTTTGCAAGCTTCTTCTCAATAAATTCTGGATTTGAAAAACGATCTCTATAGGATTCAAGAAATGCTTCTGCCGCTCCACGATTTCCTGATTCTCTAAGTGATTTAAATTGTTTTTTAATAGCTTTACGACGTGCAGGAGAAGCTTTGACCTGATCAAAGCCATAGCCCATCAACTGTTCTTGTAATGGCGTTGGTTGATAGGGCTCTGGTCCACCGCTGGTAAAACCTCCGCCAAGTAAGCCAAGAAAACCGCCGATTCCGGCACCAACAGGGCCAAAAGCTGATCCAGCAGCCGCACCGCTTAACCCGCCTCCGAACGCCCCTCCTGCATCAAATGCCGCCATATCTAATGAACCTATTTTTATAATTTAATTTTAACTGACTCTAACTTAATTAGTAAAGGCGGCATAACGGCCAGCAAGACCTGCGTTTTTTATTGCTTGATTTGTTTGGAATTGACGGTAAAACGGATCATTTACTTGGAATTTTGCTGCCCAACGAGGAGCATCCTTCTGTTCAAAAATGTCTTTATTTTGAGCAAACAAATTTGTACCGAAATCAATATCACCAAAGATACCTCCAGTCTGCTGCATCTGATTGAAGGAGGCAGCCGTATTACTCTGGCCCATCATCCCCAGGCCAAGGTTGGCAAGGCCCATCAAACCGCCAAGCTGTCCCCAGTTGGTTCCACCACCTGCGGGGGAGCTTGAAGGTGATCCGGAAAATCCTGTTGCTGAAGAAACAGGCTCCGAAACATTCATGTAACTGGTATTGGGAATACCGTAGCGTTCAAGGTAAGACATGACCTAGAGATTAATGTACTGACGACTTGTAAACGGATTGGCTACAGTCCTTTGTGTATTGTACTTAACCATGTCGACAATAGGACCAGAGAAGCGATACCTCTCACTCATTGCTTCTTGCCATTTATTTGGCAAATTAATTAAACCAGCAAAAATATGTCCTTTCATCGCGCGTTCATTTGCTGCATCAGCAAGTCGATTCATCGTGCCTTCATAAACACGAGCCCGCTCTTCTTGAACACGTGGGTCGTTTTCAATCATTCCTTGAATTGTATTCTGGCGCAGCATCTCCTCAAAGACATCTGCAGTGCTTCGTTTTTCACCCTCTTTGGTTATGGGGCGTTGTGGGTAACGCTGTAAAATTTCATCCATTACCTGCCCGTATACCGACTGACCCGCAAGAGGAGGCGTCGTACTCATTGCTACCTGTTGATAGCTAGGAGATGGTTGCTGAGAAAACAATCCAAACATTGATCTACCTCCAATTAGAAGCTAATGCTTGGCGCGGAAAGCACAGCATTTGAATAGGGATTTGCTTGCAGTGCAGTACGAAGATTTAAGCCCGCTTCTTCTTGGCTACCAAGAGCTAGCTTACCTGCTGTTGCAACGGTACCAAGCATTGCATAGTTTTGACCCATAGTGTTAATCAACGCTTGTTGACGTACCAGAGCATTACGTTGGGCTTGCTCAATGATTGGTTGTTGAGCTTTTAAGGTCGCTAAATCTCGAGCAGCAGCATTTGCACCGAGCTGCTTTTGCATTTCAATATATGTGCGTGCAGTTCGCTCGTCCATATTCGCAAGCAACTCAGCAACTTTTTCAGTTTGCCCAAGTTGAGTTGAAAGTTGAGTCGGATCACCTTGGCCGGTAGCACGTTGCATTGCCCGTTGTGCTTGCCCACCAGCTGCTTCAGATGCTGCGACGCCAAGGAAGGGTGCGGCAATTTGAAGTGCGGTGCCAACAGGTCCGCGGATTGTACGTCCTGCAGAACGTACCAAGGCAGCTGTACCCATGCCAGTGCCAAGACCAACAGCAGCCTCAGCCGGTCGTCCTTCAAGTAAGTCTTGTACGGCCATTGCGCCTACTGGTGCGTAAGCAGCAACACGGCCAAGATTACGCGTTAACGGACCGCCTTCTAAAAGGTTGGCACGAGAAAAATTAATGCCATCAGATGGAGGAGGTGTGGAACGCTGGCCACTGCCGGTAACAGGTGCACCACCACGGCCACCGCCACCTTCACCGCCAGTTGTACGTTGAGCACCACGGCCTGATCCACGGCCACCGCCGCCCGTCGTGACCTTGGCTCCAGAGGGATCGTACTCATCAGTATCACCAGTGATGCGAGGGCCTTGCATGTCATCAAGGCCCATTATGCCCGCCATTCCTTGCCATAGCTGCTGCACATAGTTGCGAAGGTAATCTTGACTTTTACCTTCAGAGTTTTGATTGCCGACACCTGTAACTTTTGCCATATTACAGCTATGTTTTATGTGATAATTCTATCACTGCATTTCCTGGTTATACTCAGAAGTCGTTGGCAACTTAGGACGATTAGCTTGTGCAATGACTGCGTTAATAGCAGAGCCTGCAAGAGCGCCTGCTGTTGCGCCTGCAGCAGCACCAATTAAGCCGCGTTTGGTAAGACCTTTTGTGTAGCTGGGACCTGTTTTAACCTCGGCAACATCGGGCGCAATACCGGGAAGACCTTGTTGTACAACAGTTTGTTTACCTCGTTTTGCTGTACGTAAAGCAGCTGAAACACCAGCAAGTCCGCCAAGAGCAGTTGCAGCAGAAGCAATGTTGACCGGGTAACCAAGCATACGAATCTCTGGCACACCTTCTAGGTTTTCTGGGGTGTATTTAACGAGACCAAGAAGACCTTTGTCTTGGTAGTAATTACGCATAAAGTTGGCATAACGCTCTGGAGTCAAGCTGGGAATATCTTCTTTTGCTGTTTCGTATTTCAAGGGCCTGCCTTGACGGCTTAAAAAGAAACGCTCAAACAATTCCATCGTTGGTTGTGTTGTTTCTCTACGATCTTCTGAGCCTTCCTCCGCATAAGACTGCGCAAAACCTTTGGGTCTAAACATCTCGCTAGCGTTAGTAATATCGTACGTCCCAGCAAGGGCAGTTGCGGGAATTGCAACGCTGGCTCCGATCAGACCAGTTTTTGCCCGACCCAATTCTTTGTAGGCTTCTGTACCAATAGCAGCTTCAACTGTTTTATCAACAGCTTTGTCTAAGGCTGCTAACGGATGGTTGTAGCGCCAATAGATGCCACGTGTACCGTCGTTTGCTATATCGGTTGCAAGACGCGCACCAAAAGCGCCTACAGCTTGAACAGGTGTCTCCCTTAAGGAAACGCCTTGTTTACGCAACTCTTCATGGTATTTACCACGGAGATTTAAAACACTTGGATAAAACTCTTCAGCGCGTTTAGTGGCTTCTGCACTTTTACGTGCGCCTTCCGCAAGGTTTTGTCCAAGGTTATTTAAAAGATTTTGAAAACTACGTCCGTTAGACACCGACAATACCTCCCATATCTTGGCCTATAGCGCCAATATCTATACCGCCGATGTCATACATTCCCTCACGTTGAGCTTTGGAGAAAGGTAACGTTGATTCAAGACCCTGCATTTGGAACATTGTTCCAGGGGAGTAGGCGTTGCGGGATGCAAACTTACCCGCCAATGAACTGTTCAAAAGATCACGTTGAATATTTTCCTGTAGAACTTGTTGAGATTGAAGAACATCACTTGGTTGAACTTGGTAAGGATCTCCGTTCAATGCTTTGCTGACTTGTCCACCAACAAGAATAGAGGTCGCCCAATTCAACGGTAGTTCTAATCTGCTTCTACCAGGCTCAAGTCTTGATTTACCTGTTTTTAAATCAATGATTTTTTGAGGAGGTTTTGGCCTTAAGGCACGAACTCCACCTACAACGGCACCGGAGGTAAGTGCATCTACACCGCCATAAATCAATGCATTTTCAAGGGAATCGCCCCCAAGTAAAGAAAGACCCGTAACGGTCGCACCGCTAGTGAGTGCTGGTTGCACAGCATTCATCAAAGCTTGAAATAATCTTCCCTTGCCCGCCATTGTATTGTTTTCTTTTTATTATAAATCGCTAGGCTTCTTCTTCTTCTGTTTCTTTCGTTTCGGTTTCATCATCTCCCTTGAGCAACTGAGCAACAGACTTGTTGCCTTCGATTTCATTTTCAGCTCTTTTTTCTGCACTCGCCATCAAGTAGCCTTTGGGATCCGGGTTGGCTGCTCTTGGCATTGGGTTACTAATCCGATCATCTGGTTCCAGGGTAGGGCTAAGGGCATACATGTCCCTCCAGATAGGATTAAAGCCCGGTTGATCTTCTGGACGTTGTTTTGTTAAAGCACGACCATTGTTAAAGTCATAATCTTCCCGACGATTAAAACGACCGATGCCGGCAAACACCTCCAGGTCTTGCGCATCTTCTCCAACAAACTGAAGACCTGGGTTGAGTTGCAGCTTACGCGTTTGGATGCGACGCAATAAATCTCTGTCATCAAATCGATTAACCGTAAAAGGAGGGACGCCGCTGTCCGCCTTTGCTGAAAAAAGATCGTCAAAGTTTAGTTGACGTTTTTTAGCAAATACATCTTTGGTGTAATCGATGTATCTGCCAAGATCTAAGCGAGCGTCTTTTGCCATTACTCTTCAGTTTTTTTGCTGTCTTTCTTTTTCTTTAACCCTACCAGGGTTTTGCGTAACCGTGCTTGTTTGACGGTCTTCTCGTCATATTTATCAGGATTGGCAAGGACATTTGCCTGGAGCTGAGCAGAAGTAATACCCTTCTTTTTAGCTTTGGCTGTGAAGGCGCCTTCCTTCATGTCCATGCCTTGTATCCACTTTTTGTCTTTCTTCTTTTTTTCAGCCATGATCAACGACGACGACGTTTAGCTGCGCGGCGACCCGCTTGCGCCAAGCTCCTCTGCATCATTGATTCTACGTTAGCTGAACCAGGGGTGTAAGTAGAGGCCTCAGATACATCCGGAGCCTGGAAGGAAACAGTCAGTTGTTCTGGGCGATACTGGTAGTCACCTGTTAGTGCGCGACTTGCTGGTCCCATTGCAGGAGCAGCAACTCCAGTATATGGATTTTGAGTTCTAGCAAACGAACCAATCCGAATATCAGAAACCGGCGAGAAACCTACCATTTCACCCGTGTTTTGGTTAATGATTGGAATCTGGCTAATACCTTCTCCTGTTTGTGGTGTTTCTAAAGCATTGCGTAAGCTTACAAGTTGGGTTCCAACATTAGAGGAAGTTGATTGTCGACGGGGCGAATAACCGCGATATGTTGTAGAAGCACTTGCTGGAGGGCCAGCAGGAAGTAAAAAGTTTAACGGAGAAAAATCAGTTGCGACATACTCAGAGCCAGATCTTTGAATAGTTTTTTGCTGATAGGGCGAACCAATTTGGAACTGAAGTGTAGGAGTTGCCACTTGTTGCGGAACAACTTCTCCCGTGGAGAGCTGCCCCATGGCACCTTGCGCTGATTGAGAAGCACTTAAAACCTCTCCTGTTTTTCTATTCCGAACAACCTGAGGTGCAGTTTCAGTTGTCGGCGAGAAGAAAGAGATATCGCCTTCATATGCATCAGCGTCAACTTCCTGGACAGCAACGCCACCCGTTCCACTAATTCTTGTAAAACCGGGGATGGGCACTGACTTCATATTCTGATACTCAGGGTCAACAAGTAAAGTAACTCTGTCTTTGCTATCTCTGATCATCATGGGTTTATTATCTGCATTTACTTTCGCAGGGCGCCCATAAATATTTGACTCTTTAGTTCCAGGGGTAATGTCATTAATGAATTTATATGCTTCAGAAGGGAGGCGGCCCCGTTTATCCCTTTGAAGGACGGGAAGAGAAATTCGTTTTTGAGTAACAAGATAACCGTTAAGGCTATCGATTAAATGTTGTTGACGCTCAAGAGCGCCAAGTTCTCCTTTTGCATTGATGACATTCCATTGATCAGCAGCTTTGCTAAGAACAGAATTAACCTCGCGACGATCCAAGGAGATATCTCTAAGGTTTGGATCGCTTCCTACGCGACCGCGCAATTGCGTTTCACCAACTTTTTTGGTTTTTGAATCATCAACCCACCATCGCCCTTTGGCATCTTGAATCACACGTTCTTGTGGTTCTTTAAAGTCAACAATGGGTTGAGTATTAATAAAAGGAGATACTTCTGCTGTAGCTGGTTGTAAACGTCCAGAATACTTACCGCCACTAGTCGGATCATAACTTGGATCATCAACGGAAATAGGTCCTTGATAAGCGCCCTGCTCGCGTGTAGGTCCTGCAACTTGGACAGTTACGGTGGGATTACCAGGGGCATTGGCAAGCTCTTTTTGTCGACGAACTACTTGAACAACTTTGATTGGTTTACCTGCAAGATTGGTACGTGTTTCTTCTAAACGTTTGCCTGCACCAACAAGAACGGGACGCCCAGTGCGCGGATCAAACGTCCAGCCAGCAGCAGGATCTCCCTCTACTGTTTCACGTGCTGGAATTACTCGATCAACTTCACGCTCTTGTCGTAAAGAACCTGGCGCCAGACCTGCTGCTTCTGAAGCAACACCGGGAATAATGGTCGTACCACTCTTAGTCCGTTCTTTAAATCCTTTTGTCGAAACAAAACCACCAGGGCCTTCTACGTCACCATAATCAGCAGCATTATTGTCATAGTCACTGGTGCGACCGCCACGTAAATTAAGATCTTCTAAATCAACATTTGTGTCAAGTTCAAAGTTTCCAGTCGTTGGGTTATAAGCATATGCATCGGAGCCTGTATCGCCAACAATATCAATAGCAGAACTGCGCTCAGTCATTCCAGCACCTTCGGCCATAACTTCATAGTCCAAATTACGCCCAACGCGGCCACCACGTACTGCAAGAGTAGTGCCAAGGAGATCTGAAACTGCTTTAGTCGGAACCGTTGGATCAAGTAAGGCAGCAACGTCAAGTTCACTCAATGGCGTCATGGAGCCAGGGCGATAGTCACTAGCCGACGCTGTAATACGGTGGAGAATTTCTTCTTGGCTTAATCCGTACTGAGGACCAAACGTTTGAAGAGCTTTTGCTGTACGAGGAGCTTTACTTTTTTGAACAGCGAGAGCTTCTTGCGCTTGATACGCAGCACGTTGCTGTGCAGCCGAAGGATCATCAAGATTAGTGCTTGCTGCTCCAAGTTGGCCAAATTCTTGCATTAAACGAGCCTGACGTGAACCAAATCCTGCGCGAATTGTTTCAACATCACGTTGATCAGCTCGAGTAGTTGCTCTTGCGGTTTGTTGGTCAAGACCTGTATCAACCGCTTCGAACGATTGACGAGATATATCGTTTAATTGATAGCGTTGAAAAGAAGTTAAGTCATCGGGTTGTTTTCCGATTTGTGACATTAAGAATTCATTGACATCGGGGCGAGCGGAAGATAATTGTTTAGGGCCAGGGACAATTGTTGTACGTGGTATGGGAGAAGTTGGTTCTTTAGAAGGAGGCGGAGCTACGTTTGCTTGCTTACGTTGTAATTCATCAACGTCATATTTAGTTACTTCTTCAAGATCTACAAATTTAGCGCCGCCTTTTCCCTCTTGTTTAGGAAGATCACGTCCTTTGAGTAAGGAACGGATGCCATAAGCACCGGCACCAGCTCCAGCGGCGGCTAAACCTAGGCCAATGCCCACGGAAAGAGGGTCGACACCCTCTGATTCAGGTCCTTTGAGCTGATTACGACGAAATTCAAGGACTTCAGGCGCCAATGCTGCCCGTTCCTCCGGATCTTCTGGTACCGGAACCCCGGTTGCGCGGCTATAAGCGTAAAAATCAGCAGGTGCCAGGGCCATTTGGAACTTATGCGCTATAAATTTCTTGTTATTTGTATTTTAACGGGAGGAATACAGGAAAAAACTGCGTGATATAGACTGTACGTAAGAAATACCTCGCAGATACCAGGGTAGAAAGAAAATGCACCCTAAAAATCGCATGGAAAAAGCCATTGCCCTGGAAGCAATTGCGGATAAAGCAGAAGAACTAGAAAAAGCAGGGGCAAATGCCCTTGATATCAACGCATTTGTGTCGGGCGCACGTGACAAATTAACGGAAGAACGCCCTGATCCCGATAAATACGCCAAAGCTGCAGTCCTTGCAAACAAATGGGCAACTCAAAACGCTTAATTTAAACTACACACAATAAAAACAACATAACGCCGGGGCAAACACCCCGGCTTTTTTGTGTAAAAACTAGGGTAAAACCTTGTATATACTGACACTTTTTAGGTTTCGGTACATTGTGATACAAAAGACCGCTCCTATAGGGTCAAAAAAGGATAAAAAATTTCCTGACGCTTCTCCATCACCCTATGCGTAGTGAATTACGTATAGAAAAAAAGAAAGGTGTGGTGGGTAAGTTTTAGGTATCGGGGGCTGCGCATCCGTGTAACGCAGGTTTCCACAGTTTCCACAGGAGTCTAGATTTGGCAACAGTTATCAGCACGATTTCAGCCGAAGAACTTGACTATCGTTGCGAGTGTGCAGTTGCTGCACTTGCCGACGGTAAGCGAGTGACGTTAGCACCAGGTTTCTTCAGGGCCGCGGCGATCACGCCGAAGGAACTGATGGAAACGTTGCTTAAGTTCCTGTACATCCACGAGCTT
>Ga0208162_1001138_pt1 | contig 14266 bp, 16 predicted proteins | sample CB_VirMetaG_4_FD_184539 | JGI IMG/M metagenome (GOLD analysis project Ga0208162, IMG submission 184539) | Freshwater to marine saline gradient viral communities from Chesapeake Bay - CB_1508_1M Viral MetaG (SPAdes) (version 4) | ecosystem: Environmental > Aquatic > Marine > Coastal | place: USA... | reverse complement strand
TCACCAGCAGCTATATCACTTGTTGTCGGACGTTTAGCTGCAACATTACTTCTTTTGATCTTAATTAAAGATGCCATAATTATCCCTTATATAAGGAAACTAGGGAGAATCGTTAAAAACGTCCCCCTAGTTTATAATAGTATTTACACATAATATACTTATCTTTTAGTATGTACCACCATCTATTACTGCTTCGATAGTTGCGAGTGAACCACTTCCGAAGTTGACCGTCGTCCCTGGTTCTGATGTCAGTCCTTGCCAGAAGATGAAAGGATCACTGGTTGCTGATGCATCGCGGAAAATACCGGCATATTTAGTGGTCCCGTCATTATATTCACCATAGAAACCAATGTCAACTGCATCTGATGCGTTGTTTGCGGCAAGTTTTAATAATGAGTCATCAACACTAACTGTGGTTGAAGTTACAGTAGTTGTAGTACCATAAACAGTCAAGTTACCTTGAACTTGTAAGTTATCGTCAATATTAACTGTACCACCAGCAGAATCGATAATCAAATTGCCACTAGAAGTGTTTATTTCATTTGCGTCTACATCGATTTGAATGTTACCAGCAATAACAGCAGCACCAACAACGTTGGCAGATGATTTAATATTACCAGTAATATCAATAAGTCCACTACCGTTAATAGTCTGCCCGTTGAGATCTAAGTCACCACCAAGCTGCGGAGTAGTATCATTTACTATATCTGCTGTAGCAGCAATACTAGCGATGTAAGCATTGGTGTTTGCTAAGTATGCTTTTGATTGAGCAATAGTTTGATATGTAGCGACTGCATTGGCAACTTGTAACCTATCAGCAACTAACAATCTAATAGCAGTATTTGTGCTTGTTAAATTAGTATTGATTAGACTGATAGCAATGTTAGTATTAGCAAGTGCTGCTCGTTCAGTAGCTTCGTTCGAATCTACATCTGATTGAACAGCAGCAATATAAGCATTAGTATTAGCTAATTGTGCTTCACCGATACGAATCACATTTGATCCATCACTGGAAGAGAATATAACACGATCTGCTAAGTTAACAGCAAGTTCTCCTGCAGCTAAAGCGCCACCACTAGGAATTGAACCCGGTGTAGTACTCCTTTTAATTTTAATTATTGATGCCATTTTTGTTTTCCTTACTCTTTTGGCTTAAACTGTGAGAGTACACTAAATTCCTTCTCTTTAGTCATTTTTATTCTACTATTTGTACTATTAACTGTAGAAAAAGTTTTTCTTGTATGTTTTATAGATTTTATTTCCTGTATATTTATATTATTTTCGACCTTAAGATTTTCATTTTCTTTTTCTAAAATTTTTATTCTTGTCTCCAGCATCATAATATGTTGTACAAGTTCGTTTATCTTATTTTGTTGGAGAGTAATATAAGTATCTAAAGCCTCTTTTTGTTTGTCCATAATAACCTCATAACTTAAAATGTTCCTCCATCCATATCGTCAAAAACTGGAGTTCCATTAGCTGCTAGTTGTAGTATTTCTCCAGAAGATCCTGTAACAAAACTTAAAGTAGATGATGTCTTACCAAACAAAACACCATCTTGTGTAAACGATGTTAAACCCGTGCCACCATATGTAGTTCCTAAAACATTGCTCAATATCAAATTAGTAATTGATACATTACCAGTAAAATTTGTATTTGTCTGACCAGTAACATTTAAAGAGTTAACAACTATATCTACATTATTATTAGCGACATCTGTAAAACTAACAGAACCATTAGCATTTCTTTTTATTTGTGTCTGACCTAAGTGTATTGTATTACCACTCAGATATAAATCTCTCCAAGCGTATTCAGATGCACCTAGATCATAGGTTACATTTGCTGAAGGTTTTAGACTTGATGGTATAGACTCTAGATTGGCTACGGCGTCGAGATCAGAATGTTTTGCTAATCTAACGCCGCCAGCAGTAGAACCATCGTGAACACGAAGAGTATTATAGGTAGTATCTACCGTTACCTCACCAGTGTTGCCTGTAAAGGTAGTATGTTGGGCGGCAGTGCCTCTTCTGAGTCTTACTTCAATACTCATGCCAGTGTTCCGTAGTCATGTTGTTGTATAGTTGGTGAAGTAATAAAACCATAATCAAATTGTCCTGATACAGCAGATCCTCCACCAGTTTCTGATGCAAAATAAAAAGTGTTATTAGATGATTTATATTTCAAAACATAACCATCTTGCGCTGTATCCGAATCAACATCTGTTAAATCTGTTAAAGCAATATTTGCAACGTTTGAGGTGCCAAAACCGGTAACTGTTACATTAAAGGTTGTGCTATCTCCGCGAGTAAATACTATAGTATCATTAGCGTTATACCAATTAGCAGATGAAACTCCACTAGATGCAATAGTGTTGGTTATAGTGGTAGCAAAATCTGCATCATTATTTAACGCTTCGGATAATTCTTTTAACGTATTTAAAGCAAGTGGAGCAGAATTTATTAAAGCATCAATCTTTGTATCAACATAACTCTGAGTTGCTACTTCACCACCATTAAAATATAATGTATTACTTACATCATTAACTCTAATAGTATTATTACCAAAATATATAGTACCAGTACCAACAAAAAGATCTTTCCATATTCTATCAGCAGAACCTAAAGAATAAGTATTATTAGCTTCAGGTATAACATCTCTTGGATAGATAGTAGTCTTTGGATATTCACCGATACCACCTCCACCAGAGCCGCCTCTCGTATATGCCATACGTGTAACTTGTGCAGATATCTGCTGCACAAATTCATCATACATTTTAGAGAATTTTGCTTCTAGTTCTGTGGAGTCAAAATCTTCACCATCTTTGCCAGGATCGCCTTTCTCACCCTTTTCGCCCTGTAGACCTTGTTCGCCTTTTAAACCTTGCGGTCCAAGCTGTCCTCTTTCACCTTGAGGGCCTTGTGGACCCATGGGACCTAATGGACCAACAGGACCTTGCTCTCCAATAAGACCCTGTTTACCAGTATCTCCTTTTTCGCCTCTCTCACCACGAAAAACTTCAATTGGTATAGGAGTATCTATACCCTCAACCTGTAAATATTTAATACCAGTTGAATTATCAAACTCCTCCTGCATAACCGCATAAAGCTGCTCATACAAAGCGTCTTTCACTTTGGAGTTTTCTTGTTTTATAATCGCTAACAGAGTAACTAATAATTTGGCATTTTCAACAGTCGGTTTCATAAAAGATTATTCCGTTTCTGTAGGTGTCATCGAGTCCATAAACTTTGTCATACTCTTGACTAGATTTTTCTCCTCTTCAGAAATTACACTTGACGGAACAAACTCTTCAACAGTATTTGTTACAGAATCAGAACTGTCTTTATTGTCTTCCACTTCATCTTCTGTATCATTCATAGGATTATCTGGGTCATCAGACTCGTCTTTGATCTCTTTATCCATCTCTTCAATATCTTCTTCAGACATCTGAAGAATATTCCTACGAACCCAAGACATTGAGTAGTATTTGCCAACAAAACCATCAATCTCATTGGCGAGAGATAGTCTTTCTCTTAATATTTCTGCTTCTTTTAGTTCAGCAAAATAGTTATCATGTGCAAACTCATAATAAATATCTTCACGAATTAGTTTCCAGTCTTTTCTTGTTATTACACCTTTTAGAACTAACTGTATTTCTAAAAGATTATCAAATAGATGTGAAAATCTATTTCTAAGTCTTTTTATAAACTTGGTAAATTTTAACTCATCACGAGTAATTTCTGTAGACCTACCAAGATTAAATTGATTCTCTGCTTCCATGCGTGTTACAGGAACATTCAGAGACTTGTAGAGTTTACGACGGAAATAATCTACGTCATCCATTTCTCCAAGATTTTGACCGCCTGGAAGTGTAGTAATCTCAGTACCTCTACCACCTTCTCTACGAGGAAGCCAGAAGTCTTCTAACATTGTCATAAACTTACGATCATCTCTAACTTCACCAGTCGAAGCATCATAGACAAGACGATTCTTATGTTTTGTCATCATGTCTTGTAGATATTGTTCAGCCTTCATCTTTGGAAGATTGCCTACATCGATATAAAATATTCTACGTTCTGGTGCGCGAGATAAACGATAGATTACAGTTGCGTCTTCTAACATTCTAAGTTGATTCAATGGTTTGATTGCTTTGTTAAGATGTCCTAGTACAATCTTATTTGATGGATCGTTTATACCACTTGTAACATGACAGATAGAATCTTTAGCGATCTTTACCGCGTTTTGAACGCCTGAAGAAGTAATCCCTTTTGGATGATAGATGTAGTACTCGTTGAACCCTTTCTCAACTGTTACCCTTGTACGAGGATCAGTTTCAGTTATTTTTTCACGTATCTTTTTAATTTTTCTAGGGTCTATTTTACGAAGTTCTTGTATACCATTCCTAGGTTTTGATTCGTTGACGAGTATGTGATAATATAAACGTCCATCAACATACCATTGTTTGAATATGTCATATCCTTGATTATTGAAGTCGAGAAGTTTTAATACGTTATAAAATTCTTCTCTAACTTTGTTTTTAAAAGAATCAGAGTATTCTAAATCATCAAGAACAATGTCTATTGGATTTTCATCATCCAATACGATTGATTCGTTTACAATATCTTCGATGGCGTTATCACATTCTGGTTGCATAGCCATTTCGCGATAACGTGTTACTAGTTCTCCTTCAGACTTAGCAGAACCTTCTAGATCTACATAAGTACCATAAACACCACCAGCAGCGACTTCTACTGCGCCATCTTCAAAATTAGGTGCAACAAAGGATTTTACATTTTTTTCTTGTTGTTTTTGATTAGATTTCTCTATCTTAAAACCAAATAGCTCTACTGCCATATTTTCATTTCCTAAAATGTATTTTGTTTTATCTATTTATAAATGAAGATAAACATAAAAAAAAACGGTGGTCTCATAGAAACCACCGTTTTAATACTCTACAAACTAATATTAGCCGAACTCGGGCCCAGTTAAGACCGAGGTAGTTACCTGACCTACAACACCTTGACCAGCTTCCCAGAAATCGTAAGAGAACGTCACATCAAAAGTTTCAACGGCGTCGTTTGTACCCCAATCAAGTGCAATTGCACCAACTGTTAATGGGAACAGACCGACAAATTTGTAAGTTCTGATTGGAGCTCCAGTTTTAGCAAATTGTGTAACAGTAGCACTTGTCTTGTACTGTGCAGCTTGCGCTAGAGCAGCAGAACGAATGTTTGTTTGTAGTCCGTTGATTGCATTTGACCAACGTTCCATTCCATCGCGGATTAGGAAGTCTTCGTCATTAATGACTGTAACTGTCCAATCAGCGAAAGTTCTGTTACCAGCATATTTGATCTGCCGACCGAAGTAGTTGACTGTAGCTACGCCAAGAGTTGCTTCAGGAATCTGAGCTGCCTGAACCATGAATGAGGTCTTAATAAATGAACCACGGTCAACTGGATTGTCAATGGTTACTTGAAACAGATTGGGGCGAGCACCACCACCAGTTAGCTGTCCTTGAAACCCTGAAATATTAAATGCCATTTTATGACTCCTTATCTTTACTTTTATTTATATTAAACTTGACCAACAACTTCACTAAATTCAACACCAGTGCGGACAGCTACGAAGTTTAGTTGAATAAAGTTGATTGACCGAGCAGGTTTGATAAAGATATCGCCAATAAATTCATTACGATCAATAACTTCAGGAGTATTGTTTGTTTCGTCACAAACAACTCTGAAATCTGTGATACCACGGCGACCTTGTACGTCACGAAGGAATGGTTCTACAAGATTCACAAAGTTAGCTCTTGTAAACTCATCGTTGAATTCAAAGAGTGTAAACTTAGAAGCAGTAGAAATAGCTTTCTCTAGTACAATAAAGAGACGGCGAACATTGATACGATCAAATGCGCTTGGTTTAGCAAGAAGTGTCTTATCACCAAATAGTACAGTTCCTTGTCCTGGGAATGTAGTGATTGGATTGATGCCCTTCTTATAGAGTTCATCCCTTTCAGCTTTATTAGGTGTGAACGCCATTTTAACGACATTCTTGATTTGACCACGGTTGAAACCAGCAGGTGAATACCAAGGATCACGAAGATTGTCTGTGCGAGCCATCGTTCCTGCTACGTCACCATTAGCTGGAATGTAACGATATACGTCATTGTACTTGTCGTATTGATACTTCCAACCAGAGTCCATGATACCATATGAACTTGATGGTAGAGTATCACGATAAGCAATGATGTCTTGTGTTTCTGAACCAGCGTAGAGACGATTGTCTACAACGTCTGCTTTCTCTGGAGAAATAACAGCAACACAGTCTTTACGAACTTCACATATTTGTTCGATAAGATAACGCGCTCTTACAGAATTAGCAGCAGCACCAAGAAGTATTGTTACGTCTACTTCTTCAGCATTTTTGAACTTGTCATATCCTAAGAGATAGTTAGCATTGGTTGGTGTATTACCATCGCGTCCGTTTACAAAAGAACTGGTCTGTACATCGGTACCACCAACAAAGGTAACACCAGAAGCTTTCTTACCAGCATTTGTATTAGAAGCATGATGTTTAGTCCACCATACATACTTTGACCGATTATTAATAACATCCTTATAGTAATTACTACGTCCATCTTCTGTCTTAGCATCAGATGCCATAGAAACGACTGGAAATACTTCAATAACTTGATTCTTTACACCAGTCCATTCACCATCTTCATCTACTACAGCGATATGCATTTCATCAGCGGTTGCACCAGCGGTGTTAGCATATGTTGAAGTTCCTGGTGCAATATCAAAGAAGTTGTAGAACTCCCAATAACGAGTTGCAGCATAACCAGTAACTGTGTTGCCAGTATACTTTCTTTCAAGTGTTAGTACTGTTGAGTTGGCAATAGCAGAAACACGAACTTTTTCTTTATCTGGACCAATTTCTAGTAGGTCACCAACAACTAATTGTGTATCAAAGAAAGTAGATGTACCGGTAACAGTAGTTGTTTGTGTGGTTACAGCAATTGTACCAGAAATAGCATTTGACCATGCCTGTGCGCTTGGGCATACAGAGATTTTGAGAGAGTTACCCAATTCCCCTGGATATTTTGCAACCCATTCACCAACATTTGAGATACCTGTAGAATAGTTATCTTCGTAGTCATCTTCGTTTTTGATGACAGTGTTTAACGTATTTGCAGCGTTTGTTGTTGCATTACGTGCTGAGGTGGCGACAGAACTGTTACCAGTTGCTACAACACGAACGACCTGTAATGCGTTTGCATATGAGAGGAAGTTGGTTGCTGTAAAGAAGTCTTCCGCAGTATTTGCGTTAGGTTTCTGGAATGTGCTTACAAGAGCGGTTTCTTGGGAAACTAAAACTCTCTTATCTACTGGACCCCACCGAAAATGTCCAGCAATAGCACCAATAGATGTTGATACAGCGGGTACAACACTAGTAAGATCAATCTCACTAACGTTGACGCCTGGAGAAACTTGGAATGCCATTTCTTACTCCTTAGATTAAAACGAACAAAGATCTCATTTTCTTTTTATTTATATTTTTAACGTTTTTAATAAACTTAGTTAATAAATAGAAATATGAGAAAAACGGAAGAAACCAGACATAAAATGAGTCTTGCTAAACTTGGTAAACCCAAGTCTAAAGAAACTCGTATTAAGATGAGTAAGGCACATATGGGCAAATCTCATAGCGAAAAAACTAAAAGAAAAATTAGTGAGAGTATGAAAAAGAAGTTTCAATCTGTTCTATTCGTTGATCCATGGTCTACCAACGATTAATAAACTGGTCTTTAAGATCTTCTATACTGTAGGGATCGTTTACGATCATTTCTGCATCATTTGCCGCATCATATCTAAAACCAAACGGTAACATATCTTCTTCCATCATAGATTCTTTATCTTCTAGTATTCTTTTTCTAATATCAGTGTTTGTAAGTTCTTTGAAATAATCTTGTCTTACAAGCCATCCAAATAATACTAGACACATTACTAAATCGTCGTGATATCCTTCGTCGGCTTCAAAAGATTCCTTCTTACTAATGAAATTAGATAACTCTTCAATTATGTCAAAATCTTGTATAATAATTTTTTGATTCTCTACCATATCTTTTAAGGTAGAACAACCAATTCTTTTGACTTGTTTAGTGGTTCTTACACCATATTGTGGTTTATTGCCAAATCCACTACCAATAATTTGACCAGATCTACCTCTCATATTTGTCATGAAAATATTTTCATATTCCAAGTCTCTATAAAGAGTAGAAGCAACTTGTTCGCCGATATCATTTATTTCAACTAAAACAAAAGCATTGTTAAAGTTCTTAGCTACATTATATACTAACTCTGGATATAAAATAGGTGAAATAGTAGAGTCTTTGAATTTAGCGACAACTCTATATGGTATCTGTGTGATATCGATAACAGTGAAAGCTGAGTTATCTCCACCAACGCCACGAGATGTATCGACAGATATTACATACTCGTGTTTTTCTTTTATATCTTCATACTGATCAAATCCATTTTTTGAAAATTTAGGGTTGACAAAGGACAAATTTCGTAGTATATTTACATTGATGAGTGTATTACTACTACCTAAAAAGATACAAGAAAATTCTTGATTAAAATCTTCTTCACTTGTATTTGCTATTTGTTCTTCTTTCCACTTCTCATCTCTTCCTGGTGTTTCCCACCAATCAACAGCTATTGGTATAAATTTACTACGATCTTCTTCAGCTTCGACCCACATCTTATAAAAGTGATTCATACCTTTTGGAGTAGATACAATAATCATCTTTGTTTCTTGACCAGATGAAATTGTAGGATATACTGATTTGAAGAATTCATCTGCTATGTTATGTGGTACGAATGCAAATTCATCTAGAAAGACAAGAGAGAATGATTGACCACGGGCAGCAGAACCCGTAGTAGATGTAGCGAGAATCTTTGATCCATTTTCTAGTTCAATAGAACCTTTATTCCATACAGCAATACCTTGTTGTATCCATAAAGGTAGATTCTCATACGCTTTCTTTAATCTATCAAGAAGTTCTCTAGCCAATTCTGCCTTATTGGCAAGTAATGCTACGTTTTTATTTTCATTGAAAAGAATATAATGAAGAATAAATCCAATGACCGCAGTTGATTTACCAGACTGTCTCGGCATCTTTGTAATAACAAAACGATTATTATGAAAAGTATTAATCATTCGTTCTTGATATGCATATAGATCTAAAGGAATAAGACCTTTATCTACATGAACAATCTTGACATAATTTTTTACAAAGTATATTGGATCCTGAGTACACTTAATGTACTCTTGAATTTGATCTTGAGTAAATTCGAGATTTACTCCAATTTTCTTTAGATTTGGATTACTAAGATAGGCATCTGACATTGTATATTAGTATTTCTTTATATATTAAGTAGTATATACAACCCATCCAGTTGTATTATCAGCTTGATAAGCATCTTCATCCCAATTATAAATTTTTTCTGGTCCTGCATCATCGGGCATTGGAATTGGTGGTTGCCAATCATAATTCTCATCTAGTGTCCACGAAGCATACGGTTGAGTACCATAAAATACATCACCTTCTTCACTATAAAAACATCCAATACCAGCATACATCTTTCTAAAACTATTATTATAAGATGTTTGGACCCACTTTACACCAGGAGCTATTTCATTTGGTACTGTAGCGTTCAAATGATCAATAGCTCTTTGATTATCTCTTACTTCTACACCGTTTTCTAATAATAAGTTGTTATCACAAGTAGAAACAAAAGTGACAACATTGTTCTCATTTACTCTAGCAAAATGCGCCATTTTTATTCTCCTATTATTTTCGTATCTATCTTTTTAAAATTCTATCAAACATTAAAGAGAGTAACATAGCAACACATGCTGTCAAAATGGATTCTGTATACATACCAACATAATTAGATTGATGACTTAAAATATCAGCAACAAGAGTAGCAAATCCAGTTAAAGTTAATGCAAAATATTTATTATGATTTATATTAATTAAGGATAATATTACTATAATTACTAAAGCAATTACTGCTGTTTTACTTGCTGTTATATAATGATTTATTGTAAGTACAGTTAAGTTTCCTTGCGCCATACAAAATAAACATGACAAAAATGGTTCTAGAAACTTTTGTACAAAATAATCGTAATTAGTTTTTACCATCTTTGTTTTTTAACTTTTCTATTTCTTCTGCATTTTTTTCAATATGATGATGATTAGAATCAATCTTTTTATCTTGCGTTGAATCAATCATTTTTTGTATTCTTCTACCTTTTTCTTCTTCACTATCTTTATGTAGATCTGGATCTACTACTTTTTCTATTTTCAAAAAAGGTATTCTTTCATTTGGTACATATCTCCATGTATATCCTTTATCACTAAACACTCCAAATACAGTTTGTTTGATACCAACTTTTACGATAATCGCTTCTGAACCGTCAATAATAACTTTATCGCCTTCATTGAAAGCACTATTCATCTGAAATGCTAAGCCTTTAGCAAAATTAGTTATAAAGTCTTTCAACATAAATGCAATGATTGCTGATACTAGAATAGCAATCCATGGAAGAATCAGGGTTGTCAATTCTCCACTGAGAGAATTAATCGACTGAACTTCTTGCATTTTTTTCTCCTTGAATAAGTTTTTGAAGATCAGCAGTTGAACCTACAAATAATGCGTTGGTTACATTCTGCGGTTTATCTTCTTTTGTCTGTAATATATCTTTCTTTTTCTTAGCCAACTCAAGGAGATCTTTGTTTGTATCAGTTAATGTTTTAAGTAAATTTGTCGCCACTTCAAATGCTCTTGGAGATTCACTCTGTCGAGCAATTTCCATAACTCTATCTAAATCACCCATTCCAGAGTCAATTAGATCTCTTAAATTACGTCTAGCATAGTCGTAATCATCTTCTATTTGTTTATTAATATTAGGTTCTATAACCTCCACTTCATTAGGAGGATCTATGTTTAGTACCTGACTGAATTTAGAATCGAAACTCATGGTTGTTGATCACTTCCTGTTACCGGATTATATATCAAACCGTCTGTATAGAAGAAGGTATTCGAAGCAAATCCATAATCATCTGTAGACTTTATAAGATTTCTATCAATAGACGCTGCACTATTTGTAGTAGGCGCGCCATTAGCTAATAATCCAGGAACAGTAACAAGACGACTTGACCTTGGAGTATTTAAGGCTGTATTAGCATGTAGATCAATCTGTATTCTTGTAATTGGTCCGCTGTTTGTAATTGGTCCGTATAGATAACCTTTTAAAGTAAAATTGAAGTTCCAGATAATAGTTCTTCTAGTAGAATAATCACCATCATATACATCCTCAAAATCTATACTATTCAATATAATTGGTATATCCATAGTTATATTCATAGATGGTATTAGATTTACTGATACGTTCCATTCTGGTTTAAAATATGGAACAATTTGTTCTACTATTTGTGTACCATCATCCGCGTTCTTCACAAACGCTGATAACACGAATGTAATATCATAAGGAACAGGTGTATATTGTGTTCTCAACTGAGTATTATCAGATGTGATAATATAACTATTCTTTTGAGTGGAATTTATTTTTCTTGTAGAATCATATGTAACGCCTGACAACTCAAATCCAAGACGTGGAAGCGATATAGCAACTTCTCTATCTAGATTTGGATTTGTATCTAGTCTGACAAGAAATTTTTGTTTGGGTCCATACGCTAAAGGAACAGCAAGTGTTTGCACTCTATTACCGTTCGAATCCGTTCTTACAAGTTGAATATCATTGAATAATGATCCGAATACTTGAACATAACGTCTAATTGTACCGTGATAAAAATACTCAAACATCAGAACCTACCCTCTGACCATGGATCTTTTTCACTGAAATCAATAATATCATCTTCTAGTATATTAGATTTATATACAGTATCATTATCTGCTTGTGCATCAATTGTAGAAATTTGGAATTCTTGTACGATACCATCACCATCTTCAGCTAGTAGAACTTCGCCATCTTCAAGAAGTGTTTGATAGAAAGTTTGATCTAGTGAATATTGATCTTCAACAATATCAATCTCACTATATCCAGTATCAAGTTTTTCAGAACTATAAGAAAATAATTCGCAACGTAAATCATATGTCTGTAATCTACCGGTTTGATAAAAAATCTGTTCGTGTTCAACAAACTTAATCTCAAATATCTTATCAACCATTGGAAAATAGATTAGATCGCCTTCTAATGGACGATTAGAACTGATTGAGTATCCATTAGCAGTGCCTGCTTCTAGTACGATAGATTCTGTCTCATTGTTCCCTGTGAGAAACTGTCTTGATGGAGCAGCCGTATTTGCCTGTTCTGTAAGTAGATTATAACCTACTTCTGTCATCAACTTTTCTGTACGAATCTGATCAAATCTTTTACGAGCAAGAGTGAAAGTCATCTCATCTCGTATCTGTAGACCAAATCTTGAGAGTAGATCACCTTCTCCTTCAAATCCTTCAACATTCTTGATATACATTTCAACGTCAGCAGCGGTTGTGAACTTCATCAGTGGATCTTCACCGAATAAGTTATCTCTCGCTACGATTGTTTTTGGAATGTACTTTACATCATGACCATAGATCTTGATAGCCTCAATCGTGAGATCTTCAACTAGGTCTTGTTCTCTGGCGTATGAGAAGTTATTGAAATACTTATTCGTCGCCATAATTTATCCAATCATATCATGGACGGGCAATGAATAACTCGTAATCATTTCATCTTCTAACTTATTAATTTCTTCTCTTGCTTCACCTAGAATACGAACACCGTCAAATTGAATTCCTCCTGGAAGTTGAATACCTTGAAACTTAGATAGATTTTCGCCCCACTGTCTTTTAAATAAAGCAGTCGAATATCTAAGTAACCATCTATCACCCCAAACGTCTGTATATGTATTTGGATCTACTGTACGATAACAATCAATGATGATGTATTCATCTACGAGAACATCTGTTTCCCAATCCATATCAATATAAAGTCGATCTGTGTGACGGTTGAAACGAATAGGTTTCTTACCAACAAAGATTTCTTCAAGCATTTCTACATGTCTCATAGCGTTCACATAAGGAACATATGAAGCACTAGAAAAATCAAAAAGATCGTTTAGATGAATTTGATATCGAATATTGAATAGATTTGAACTATTAATAGAATCCCCAATATCAAACACTCTCACGATCCCTTGAATATTTTCTGGGATAGAGATGTATTTGTTGGTTTTATCTGAAGAAGTAATTTGATGTTTTAAATAAACATGTTCTGTGCCATCATAATGATAATCACGATAGTATTGTAATGCTTCGTCAATTCTATCCTCTAGTTGTTCGTCATCAACGTTGATGTCGATTACAGGAGATCCTAGATTTCTGAGACAATATTGTTTATGTTGTTCTCTAGTCGCAGGAATAGCCATAGTACCCTCTTTGTATAAGTCTTATGACTATTTATAATGTTTAATATTATTATTGTCATTTAGGTCCACGTAACCAAATAACAAGACTTCTTCGAATACCTCTTGTTACTGGTTTAACTCTATGATATGTAAAAAAGAGTTTATATTATTATTTGGGTTGTTCTGATACAGGCCAACCAGAAGTAATGTCGATAGCTTCGAGTTCTGTAGCATTTGCGGCTGCATTAATTGCTACCCTAAGATCATATTCTCGTGACCAACATGCCGCGATATAATCATCAACCGCTATGAAGATTGCCGTTGCCTGAGTTGCATCAGCCTCAATCATATCACCTGCCCTGGTTACGGCTTTCTGTGTACCGCCTACACGATCAAGGCGATCTTTAAGTGCTTTAAGTTCTTGATGACCATCGTTTGTCGTGGCAAATAGATGACCTGATACGGTGACACCAGAATTACGGCGGACGGAAAACTCTCTAGAAAGTTCTGCTAATTTGTTTTGCTTCTTTATGTCAAACGCTTCCGCAATTTCTTCGGGTGTCAGCGTGCGCTTTGCCTGTTGAACGCGCCATTTCCCGTCGACCAACCGACCGGCTGCGCGATGCTCATTCGCTACCGGCAACAGGATCTCATCATCACCAAGTGTGGGCGGGATCACTTCCTCGACCGCCTCGCCCTTTCCGGCAACATCATCAGGGCAATTCGGCAGGAAGCACGACGAATAATCGAGTCGTTGCGCTTCAGTAAAAGCCGGGCCAAGGTAACTGT
>Ga0208162_1001137_pt1 | contig 14267 bp, 24 predicted proteins | sample CB_VirMetaG_4_FD_184539 | JGI IMG/M metagenome (GOLD analysis project Ga0208162, IMG submission 184539) | Freshwater to marine saline gradient viral communities from Chesapeake Bay - CB_1508_1M Viral MetaG (SPAdes) (version 4) | ecosystem: Environmental > Aquatic > Marine > Coastal | place: USA... | reverse complement strand
TTCCACCATCTACATCTTTAGTTAATTCACATAAGGCAGATGGAGTTTCAATGTATCCTTCTTTAGCTACACGTGAGATTTCATTTAAACAATGAGTTGGATTCCATAAATCTTCAATGACGTGTCTGCAATAAACAAAATCAAACTCTTTATCTGCATACGGTAATCTATCACTAGATACATCTGCAACAGAATAGTTTTTTAATCTTGAACTCTCTTCTTGTGTCCAACCACAAAAATGAGTGGCTCTTTCAAATGGATCAAATCCAGGACCTATTTCTAAAACTTTAGCACCTTCTTTAATTTGTTTTTTTATGTAATCTAAATTTTGTTTTATCGGTGAATGAAATTTATTTTTTAGTGCCATTCGACTTCCTCATATTCACCACTTATCACAGTGTGGGTAAAGTTAAATAATTTTTCTTCTGCAGGTGAAAGTCTACCTCTTTCACCCAGGAACATAATTTTAGCTTGTAGCTCTTCGTGTATTTCAAAAGCTTCATCAAATGTAAGTTGAAGCCAGAAAGGTTTATTGTTAGTAGTTTCTGATCTTGACATTATTTACTCTATTAGTTTTATCTCTTTTTCTATTTTTCCAACGACAATCAATTGTCATTACTTCATCATTTGGTCCATAACATATTTTAATTAAATGTCCTTGGGCCGTATCGCTTATCCAATATCTTTTATAATCATTTAATATGATGGGTTCTTTTTTTGTTGCTGCGTGATATCCTGCATCTTGTTGATCTGCCATATCTGCTGCAAAATCTTCAAGATCTCTTATGTCTGATGCTCTTATTTCTAGTGCCATATTATTTTACCCTTTCTAATAGTATTTTATTTTCACCTATTTCTTTTGTTTTAAAATTAAAAAATGTTAACGCATATGCAACGGCATCCATATTAAATTTTTTATGATCATCAAATACATATCTAGTATGTGGTGCAGATCTATTTGCAAACCATACTGCTTCAGTTATTACATCTTTAGTCATATGTGGTCCGTCAAAATGTACAAATGAAAATATTGAGTTTCTGTGCTCAGTATCATTCATAAATTTAGTATCGGTCATATTACAAAAAGTAAATTTACCTGCATTTCTATATTCTTTAAAATCATTTAACATTGTATCTCTCATTTCATCTGTATAGTCGCAAGTATACTTACCAGTGCTATCATAATGTTGATAAGAAAGATTCCCATAAGGATCGACACCAACGTGAATATAATTATTGACAACATTGTCCATAATAATTTTTGAAGCCAAACCTTCTCTGATACCAATTTCACAAGATTTATAACCTTGACAATCAAAATCTTTAGTCCATTTATTAAGTAAATCATATTCAATGCTATCGCCTCTAATCATTTTTTATTTCTCCTTGTGAATCACACTGTGGACATTGATGTATTATTATCTTTTTGTTCTCCACTGACTCCTGAACCTTTATAAACCCATTTCCAAGACATCGAGGACATATTGTTTTCTTTTCTTTTTTCTGCATATTTTTTCTCCATTTTATTTAATGCTTTCATTACTTTATTTCTTACTGCTACTGGACTATACCTTGAATATTCACATATTAATTCAAAGTCTTCTCCATAAAACCATAATTCTTCGTGGCATTGTTTTTTATTTTTAAACTTAAATTGTACTTCTTTCTTTTTAAGAAGATCAATTACAGCTGTTAATAAAACGTTACGCCAAAGAGTTCTTATGGGGTCTCGTTTTTCTTCTTCAATAGTTTGAAGTTTTGGATAGTTTGCCATTTAATTTTCTCGCTTTTTCATTAATTAATATGTCTAAAGCTTTTGCTCTTGAAACTGATACTTCAGGAACAATTATCTTTCTTATCTTATCCAATTTGTTGCAACTATCGTGTGAAAGTGCAACTGATTTATATTTACTTATATCTGTCATTAGTATATCCTTTATTTTTTTATTATAATAAATATAGGATAATTCTATCAAAATACAAAATATAAGTCAATGAAATTTTTATTAACAATACAAATATGTTCTGCGCTAATGCAACAGTGTTCTCCACCAACAGAAATGGGTCTTTATAACTCACATTATGATTGTGCAACTGCAGGTTTTATTAGAGGTATGGGTGTTATTAGAGAATTTGGTAAAGAATATACTAATGAGAATCGTATGTTGATGAATTTTGCTTGCACTCCTCTAGAGGGTGTTTAATAGTTTTTATTAATTTAAACCATTGATCCCTGATGCCTGGATCTCGACTCTGTTCCCATTGTCGGGCTAATTCATCTGCCTTGTCCGTTATACTTTTTAACTCTACGTTTTTCATTTTTATTCATCCTTTTTTTATGTCGTCCTGGACGTTTTTTTGGTGTTTCTTTATAAAAACTTACTTGTCCAATTGCTGATTTCTTAGCCATTTTGTATCACTTTCATTTAGTCTTAAATATTTTATTGAACCGTTCACGTATTGTTTAGTATCTTCACCACAATTTGTGCATCTGTAGTAATCAGTTACGATTGCAACTAAGATTGCATCTTCATCACAGTTTGGGCATATGCCAGATACTGTATCTATATGTCCTAATTTAATTGTTTTTACCACGGTTTGTATTTTACCTTACCATCTTCTCTATAAGCAATCAATGATTGCTTACGATTTAAATCTGATGAATAACTGCAATGGACCCACCCTGATGATGGTTCTCCTTCCTTGTAGAACTCAAGAATAATCTGGTCCCAAATAAGGTTATCTCTAATCCATTGTGCTAATTCTTTATTATCTACTCCTGGTATTTCAAAGTCAGCTGCTGCTGAATTATTATCTGCGCAATGTTGACTGTTAATACTAGAACCTATTTCAATATTTAATTCTGCACAACGAAATCCGCTACGAATGATTAAAGGTTTGTCAAACTCACTGCGTACTGGTTGTAAAATATTTACAGCTAGTGCTTTTAAATTGTCTATTTGTTTTGGAGAAGGATTATTATTAATGCCTTTCCTCTCCGCTATATCGGACTTAGTCATTTCGTCCAAAGTTATATTTGCAGTTAATTTCATTTTTATAAAATTTGTTCAAACGGATTTAATTTTATAAGTTTTTCTGGACACTTACAACGATTAAAAATCCTACAAATCTTACACCAAATTCTAGTCATATTATTTTTTGTGGCCAAAATATATTAATAACGCAATAATTACAATAGCTAGTGCTAACATTATTTCATAATTAATTTTTTGATTGTAATACTACCATCAAAATTAATATCTATTTCTGCATCTGTTTCTATGCATTGGATGCTTTTATTAGTCATACTCATATTACGAGTAATTAATCTTTTATGTTTTAAACAATCAGATATAGAGTCTTGAATTCTGTGTTCTACTAATTTGTCATTAACAAAAAATAACAATGCTACTACTGTTTCGATCATTTTTTTCTCCAATATTCAGTTATTTGTTTCCACTCACATTCAAAATCTTCACAGGTATAATCGTACTCTTGGAGGGTCCCTGCGTTAATGCCCGTTTCCATTTCCATTGCTAAATTGAATATCTCTTGTTGCGTCTTTAAGCTTTTCAACATCTTTTTTAAGTTTTTCAATTTCCTTTTCGGCCTGCATAAGCATAACTTTAACGTGCAGGTTTTCTTCTAATATCTTTTGTTGTTTTTCAGTATCTTCGGCCAAGGCTTCTAACAAAAAGAATTGTTCTTTGTCAACAGGTACCTGATCTGCTTTTTTTAGTAAATCTGCTTCCATTAACTGAAGTCTTGTCTCTAATGTATTAAGTGTATTAGTTAAACCAATATACATATATACAGCAAAACCTGCTGCAGCTATCAGTGAACCAATAGTTTTAATATCTGTTTTTACAGATGTATCTTCAGTTATCTTGGACATTAGTAGAAATCTTTAAATACCCAATCTACAAATTTTTTCCATAATTTTTTAATCATTGGTCTCTCCTTATTAATTTGTTTTAACAAATCTTCTTCGTTGTGACAACAATTTTTACATTTACAATAATCTTCACAAGAAGAATCACTCACATAATATCCTTGTCCTTTACAATGACATTTGTGATTACATTTTTTACATATTCTTTTCATTTTCATTTACCTCATAAAACATTTTATCAGAATCTTCAGTTACCCAATCTCTTCCTTCTACATCCCAAACACTAGATTGTACCTTATAGTCTGGCCATTCATTGCTTGTTGTGTAATTATTTATATGCCAAATGATTCTGTTATTTGGCTGGGCAGCATAATTTCCATTATCTAATGCAATTATGTGTGCGCATTTGTGCTCTTGCGGAATTTCAGAATGTTCCGTATTTAGTATATTAGTCTCTGGGTGAGCCCAGTCAATAGTAAATAAATATTGACCAGTGTAAAATTTTTTATCTTTTCCGAGATATTTACCTTCTACACCAGCTAAAAAATCAAAAGTATGAACGCTAGGCCAATAACTAAAGCAATTCCATAATTGAAGCTCGTCGACGCGCATATTCGGAACTTGGCTTCTTGAAAAATTTTTTTGAAAAAACGCAGAAATCGGTAATCTATAGTAGACAGCGCCATTCGGTAACATAATGTGAAATAATAACGCACGGCCTGAAATAGAAGCAACACCGAAGATAATACATTCTTCACTTTCATCTTGATGTTTTTTAAGATCATAAAGATATTCCTTCCTTACATTGCAATAGATCGGTGGTACGTTTGCATTTAAATAAGCCATAATTCCTCATCATTTTATTTCTCCCCAGTTAGGGCCAGATTCATAATCTACTTTGTTTGGAACTTCTAGATCTACTGCTTGTTCCATTATTTCTTTTATTATACCAGCTTGTTTATCTGATTCAATTGAAAAATCTAATTCATCGTGAATTTGTATATGTGCTAAATATCCTTCTTTATACAAATCAACCATAGCTTTTTTAGTCATATCTGCAGCTGAACCTTGAATTAATTTGTTTAATGCTTTGTAAGTAAACGCTCTTCTATGACCATTATTATACCAATAATTTTTTTTAGGTTTACCTTCACTATCTTTAATAATATTTCCATCTTCATCTTTTAAATGTGGTCCCATATTTTTTAATTCTAACATTGTTTCGTGATCTTCTGCAGGAACAAAAGTACCCCATTCTGAACCTCTCAATATTGGTTCATACTTTGGAAATCTACATCTTCTACCTAATAATGTTTTTATCCTACCTTTGTTTTGAGCAACTGACATTACACCATTCATTAATTGTTTAACAAATGGAACTCTGCTGTGATAAATATCAAATAATTCATTTGCTTTTTCTTTTGAAACATTTAATTCATTTTGTAATTTAGCTTTACCCATACCATAAAATAAACCTAAGTTAATTGTTTTAGCTTCTTTTCTATCTATTTGTGCCATATCAGCTACTATTTGATGAAAGTCTGTTGATGGATCGTTTTCATAAGAAGTAGCTATTGCTTTAGCTGTTTCATAATTAAATCTTAATGCATAGTGTGCAACTAATCTTGGTTCTTGTTGTGAATAATCAAATGTTCCCCATTTACAATTTTCTTCTGGTATAAATAAACTTCTAATTAAAGGACCTGTATCTGGATCTCTTGCAGGTATTTGCTGTAAGTTTGGATTATGATAACTAAATCTTCCTGTAACTGTTCCTCCTTCATCAGATCTTATTTGATTAATATCTGCGTGTATTCTACCTTTGTATTCGTGATCTAATATAGTATCAATAAATGTCGTACTAACCTTGTTTATTTTTCTTGCTTCTGCTATCATACGAACTATCGGATCAGTATGATTAGAAATAAAATTTTTAGTAAATGATGGCGCATTTGATTTCTCAGTTGTTGCATAAGGTAAATTTAATTTATCAAAAACTTGTGCAATACTTCTTGCAGCCCATATCTGAGGTTCTATTCCTGTTGCTTTTTTCACTTGGAATAATAATTCTTCTTCTTTTTTGGTTAATTCTTTTTTTAATTGATTTGCTTTTTCAACATCTACCCGGACGCCTAGGAACCTCATATCGACTAGACAAGGAAAAAGATCAGTTTCAAGATTAAATATATTTTCTAAATCATCTTCAATTATTATTTTTTCTAAATGATGCCAAAGTTCTAATGTTAGTGCTGCATCTTCTTCTGCATATGCACCAACTTCACTTGCAGGTAACTTCCACATATCAGCTTTAGGATCTAATCCTCTTTCTTTAGCTGCTTTGTTAAGTAAAGTTTCATTTTTACCTTTATTTAAATAAACCCAAGACAATGCATTTAAAGTATAATTAAATCTATTTTCATCAATCAAGGATGCTGCAATCATTGTATCTATTATTCTACCATTTATTTTTATACCCATAGACTTAATCCAACATACGTCATACATTGCGTTATGAAATATTTTTGTAGCAGGTGATTCACAAATATCTTTAAACCAATTTAAAACTTTATCTCTGTCCATATTTGGACCTTCACCGTGAGCTATTGGAAAATAATTTTTATATCCATCTACAGCTACTGCTATTCCTACCACTTCACCATTACCTTTAATGGACCCTGAACCCAGACTCTTTAAATCTGGATCTCTTGTTTCTAAGTCTATTGCTATTTCTTCTGCGTTTCTTAAATCAGGATATTCTGTAGGTGCTACCCACTCTGTAGTTGGCATTAACATTATTTTTTATTCCTCATATCTTTTATTTTTTTAATTTCTAATTCACAATAATGAATTATCTTTTCTAAATCTTCTATTCCATTTTTATTTTGGTACCTACAAACGTACTTCACAACGTTCCCCTGAAAGAAGCTGAGATTATTTTTAGATATAAATTCATACGGTTGTATGTGAAACGATTTATAGTGACTCCCGCCTATTTGTTTTTCTTGAGGAAAAACACTTTTAAATATAGATTTGTCTGTCATTACTTTAATACCTCCATTATATTAATTATGAAATAAGTCAATGTTACTATTATAAATATATCGCTAGTTAGTATTTTCATTTTTATCCTTTTGTTAAGTGGTAGTCATTGATTTGACTGAGTATGAATGAAACAGGGATTCGAGAAGTCAAACCAACTTCGCTAACCAGGCTCGATGCTACCACACACCGTTTAGGAAAGTTCTCTATCCCATTCTGTTTATACATAGTGTATAATTTTTTAAAACTTGTATTCATTTTTTTTATTCTTAGCTTTTAATTTATATAGATCATCTCTTGCACGAGTTGATCCAACGTACCAAACTCTATGTTCTTCATCATTCTTATCGTCACTTTTTTTTGATGATTTCTTAACTGTTCTACCTAAATCTAAACAAAGTATAACATTATCTTCTTCTCCACCTTTTGCTGCGTGTATTGTGGATACCCATATCCTAGCTGGTTTGTCTAGGTCTTCACCATTTTCCAACATATTTTTTATATACTGTCTGTCTGTTAATTTTGATTCTTCAAATGCATCAACCCATTCTACTTCGTTATTCCATTTATCTATTGGTAAACCGGTAAATTCATTTATATCTTTTATTTCTTTTTCATCTAATTGTATTCCTCTACACCAAGAATTGTAGTTAATTGATGAATTATATAACCTAACTTGAAAACTCTTGCCTTTATTGGTTTGATAGTATAGATTTCTTTTCCTTAATTCTTTAGTCATTTCAACTAATCTATGTATGGTCCTGGTTAAAATTAACCATTTACCTTTGGTTAAGTCTACTTGATCTAAATTATTTATTCTTTCTGATTTGCCTTCAAAGTCTCTTGGATAATATAATTTTTCTTTTCTTAGTCCTCTAATTTTTTCTAATGGTAATTGTGATTGCTCTTGTACGGCTTTTGATATTCTTTTTGAATATTTTAATACTCTTTCTTTTCCAGGTTCTTGAATAAATCTATTTACATCTGCGCCTGCCCAGGCAAATATAGCTTGGTCATCATCACCAGCTAAATAAATATCATCTGAATATTCTTTTAATTTATCATATAATTTCCATTGTAATGGAGATAAGTCTTGAGCTTCATCTATGAATATAGCTTTAAATCTAGGTAAATCTTGTTTTTGTAAAAGTCTTTCAATCATATCATTAAAATCTAGTTTACCTGTAATTCTTTTATATTCTTTTAAATTTTTATCTAAGTTATTTAAAATAAACCATTTAACTTCTTTTCTATTATGTTCATTCCTGTCGTATTCTTCTCTAACTGTAGTACATCTATTGATTGCTCTACCAATCATTTTAAAATATGGACTTTCAATATTTAAATAAAATATTTCTTCTTTATTAAATTTATCATAATACTTAACTTTTATATTTAGTTCTTTACCTATACTTATATAATCTTCTGGTTGCATAACCATAGTGTCATTTAAATCTAATTGTTGAAATGCAAATGAATGAATAGTTCTAAAGTAAACAAGTTTATCTTCTTCTGCTGGCATTCTTTTTTTAGAAATTTCTGCTGCCTTTTTTGTAAAAGCAAAATAACCTATTTGATGTAAAGGTGTTCCAATTCTTATGTAAGCCTTGGCTCTACTAATTAATTTATGAGTTTTACCTGTTCCTGGTGGACCAAAATATTTATATATCATTTCTATCCTTATAGTCTTTTTTAAAATGACACATCCATAGCCAATTCCAAAAAGAACCTTGCCATCTACCAAATCTATTCAACCAAGATTTATCTTCCATATTTTCTATTTCTTCTATTTCGTGTTGAATCTGAAGTTTTTTTCTTTCTTCTTTTGGTAACGACATAAATATTCTGTATGCTTTTCTATTATTTATCATATTAAATTATCTCCTCTTCTTGTTTAAATTTTGCTATTTCTATAACGTCTTCATCATCTTGATCTTTCTCAAACAAATATAATGGTATGACTGCACATCCACTTACACCTGGATATGATTTACCTGTTTTTTTATCTTTGCCTGGAAATCTTTTTTTCTTATCAAATTGTGGTTTTGGTAAATTTGCATCTTCTTTTTCAAACATTTTTTCAATCATATAAGAAGTTCTTGATGAATCTTTTTTCCATTCATTATCTTTTAAATCATTATAAAATTCGTCATAAACAAAATATGCATAGGTATCGTCTTTTAGTACGTTTCCACTTTTAAAAGAATTGTAACTAGTAGCTTGAGTGCTATGAATATAATGTTTTAAATGTTTCTTTAATATTTCAATTGGTGTGGTTCCTGGAGCCGGTTGCACTGTATCTTGAGTTGCTAATAAATTTTTTATGATCTCATAAAAATCCATAGATTTTATTGGAGGAGGAAGTTCATCAGCTTGTGCCATAATCAAACCTCTTAATTCTTGTTGATCTTTTATTTCATTTTTATTTCTAGCGTGCACAGAAACAGTTTCACCATCATCTCTTTCAACATCAAAATAATATTCTGGATCAGGTTTAAAATCTATTTTGACTAAATTAGTAAGTCTTGGCCAAGTAATTTTTTTATCAGATAATATTCCAAAACTTCTTTTTATACATTCCGATTTAATACACACTGGTGCTAATAATTGATCGTGACAAGTATGTCCCTTAGTATCTTTCTCCCAATTCTTAATTTTCTTTTTGATGTAGTCATCTGTCCAAGTTTGATCAAACTCAAAATAATTTCTACCAGCTTGTAATACTTTATTTTTCCAACCATCAGGATATTTCTTTTTAGCAAAGACCATATAGTTATATAAAAATCTATCTCTACCATCAGTCATTTTATTTTTACTTAATATTTCTAAACAAGGTGGACCATCTTTAAATTCATCTGCACCTCCAGTTAATTCATTTCTAATTATTGAGTTAGACATTTCCTTTAATTTTTTTGAATCAACCTGATTTAATTCAACACATTTTAAAAATAAATCTAAACTCATTTCTTTACCTGAAGGATCTAATGCAACTCTTTCTGAACCATTGAAGTATGGAAGATTTATAAAATTACCATTTATCTTGTCTCCTTCTATGTTGCTTCCTAGTTTAGTTTGTTTTGGAAATATTTCTGTAGTAATTGGTAGATTAAATAAAAATAATATTTCTTCTAAAAAATCTTTTATCTCTCTTGCTTTTACAAATTCTTTCATAAAAACATATAAATGAAGTCCATTACTTTTTGATTTAATTGGTATTAGAGGTAATTGTTTTTCTTGAATTACTTTTAAATAAAATTCTATATCTAAATCTTTATATACTTTTGGATCAATATCTATTGCACCAAATCTTGCATAACCATTGTCATCACAAGGTTGTATACCTATTGATTTTTTTCCATTTAAATGAAGTTTGTAATCTTCATCAGTGATTGATTTTCCTGACCAACCATAATCACCTGAATGAAATTTTATTTTTCCAGTGTTTGGATCTTTATAACCATTACTTATATTACAAAAACCGTAATTACGTTTTAATCCAGTAAAATATTTTATATACGTGTCTGTCATAAACTCTTTCCATTATAAAGAGGCGGCCGCAGTCTCCCGTTGCCGCCTCTTCTTGCAAGTATTCACTCAGTGAATTAGATAATGTCCCCAGTTTTAGGACCATTGCTTTTTTCATATTCTGGTTTAACAGCACCTTTTGACACAGTCTTTTGTAATTCCTTTGCCATTAAATATAAATCAGCATCTTGTTTTTTATTTACATCTAAAGCTCTTGTCATAGATGGTTTATAAACGTGCCAACTTTTACTTCCCGCTGTTTTCCCAACAGTTTTTAAATTATAAACTGCTGCATATGCTGCTGGTTCGTAAAGACCTTTATCATCCTTAAATCTTAGATTTTTAATCAATTGATTTAATTCTCTCGCGGGAGTTAAGTTAGAAGATCTCATTGTAATCACTGCAGGTCTAGGTTCATCACCTAAAACGATCACATAAAAATATGCGGTCTTCTCTACATAATTACCATTTGATAATCTGTACTTACCGTTTCGTTCTTCAACGGCATCCTCTGGTTTTGATAAATGTGTTGTAACAGGTGGAGCTGCTGTGTCTCCCATTTCCTGCCATTCTGGATATCTTGTTTGAACGTGAGAAACAATTATATCCACGCCTTTTTGTCCATCAATTAAAGCACCCAAACCTTTGGCATATATCATACCAGGTTTTGCACCTTGAACGTATTTAGAATCGTTCGCATTACATTCAGGGGATAGTTGATGTAGGATTTTTAAAATCGGAGTTGACATATCATTCGATTTTATTTCTTCGCTACCTCTTCCAGAATCACTTCTAAGATTGATAGCAGCTAATGCACCTGCACTAGCTTTATTTGTCATAGCATTTGTATTTGCCATATATATTTTCTCCTTATTTTTTATTTTTTATTTTTAAAATGCGTTTGATTTCCATCAAACGTACTAAATAGTTCTTCAGGAACTTCACGACCTTTGTCCTTCCAGTCCTTCATAACTACTTTGAGTGAAGCGGGATGAACACTTTCTTTTTGAGAAGGTTCAAATCCACGCTCCCTCGCAAGGTTGACATAGTCAATAGCCTTGTTATCTTCGTTTTGACCAAAGTTTACTGTGATTTCATTTTTCACAATATCACCCAAGCCATTTGCTCGAAGCCAGTTTATCGCTTCAATTTTTTTATCAGCTCTAATTGAAGCACTATAAATTTTTTTAACAGTTAATTCTGAACCATCTTTAAGTTTTAAAGATTCTAAATTCATATCTTCCATTAATTTTGGAATTACTACACAGCTAAAATATTTTTCATCTTCTTTTAAATCTTTTATCTGTGATTCTAAATTAACTATTTGATTTTGTATTGTTTTTAATTTCTCAACTTCTTGAGAAAGTTTTTCCGGATCAAGGTTATCTGTTTGATCTGGTGCATCTTTACGTAGATCTATTATCATAGTCATCTCCTATTTTAACTTTTTAACTTTCATAATGTAATATTAAACACTGAAACGTGTTTTGTCAAGACTATTTTTGATGAATATTTATTTCTATGGGATAATATGTTTTTTCTTGTCTGTCCCATTTTAATAATTTAAATTTACCTTGTGTCATTTCTGAGGCAATAGCACAAGTAACACCAATAATAGCTGGATCACCATTTAATAATAAATAGTCATTTTCTGTAAAATCTTTTAATTTTTGTCTAATTGAAAATATAAAAGGACCTGGTGAAAACATTATTTGTTCTAATGCTCTAAACATAATCTTAATTTCGCCATATTTTCTAGCACCCATAATATTATATTTGGGTTGTCCTGTTTCTCTGTCTATCGGAATATCCTGTAATAAATAAACAAAATTACTACTACCGATTGTTTTTCCACTTGTTTTATAAAATTGCATATTGACTTTTTTCTTTTTTAATATAATATAATAGTTAGAAAGAAATGTAAACAGTTATATGAATTATAAGTTTAAGACTAAACCATACAAACACCAATTAGAAGCCCTAGAATTATCTTGGGACAAAGAAAATTTTGCTTACTTTATGGAAATGGGTACAGGCAAATCTAAAGTATTATTAGATAATGCCGCAATGCTTTACGATAAAGGCCAGATAAATGGCCTCCTTCTTATAGCACCAAAAGGTGTTTATAAGAATTGGTATGATCAGGAGGTGCCAACGCATCTACCTGATCATATCTACCATAAAATGGTTTTATGGAAAACTTCAGATAAATCTAAAAAACAAAAACAAATATTAAGTTCCTTATTTGAACAAGGAACTGATTTACATATTTTAATTATGAATGTTGAAGCTTTCTCATCAGGAGATGGAGCACAGTTTGCATATAAATTTTTGTCTTGTCACAAATCAATGATTGCAATTGATGAATCAACTACAATAAAAACTCCAACATCAAATAGAACTAAAAATATTTTAGCATTAAGAGAACACGCTAAATATAGAAGAATATTAACTGGTTCTCCAGTTACTAAATCCCCATTAGATTTATTTTCACAATGTCAATTTCTTGATCCTTGGCTCCTGGGGCACGATTCTTATTGGACATTTAAAGCTAGATATGCAGTTACTAAAAAAATAGAAGTTCAAGGTAGAAGAGTTGAAATAGTAGTAGGTTACAGAAACCTTGGAGAATTATCAGATAAAATAAAACCTTTTTCAAGAAGAGTTTTAAAATCAGATTGTTTAGATTTACCAGAAAAAACTTATGTTAAACATTCTGTTGAATTAACTAAAGAACAAAAGAAAGTTTATGAACAAATGAGAAGAGAAGCAATTGCATTCTTAGATGGTAAAATGCAATCTTCTGCAACTGTTATGACTCAATTAATGAGATTACATCAAATTACTTGTGGTCATTTTACAGCTGATGATGGTTCAATAAAAGATTTACCTTGCAGTAGATTATCTGAGTTAATGAATATTTTAGAAAACATAGAAGGTAAAAGTATTATATGGTCCCACTATACTCACGATGTAAGAAGAATCATTGCAGAAATTAAAAAAGTTTATGGTGAAGAATCTGTTGTAGATTACTATGGTGCTACAGATACAGATGCTAGATCAATTAATATTAAAAAATTTCAAACAGATGAAAAATGTAGATTCTTTGTTGGTACTACACATACTGGTGGTTATGGTATTACATTAACAGCTGGAAGTAATATGATTTATTTTTCTAATGGATATGATTTAGAAAAACGTCAACAGTCTGAAGCTCGTATTGATCGTATTGGACAAACTAGAAAAATGACTTACATTGATATTATTGCAGAAGATACTGTAGACGATAGAATAGTAAAAGCTCTTCGTAATAAAGTTAATATTGCAACAGAGATATTAGGAGAAGAATTAAAACAATGGATATAAAAATAATAACGGTATTGTTTTTATTATCTACAGGAGAGCTTGAGTATAAAGAATACAAGATAAAAGAATCTTGTGAAGATTGGTATATAAACAAACTAGTTCATATAGATAAATACAATATTAATTTAATAGAAGGTATGCCTGCGGTAGGATTTTATTGTGGGGCAGTAAAGACCGCCCCAAAATAATTATTTAATTTTAATATCTAAAGGTTTGATTTCTTCTGGTTCATTAACACCTAACTTCACTGTTAATACACCATCTTCCATCTCAGCTTCATTAACAACTACATCTTGATGTAAAGAAAATTGTTTAAAGAATTTTCTAGCTGCTAAACCTTTTTCAATGTAGTCTTTTTCTTTGTCTTCTACTTGACCAGAAATAGTTAATACACCGTCTTTGTATTGAACTTTAACATTCTTCTTATTGAATCCTGCTAAACCTA
>Ga0208162_1001135_pt1 | contig 14277 bp, 13 predicted proteins | sample CB_VirMetaG_4_FD_184539 | JGI IMG/M metagenome (GOLD analysis project Ga0208162, IMG submission 184539) | Freshwater to marine saline gradient viral communities from Chesapeake Bay - CB_1508_1M Viral MetaG (SPAdes) (version 4) | ecosystem: Environmental > Aquatic > Marine > Coastal | place: USA... | reverse complement strand
CACTTGGCAGATATTGTTGGTATGCCACAAAAATTATTAAAATCACAAAACCAAGTAAACGCACAAAGAGAACAAGCCGCAGCACAAGCTGCAGAACAACAACAAATGGCTCAAATGCAACAAGTTGCAAAAGCCGGAGGAGATATAGCACCACTAGCAAAAGCATTGCCGGAAGAAGCAAAAGCATTAGTGGAATAATATGAAACAAGATAAACAACTAGAGAAATTTATAACTGCATTAAAAAAAAATTACACATACATATTCAATACAGATGAAGGCAAAGAAGTTTTATCTGACCTTGAAAAAAGATGTCATTATCATTCTACCACTAATGTAAAAGGTGATAGCCATGAAAGTGCATATATGGAAGGACAGCGTAGTGTCATTCTATTTATTAAATCAATGCTACGAAACGATAAGGAAAAATAAAAATGTCAAATGAACAGATAACACAAGAAGCTGTGCCTGTAGAACAAGCGACTACAGAAACAACACAACCTACAACACCAGCAACTACACCCGCTGCACAACCAACATCATCTTGGAAAGATTCTATTAGTGAAGAGTATAGAGCTGATCCAAGTATAGAAAAGTTTACAGAGATAGATGCGTTAGCAAAAAGTTATATCAACGCAACTAAAATGATTGGTCAAGATAAAATAGTTATACCAACAAAAAATTCTACACAAGAAGCATGGGATGAAGCCTACGCAAAATTAGGTAGACCAGAATCTGCAGACAAATATGCTTTAGATGTAAAATCAGATGTTGTTCCTTTTGATGAAACTGCAATTAAATCTTTTGCAGAACAATCACACAAACTTGGTTTAAATAATAAACAAGCTCAAGGTATATTAGAGTTTTATAAAAACAATATGGAAGGCTCTGCACAACAAGCAAAGATAGATACTGAAACTGCTCAATCTCAAGCTGAACAACAATTAAGACAAGAATGGGGTAGAGACTTTGAAGGTAAAGTAAAACAAGCTGGTGCATTAGCTAAAGCTAATATCAATCCAGAAGTATTAGATATGACTTTATCAAATGGTACAAGACTTGGTGATCATCCAGAGATTATAAAAGGCTTTGCAAAAATAGCAGGAATGATGTCAGAAGATAAAATTGTTTCAACTGAAAGTGAAAATGTAAATACAGTTGCTGACATTGAAACTGAAATATCAGCTATTACTAATGATACTGATGGACCTTATTGGAATAAGCAACATCCAGATCACGATAAAGTAGTACAACAAGTTTATACATTAAGAGAAATGCTAAATGCAGATCAATAATCTTAATGATCAAGAAATTCGGTTAGAAGTATTGCGGTTGGTTAAGGAGACAGGATCTGAAGTTCAGAAAAATGATCCCTTGCCAATCGCTGAAAAATATTATAATTGGATAGTAGGTAAGAAAATTCGCAAGAACCTTACTGGCAAGAAGGAATAGACTTCTAGTCTAAAAGACTTTAAATCCAAGAATTGCCTATCAATTAAGATGGATAACCTTTCTGATTTTTTTAAACTAACAATAATAATGGAGAGACAATTATGTCATCACAAATAACTACAGCATTTGTACAGCAGTATTCTGCTAACATACAAATGTTATCTCAACAAATGGGATCATTATTAAGAGACAAAGTCAGACAGGAAAGCGTTGTTGGAAAAAATGCTTTCTTTGATCAAGTTGGCTCAGTAACTGCTCAGTTAAAAACTAGCAGACACTCAGACACTCCGCAAATAGACACTCCTCACTCAAGAAGAAGAGTATCTTTAGCTGATTACGAGTATGCTGATCTTATTGATCAACAAGACAAAGTAAGGCTCTTAATTGACCCTACATCATCTTACGCACAAGCCGCTGCTTTCGCAATGGGAAGAGCAATGGATGATGTTATTATCGCTGCTGCAACTGGAACTGCCTTTACTGGTGAAACAGGTGCAACAAGTGAATCTGCACAAACTGCAATTGCAGCTAGTGTTGGCTCAACTACAGGTTTAAACATTAGTAAATTAAGAGCTGCTAAAGAGCTTCTTGATCTAGCTAGTGTTGATCCCTCAATCCCTAGACACATAGTGTGTGGTCCTGAGCAAATTACTAACCTTCTAGGAACAACTGAAGTAACGAGTTCTGATTTCAACACAGTGAAAGCACTGGTTAATGGTGAAGTTGATACGTTTCTTGGGTTTAAATTCACAACATCTACTAGACTTGCAAAATCTGGAAATGACAGAACTGTTATAGCTTTTGCACAAGATGGTATTTGTTTGGGAGTTGGTAAAGATGTAAATGCAAGAATAGACGAGAGAGCAGACAAATCGTATGCTACTCAAGTTTACTACTGCATGAGCATTGGAGCTACTAGAATGGAACAAGCAAAAGTTGTTCCAATAACTTGCACAGAAGCATAATAGGAGATATATATGACAACTAAAAATACAGACCTAGTAGCTAACTTTGAAGCTACTCCTCAGGTTGCAAATAGTGCTGCTGAATTAGCGGGTGTTCTTAGAACAGCTCATGGTTCAGTTGAACTTGCAGCAGGAGATAGTACTGATAACGATATTGTTATGTTAGCACCTATTCCTTCTAATGCTGCTGTTCCACAACTTTTTGTTGGTTCAGACACATTAGGTGGTTCGTGTACATTCAATGTTGGTATATACAAAACTGATGGTACAGTTAAAGACGAAGATGTTTTTGCTAGTTCAGTAGCTGATGAAGCTGCTCTAACAGATGTTCGTTTTGAAGCTGCTGATCTAAACACTGGCTCTCAAAAACTTTGGGAATTAGCTGGTGATAGCACAGATCCGGGAGGATACTTCTATATTGCGATTACTTTTAACGCAACTGGTGGTACTGCTGGTACATTAGCTTGGAACATTAATTACATAGTTAATTAATAAATAAAATTTTAGGCGGTGGAAGCGAGAGTGGAAACCGCCTAGAGTGCATGAAAAAGATACAAGATTTAAAACCTGTATTACATTTTAAAAAAGATAATTATGTATATAGGTATGTATTAGTAGATAGGTTTAAACATGATACTAAATATCATAATGGCTTTGATACTAAACAAGAAAAGACAACAGAAGAAATATTTGCGTTAGAAAAAGATAGACAAATAAGACGTAAGTATATTATAAGGAAGTGATATGGCATCAACAGTAGACATTTGTAATGGAGCATTAAACCAGTTAGGTGCAACAACTATTCTTTCACTAACAGAAGATTCAAAAAACGCAAGACTTTGCAACTCAAGATATACTCAAGTAAGAGATGGTTTATTTAGAACACATCCTTGGAACTGCTTACAGAAAAGAGTTGAACTAGCAGTAGACACTACAGCTCCTGCATGGGGTTTTAGTTATGCTTATACATTACCATCAGATTGTTTAAGGTTGCTGCGAATATTAGATTATGATTCTAATTACAAAGTAGAAGGTAGAAAAATATTAAGTAATACATCTACCATGAAAATATTATATGTTGCTAGAATTACAGATCCTAACGAATATGATGAATTGTTAAGAGAAACTTTATCTGCTTCTTTAGCTGCTGATATTGCTTTTGCAGTTACTTCTAATAATACTACAGCAACAAATATGTATAATTTATTTCAAGATAAATTAAAAGATGCTAGATTTGTAGATTCAACAGAAGGTCAAAATGTTGAACAAGATTTAGGCATGACAGATGTTATAGACGCAGGTACATTTATTAACTCAAGGTTTTAAACCATGGCTAGAGTTGCAGTTGAACTAACAAACTTTACAGGTGGTGAGCTATCGCCAAGATTAGATGGTAGAACTGATTTAACTAAATATACATCTGGCTGTGCAACATTGGAAAATTTAGTAGTATACCCACATGGTTCAGCAGCTCGTAGACCCGGCTCTACATTTTTAGCAGAAGTTGCTAATAGTGCAAACAAAACAAGATTAATACCTTTTGAATTTTCTACAACACAAACTTATATGTTGGAGTTCTCAAACTTAAAAATGAGAGTATACAAAGATAGTGGTGCTGTATTAGAAGGAGATAAAACTATATCTGGAATTACACAAGCTAATCCTGCTGTAGTAACTGCAACCTCACATGGTTATTCTAATGGTGATGAAGTAGTTATTACTGGTGTTGCAGGTATGACAGAAGTTAATGGTAAAAGATTTTTAGTTGCAGACAAAACTACCAATACATTTGAATTACAAGATAAAGATGGTGTTGATATAAACAGTTCAAGTTTTACTGCTTACAGTTCTGGTGGTATATCAAATAAAGTTTTTGAACTAGCAACACCTTACACTACTGCACAACTATTTGATATTAAGTTCGCACAATCGGCAGATGTAATGTACATAACTCACCCTGCACATGAGGTAGAAAAACTATCTCGTACTGGTCATACTGCTTGGACATTAACAGATGTTGATTTTACAGGTGGACCTTTTCAAGATGTCAACACAACAACAACAACTTTAAATCCAGCATCACATACAGTAGGTACAGGAGTTGCAGTAGTTGCTAGTGCAGTTACAGGAATAAATGGTGGTAGTGGATTTTTAACAACTGACATTGGAAGATTAATTTATTTTAGAGATGGTTATATGAAAGTTACTGCAAGAGCAGATACAACAAATATTACAGTAGAAATTATAAAAGATTTAGGATCAGCTACTGCATCAGAAGATTGGAGACTTGGAGCTTTTTCTGACACTACAGGTCATCCTTCTTGCGTAACCTTTTTTGAACAACGATTAGTATTTGCTGGAACAACCAATCAACCACAAACAATATTTTTTTCAAAGTCTGGTGATTACGAAAACATGGATGCAAACATTGGTGGTACAATAGCTGATGATGATGCAATCATTTATACAATCGCATCTAACCAAGTTAATGCTATTAGATTTATGACATCAACTAGAACTTTAATTATAGGTACAGCAGGTGGTGAATTTACAGTAAGTGGTGGTGGCACAGATAGTGCAGTTACACCTACAAATATATTAATTAAAAAACAATCTAATCATGGTGCAGCTAATGTAGATGCTATAGCTGTAGGTAATGCAACATTATTTTTGCAACGTGCTAAAAGAAAAATTAGAGAACTAGCTTATAACTTTGATGTAGATGGTTACATTGCTCCCGATATGACTATCCTTGCCGAACATATTACTGAAGGGGGTCTAACACAAATTGCATATCAACAAGAACCTAATCAAATTGTTTATGGAGTTAGAGGTGATGGTGAGTTAGTAGGACTTACTTATCAAAGAGAACAACAAGTAACAGCTTGGCATAGACATATTTTTGGTGGTAGATTTGGTGTAGCAACATTAACAGTTTCTGATTATGCAAATATTGCAAATGGCACTAAATTAACTTTAACAAAATCTGATGGTACAGTTGTAGACTTTACTTCCACAACAGGAACTGCAGGAACTAATGAATTTAAAACTGAAACTAATAATAATACAACAGCAACTAATTTAAAAAATGCAATCAATGCTCATGCTAATTTTACTGCAACAGTAAATTCTGCAGTAGTAACTGTTACTGAAACTGCACATGAAGCAACAGGATATTTAACAATTAAAAGTTTTGATAGCACAAGATTAACTGCAACAAGTGAAGGTAAAGCAGTAGTTGAAAGTGCAGCAGTTATTCCAACAGATGATACAGAATATCAAGTGTATGTTATTATAAAAAGAACAATCAATGGTGCTACTAGAAGATATGTAGAATTTTTAAATGTATTTGATTTTGATGAAACAGATAACACATCATTTAATTTTTTAGATAGTGCATTAAGTTATAGTGGTAGTGCTGTTAGTACATTATCTGGATTAGATCACCTTGAAGGACAAGTTGTTGCTATATTAGCAGATGGTGCAACGCACCCAAATAAAACTGTAAGTTCGGGTAGTATAACTTTAGATCGTTCTGCAAAAAATGTTAAGGTAGGTTTAGCTTATACATCTTTATTACAAACTATGAGATTAAATGCTGGATCACAGAATGGTACATCACAAGGTAAGACAAAAAGAATATATGATATTACAGTTAGAATGTTTGAAACTATTGGTGTAGAAGTTGGACCAGATTTAGACAATTTAGAGAGAATACCATTTAGAAGTTCTGCTGATTTAATGGATGAAGGTATACCGCCATTTACAGGAGACAAAGAAGTAGAGTTTAGAGGTAATTATGAAACAGATGGTTTTATATTTGTTAGACAAACTCAACCTTTACCTTTTACAATTTTATCGTTATACCCAAGATTACAGACAAATGATGCATAATATGTTATATATAGTACCTTATAAAAAAGAACATGGACAGATAATATTATCATATCAAATGAATCATAAGATATTAGAAGCAGACAGACATTTTATTAATATTGAGGGTGATGCTAAAAATTTAGAACAAGATCATTTAGCTTTTACAGGAATGGTAAATGATAAACCTATTTTTGCTGCGGGTATGAAAATGATTTGGGGTCAAGTTGCAGAAGGATGGGTTATAGCATCAAGCGATATGTGGAAATATCCTTTAGGTGTAGCTAAAGCAATTAAAAAAGATTTTGCTAGAGTTGCAAAAGAACATAATATAAAAAGAGTTCAAACTGCAATTAGAAAAGATTTTGCTCAAGGTAAAAGATTTGCAGAGTGGCTAGGTTTGGAGAACGAAGGTTTAATGAGAAAATTTGGTTTTGATGGTTCTGATCAATATATGTATGCGAGGATATTCTAATGAAAATTTATAACAAAATTGTTTATGATATAAATGATAATATCATAGAAGAAGATTCTTACGAATATGAAGGACCATTAACATTAGCTGATCCTGTTTCTGCAGCAGTTATAGGTGGAACTTCTTTGATGCAATACCAAGCACAAGGAAAAATTGGTAAATATAATCAAGCAGCAAATAATAGAAATGCTGAAGTATTAGAAGGTCAAGCTGCACAGATAGAACAAAAAGCAGAATTTGATATTGCACAATTTAGAAAAGATTATTATAGAATGACAGGAGAAACTACTGTTGCTCTTGCTAAATCTGGAGTACAAGTTGGTAGTGGTAGTGCATACAACATTGCTTTATCAAATGCTCTTGAAAAAAGATTACAAGAAAATTTAATATATTATAATTCAAGAGTTGCAGCAGCTAACAAAAGAGAAGAAGCTAGTTTTGCAAGAATAAAAGGTGTTATGGCTAGACAAGAAGCTAAACTTGCACAGATTGGAACTGTAGTAAAAGCTGGTACAACTTTATTAACAATGGGTGGTGGCAATAAACCTAGTAATACAGGTGGTGGAATGGGGATGTATCCATAATGCCTAAAATACCTACATTTAAAGCACAAGGTTCAATAACTCAATTAGTAGGAACTACTAATGCTCCTCAAATGAGATTAGATCAAACACTAGCTACTGCTTTAGCTCCTGCAACAGAAGCTGTTGTTGATTTTAAAATAAAAGAAAATGAAGTACAAAATAAAACAGAAGCTCTTAAATTAAAAAATGATTATTTATCAGAATCTGTTTTACTTGAAGATCAAATCAATCAAGATAAAATACTTTCTGTAAATAAAGAAGCTGCAAATAAATTTTTAAAAGAAAAAAACAATGCTTACATAAAAAAATATTCTGCACTAGCAAGTAATAGTGCTGTTAAAACAATGTTTACAAATTCAGCTTTAGCTGATGTATCAAAACAAATTGTTAGTGTTGATGCTGAAATATCAAAAAATATTTTAGTTCAAGCAGATGAAATATTTATTGATGCAAAAGAAAAATTATTTTCAAAAGCATATTTAAAAGGTGGAATTTATAAACAAACTTTACAAGTAGATACAGAAAAATTAATTATTGATTCTTATAAATCAAGAGTATCTGCTCCAGAATTAGAAATAATGTTAGGTAATGTTAAAAGTGAAATTGATTATTTTGATGGGATGCAAGATGTTCAACAAACTCCAAGAGCAGCATTTTATGCTTTAAAAGATGAAAAAAATTATGAAGGTATAACTACAAAACAAAGATTTGATTTAATAGAAAGAGCATCAGTAGTTATAAGAGATCAATTAAGTACAGAATGGAAGAATTATACAGCCATGGTTGATGCTGGAAAAGAACCACCAGAATTTAATATGAAACTTGCACAAGAAGTTTTTGGGGGGGAAGTTGCTCAAAAAATGTTACAAGAAGAAAGTGTAAGAAAAGATGCTGTTGTTAATACATCACTTATTATGACATCACCTCAAAAAGATGTAAATGAATTAGTTGAAAATATTATAGCTGAACAATATGAAATGTTTGATGAAATACCTGCAGCAGCAAATGAAAAATATTATATAAATATTCTTAATAAAAGAAATGAAGCGTTATTATCAGACCCTGTACAATTTATTCGTAGCACTAATGATGATATTAATTCTTTATTTGAAGAAATTAAAAATGATACTAATGCAGAAAGTAGATCAAAAAGTCAAATAATTTTAGCTCAAGAATTAATTGAAGAGCAAAAAAGATTAGGTGTACCATTAGAAAATCAAAAAGTTATGTCAGATTCAATGGCTTTAGGATTTATAAAAGAATATAATGATTTAGGTTTTGAAGGTAAATCAAAAGAAAGACAACTTAAATTACAAAGTTTAGAATTTCAATATGGAGATTTATCAAACAATGCACTACAACAATTAATAAAAGCGGGGTTACCTACTGGTGCTGAATCTGCACTTGTTCTTGGAGATGCAAAAACTTTTGATATATTTATGAGTTTTGATGATCCAGAAAAAGTAAAAGCAATAACAAATTATTTAACAGATCAAGATGATCCAGATATAAGTTTAAAAAAAATTAGAGCTGCTATAGTTTCTGAAAGTGATTTTAAAGATATTGATAATATAATTAGTAGAAATACTCCATTTAATAATAGTAAGACATTAGTAAAAATGGATCAAATAAAAGAAACTTTATCTTTGTATGCTGCTAATTTAATGCGTAACAATCCGGGTATGAGTGTAAATAATGCCGCTAAAGAAGCATCATTATTATTTTCCGATAATTATCAAATAGAAGATACTTATTATTTCCCTAAAAACATTCCGGGTATAAATCAAAAACAAAGAGATTTTACAATATCTAAACTTGAAAATATAAAATTTAATTATGTTAAACAACATTTTAAACCTGTAGCTTATGAATCAAGTGTAGAAGGTAAAACTGATTTAGAATTAACAGAAAGAATGAATTATAATATAATAGAAAATGGAGAATGGAGAAATCATCCTAATGGAGAAGGTTTTGTTTTTGGTATTGTTCTTACTGGTAATTCTTTTGGTATACTTAAAAATGAAGCTGGAGAAGAATTGTTTGTATCTTATGATGATGATAGTTTAATTTTACCGGGTGGTTCTAATACTATAATTGATATGAGTATTCCTACTGAACAACAGAAAAAACAATTTAGAGGTTACTATGGATATGCAGATAAAATGAAACAAGAAAATACTACTTTTGGACAAAGAACTAATTTAGATAATAATGAAATGCAAAATGCTTTAGAACAAGCTGGTGCATCAACTGTAGAAATACCAAATCCACTTTCAATAGTAGGAGAAACAATAATAGGTCAAGTAGAATCATTAGAAAAAAAACAATATATTGAACCAAAAAATATAGATTTTGATTTTATTAAAGATAGAGAAGGTTTTGAAATTATTGGAAAAGTGCCGGATGCTAAAGGTTCTAAATCTGGGGTAACTATTGCATCTGGTTTTGATTTAGGTGCTAGAAAATTATCAGATTTAAATGGTTTACCAAAAGAAATAATTGATAAATTAAAACCATTTTTAGGTTTAAAAGGTAATGAAGCAGTTGCTGCTGCTAAAAAATTACAAATTACTAAAGAAGAAGGTAAAATTATTAATCAATTTGCTAAAAGAGAATCATTAACAAGACTTAAAAAAAAATGGAATAAAGATTCAAAAATAAAATTTGATAAATTAAGTAAAGAACAAGCTACAGTATTAGCTTCTGTTGCTTTTCAATATGGTTCATCTTTTAAAAGAAAAGATGGAACACAAATGAATTTTTATTCATTAGCTTTAAATAATGATTGGCAGGGTGTTTATGATGAGTTAATGGATTTTAAAGACAACTACCCAACAAGAAGAAAAGAAGAAGCTGCGTATCTTAAAAAATATTTAAAAAAAATAAAATAACATGGCACAATTTGGTTTTGGATTAAACATAAACGAAACAGCACAAGAGAATGGTTATGATTTATATAAAACCACTCTTCGTGAATCATTAGGTGCAACTGCTGCAGATAATTGGAAATACAATCCCTTTCAATCTATAAAAACATATTACAATTTAGAAAATGCAAAAAGTATGTCTCAAGAACAAGATATACTTCCAATTAACAGAAAAGAATTAAATAAAGAATATTCAAATTTAGGTTTGTATTTTGAGCAAGATGAGTATCAATCAGTTGTTGATATTATGGTAACTCAAAAAAAAGAAGAACTTGAAAGACAAAGCATTATGGCTAGAGGTCCAAAGGGTTCTTGGAATCCTTTATCTGGTGGATTTTATGTAGGTGCTGCAAAACTTGCGGTAGGTATTGGTACAAGTTTTCTTGATCCTATAAACATTGGAGCTTCATTTATTCCTGTTTTTGGACAAGCTAGATTTGCGGCTATTGCTGCAAGAACAGGTTTTAAAACTGCAAGAGCAGTTAGAGGTGGAGTAGAAGGTGCTGTAGGTGCAACACTTTTAGAGCCTATAGTTTATGGTTCTGCTCAAAAAGTACAAGCTGATTATGATTTAGTTGATAGTTTTATGAATATTGGATTTGGTACAATTATTGGAAGTGGACTTCATGTAGGTGCTGGTGCATTAAAAGATATAGGTACTGCTCAAAAATTTGAAGCACAAGTTATAAAAAATAAAGAAAATTTAGATGCAGGTAAAGGTGGTGAGCCAGAGTTAAATTTATACAATCAATACTATCCTGTTAATGGTGAGTTTATGATGAAGTTAGAAAAAACTGATCCAAGAACTAGAGAATTATTATTAGCAAAAGCAATAGGAGATTTATCATTAGAAAACCCTGTCAATGTTTTAGACACAGCCAACGCAGATGCAGTTATTAGAGAAGGTACAGCAAATCCAGTTACAACAGAAGTTAAAGCTACTACTAAAAATACTTTTAATGATATAAATATAACTCCAGTTAATAAAAATATTGATAATTTAAGTTCTGCTGAAAATGATATTGTAATAAATCGTGAATCTCAAGACTTACTTAATTTAAGAAATAAACAAACAGAACAAGGTTTAAATTTAAAAACAGATTTTGGTAATGAAGGAATACCAGATGTTTTAAAAAATACAACAGAATCTCTTGATGATATTAATGCAAACTCAAAACAAGTTGAAGAAACAGTAGCAGACTTTATTAACTGTACAAATGGAAATACATAATTATGGCTAAAAATATTTGCATAACAAGAATAGAAAATTTATTAAAAAAATCTTCCATTAAAACTATAAAAAAAGAAGAAATAATGAATACGATAAAAACAGTAATGGCAGAAAAAAAACTATCATCTATTAATGAGGTTGATGTAGATGCGGTGGCTAAAGATGTTACTTCACAAATGAAACTTCAAAAACAAAAAGATAAAATAAATGCTATAAAAGATGAAATAATAGTAAGAAAATATCAAGAAAGAATTTTAACTAATTTTGATGGTAATGAATTTGAAGGATTAGCTTCAATAATGGTTGGATCAAACGATCAAATAACTGGAGCAAGAGATTCAGTTTCTGTTGCACAAACTTCTGCAATAGCAAATTTATTTACTGAAGCAAATCAAGCATTTAAAAAAGAAGGTGTTTTTCTTTTATTTAAAGATATGGATGAAAAAACTCAAAGAATAGTTAATAGAACTGTTGAAGAACTTGCTGCTGAACCCACTTTAACAGAACAAAGACTTGGACAAAAACCTAGAGTAACAGAAAAAAATCCAGAAATTATAAAGGTTGCAAAAGTTATGCACGAATTTTCTGAAAACCTTAGACAAACTTTAAATGCTAAAGGAGCAAATATTCCTAAAATGTGGGGATGGGTTGTTAAACATAGTAATGATATGTTTGAAGTAAGATCAGCTGCTAATAGATTAGGTTTAAAATTAGATGATATTAAAGTTGATCCAAATTTAAAAGGTACAGATATAAATTATAATAAAAATTTTACTGCTTGGAAAAATTTTGCAATGCAAGGATTAGATGGAGATAGAACATTTGCTAATGCAGATGATATAGATTCATTTATGCTTAATGTTTACAATACATTAGTTGGTAATAAAATTCAAATGGCTGAAGGTGCTAGTAGTATTTATGGTTCAAGAAATTATGCAAAAGGAGCTGGTGCTAAAAGAATATTACATTATAAAACTGCAGATGATTGGTTTAATTATCATTTAAAATTTGGAACTGGAACTTTACAAGAAGCATTTTATTCTGGAATTATGACAGCTGGAAGAAATATTGGAATGATAGATAAACTTGGAAGTAGACCTATAGATAATTTTGAAAAAATTAGACTAGGTGTTCAAAAAGTTTTAATAGAAAAAGGAAGAAACACACAAGCCATAAGTAGTTTTCAACCATTTAAAAAATGGATGAATGTTATAGATGGTTCTATTTATACAGTTGATAATTTTGCTTTAGCAAGATTTGGAGCAATAGGTAGAGGTATTGGAAATGTATCAAAATTAGGTGGTGCTGCAGTTTCTGCTACTTCTGATTTAGCAATTTATGGATCAGAAATGAAACACCAAGGTGATGTATTTTTAGGGTCTATGGCTGATGCAATGGCAGCACTTGCAAGAATTAGACAAACTCCAGAATTTAAAGATATAGCTGAAGGATTAGGATTTATGATGGATGGTATAATTACCGATACAGCTAGTAGAAACCAAGTAGGTGATAATATGAGTAAAGGAATGACAGATATTCAAAGAACTTTTTTTAAATTAAATCTTTTAACTTGGTGGACTAATACTTTAAAAGAAAACGCAATGTTAGGAATGGCTAACTATTATGCTAAACAAAAAAATTTAAAATTAAATGAATTAAATAAACCTCTACAAAATTTATTTAATGTTTACAATATAGATTCTGTAAAATGGGATGTTATTAGAAAACAAGCAATGACCAAAGCAAGTGATGGAAGAGAATTTATTAATATTTCTCAACTAGATAATATTTCTGACCTTGATATGCAAAAAATTTTAGGAAGAAGTGATTTAAGTAAATCAGAATTACAAATACAAAAAACAAATTTTAAATATTCTGTATCTGGAATTTTAATAGACAGATCAATTCATGCGGTTATTCAACCAGATGCTAGAGTAAAAGGAGTAATGACACAAGGACTATTAAAAGGAACTGGAATGGGAGAAGCTATAGGTTTTTTAGGTCAATTTAAAGGTTTTCCAATGGCTCTTGTTAATATGGTTGGTGGAAGAGAAATGGGTTTTATAAAAAAAGGACCAAATCAAGATATAGGAAGAGGTATAAGGGGAATGGGAGCTACATTTGTAACTCTTGTTATGATGGGTTATGTAGCTATGTCTTTAAAAGATTTATTAAAAGGCAAAGAACCTCGTGATCCAAGATTAAAATCAACTTGGTTTGCAGCGGCTGCTCAAGGTGGTGGACTTGGTATTTATGGTGATGTATTATTTAGAGAACAAAGAGATTCTGGTAGTATTGTTTCTGGAATTGTAGGACCGGGTGCTACAACTATTGCTGATGTTTTATTGGCTATAAACTATGGTATTCGTGGTGAAGGTGGTAAAGCAGGTAAAGCTGCTTATAGAGCAGTAAGTCAAAACATACCTTTTGCAAATTTGTTTTATATAAAAACTGCATTTGATTACATAATAGGTTATCAAATAATGGAAACTATGTCTCCGGGTGTATTAAAAAGAGTAGAAAGAAGAATGAAAAAAGACTATAACCAAGAATATTTATTTACAAAACCCTCAATAAAGAATAAAGGTTTTTAAGTTATGACAGTATCAAGCACAACAGTAAAAAATTCCTACTCCGGTAATGGCAGTACAACCCAGTTTGCCTACACATTTAAAATATTTGCTGACACAGATTTACAGGTAATTATTAGATCATCAACAGGAACTGAAACTGTTAAGACTTTAACTACACATTATACAGTAGCTGGTGCAG
>Ga0208162_1001131_pt1 | contig 14311 bp, 12 predicted proteins | sample CB_VirMetaG_4_FD_184539 | JGI IMG/M metagenome (GOLD analysis project Ga0208162, IMG submission 184539) | Freshwater to marine saline gradient viral communities from Chesapeake Bay - CB_1508_1M Viral MetaG (SPAdes) (version 4) | ecosystem: Environmental > Aquatic > Marine > Coastal | place: USA... | reverse complement strand
CTTCAGGGTAAAATGATCGGCAGCATTGGCGAGGCTATTCTTGATCCGGCAATCAAGGTTGCTCGGGGAGATCCGCTTACAAGATTTGATGTAACAGAACTTGCTGCCACCGGCCCATTGGCTGCGGCAAAAAGTTTAAAGGCTGGAAAATATGCTGTAACTAGAGCGCAACTTACGCCGAACATTACCAGAAGGGGGATGGTTAGTGGCAAATCTCCCAGCCTGTCAGGAAATTTGTTTGAGAGACTTGGAGTTCCTACAGATTGGTATGCTGGAGGAATGCCCGCAAATCTAGTGATGATGGCTGAAGATGTTATTGGGAACTCTGTTAGAAGATCTTTTAGCCCTAAAGCCATGATTGATATGCGTGATTATGGGATGTCTGCTAATGTTTCTTCAGACTTTAGTCGTGCCTTTGAATTAGAAGACAGGCTTCTTTCTCAATACGCCACGGCAGATACCAAAACAAAAAGAAAAATACAGAAGGATTTGGCTTTAAACAGAAATGAGTACGTTTCTCAAGCAAAGCATATGATTGACGTTTTGATGCGAAGACAACCAGATCATCCTTTGTTAGCATCAGAGTTCAAAAGAATGTTGTACCCAAGAACAATATTAACCAATGCCCCTAGAATGCAAGCGACGGGCGCTGACGTTATGAAAGTTTTTGACGGTAAACTTCCGATGAGTACTGAAGCAGCGCTTGTTCATATAAGTAAACCAGCAATTAAAAGCACCGATGTATACGGCAGGCCGATTAATCTTAGTCTGTCCAGATGGAATTCTAGTATAGGTTCTGATGCATTTAACATAAGGAGTCAAGAAAAAGTAAAGGAAGTTGCCGATGTATCTAGGGGTCAGAACAAGCCACGATTTAGCGGCGCCTTGGCTGCAACAAATCTTTTAAAGGACATGCCTCTGAGTATTCCAAGAACTGCGGAGAATGTTTTAAAGTGGGCAGAAGAAAACCCGATAAAACTAAGCGGGGGAAAAACCGGTGCTAAAGTAGATGTAGAGAAACTAAAGGACAGTCTTGTTGAAGGAGAGGGTTTCATAAGTTTTGGAGGAAGAGTTCTTGGTCAGGACAGGCAGTATGCAAATTATGACTGGCGTGTAATTGTAGACCAAGGAACAGGGCGTGCCTATTTTGTTCAGTATGACGAAATGAGGCTTGGTTCTGGAAACAAAATGTTTGATCGTGCGATGAATCCCGGAGGGCAAGAATCGCTAGGTATTGACTTTATGGATGCCGGTGTAATTGGAGATGGCAAAGGCGCTAATGTAAAAGATTACGACTTTACCGAAGCGGGCAAGGCTATAGGAATGGGCAAAGCAGATGTTGCTTCTAATGTTAGAGCGACTATTCAGAAAGCGCAATCTGCGGAACCAACACTTCTAGATGTAGCAAAAACTTATGCCAAGACAGGGGTGCGTGGCGCACCTCTTGGATACTATCTTTTTGGAGACGATGAGCCTGATTGGGGCGATATTACACCATGACAGAACAGCAAGAAAAATTTCTAGACCTTTATATTAACACTGGTAATGCAACCAAGGCTGCTAAGTACGCCGGGTATGGTTCTCCCAAACAACGTGGATGGGAACTAAAAAAGAAATACCAGAAAGAAATTGAGGCAAGACAAAAGGCTATGATCATGGACTCGGTTCCGAGCGTTATAGCAAATATTATAGCGCTGGCTAACGGCGCTGACTCTGAGGCTGTTAGGCTGAATGCATGTAAAGACCTTATGGATCGTGCTGGATTTAAACCTGTTGAAAAAACTGAGACAGAGATAACAACTACAGAACAAAAATCTACGGAAGAATTAACAGCGGAGTTAGCAGAACTTCAAAAAATGCTGCAGTAATGGAAAGACGACAAATTGAGCAAGCCATCGAAAATACGAAGGAACTCATTAAAAGACAGAAGTACAGTAAGTTAGAGTTTTACGACCCGTATCCTTTTCAAAAAGAATTTCATGATACTGGGTTTCAGAGCAACCAGAGGTTGCTTATGTGCGCCAACCGTATCGGCAAGTCATATTCTGGCGCTGCTGAAATGGCCATGCATTTAACAGGCATATACCCAAATTGGTGGGAAGGCAGAAGGTATAACAGAGCCATTACCGCTTGGGTTGGTGGCGTATCTAATGAGTCTACCAGAGATATATGTCAGGCAGAATTGTTGGGCAGCCCGGAAGACCCGGAAGCCTTCGGTACCGGAGCAATCCCCAGAGACTGTATCGTTTCCACAGAAAGGAAACCGGGCGTGCCCAACGCTAAAGCACTTGCTGTTGTAAAACACATAAGCGGAGAAAATAGCACGGTTCAGTTTAAGTCTTATGAATCGGGAGTAGAAAAATGGATGGGCCGATCTGTTGACTGCATATGGCTAGACGAGGAGCCTGAACGAATATTATATTCTCAGGCTGTAACACGTACTCTAGACAGGAAGGGAATGGTTTATCTTACATTCACCCCTGAGCAGGGAATGACAGAAACTGTCAGCGCCTTTATGAACGACTTGAAACGTGGCCAGTCTCTTACGAATGCAACTTGGGATGATGCGTCAGAAGATGTTCGTACAATTGTTAATAACAAACCCGGACATCTAGACAAGGATACCATGACTCAGATTCTTGCTGCGTACTCTCCACACGAAAGAGAAATGCGCAAGTATGGTAAGCCGACAATTGGATCTGGTCTTGTATTTCCAATACCTGAAGAAAAGATTATTTATGATAATGTTCAAATACAGGAACATTGGCCAAGAATAGCCGGGATAGATTTTGGATGGGATCATGACACGGCGGTGGTGTGGGGTGCTCTAGATCCTGATGAGGAAATATTTTACGTTTATGATTCATACAACGCAAACAAAAGGTCGCCTGCTGAACACTCAAAAGAAATACTCAGGAGGCCATCTTTTATCCCCATTGCATATCCTCATGATGGTAATCGTAGGGATTCTATGGGCAATCCCGGCCTTGCTGATCAGTATCGTGATCATGGTTGTAATTTTCTTTTGGATCACTTTTCAAATCCACCGGCACTTGGTCAAAAGAAGGGTTCTAACTCTGTTGAAGAGGGCATCCAGCAGATGGTCGTTTGGATGGAGGAAGGGAGGTTTAAGATCAAATCCGACTTACACCACCTCCTTCAAGAATATAGGCAATACCACCGAAAGGATGGGAAGATCGTTCCGGTAAGAGATGATAGCGTGTCCGCTATGCGATACTGCTTTATGTCAAGACGCTGGGGTGTTGCTGGATTAGACACCACTTGGAACTTTAACTTTGATAAGGATATATCATATCCTCAATATGGAATTATATAATGGAAGATAGAGTTATAACAGAAGACGATATCAAGCAACGCATAGATGGAGAAATGGCGGAGGCTATCGGATGGTCTGATGAGATATCCCAGCAAAGGGCAGAGGCTATGTCGTATTATTACGGCGAGCCCATGGGAAATGAGGTAGACGGCAGAAGTCAGTTTGTTGACAGTACGGTTCAGGACAGTATTGAATGGATAAAGCCTGCCCTCATGCGTGTGTTTGCATCCGGTGACGAACTTGTTCAGTTTCAACCGTCAGGCCCAGAAGATGTTGCTGCTGCACAGCAGGCAACAGACTATGTAAACTTTGTTTTGCAGAGGCAAAACGATGGATGGAATATTTTATATAATTGGTTTACCGACGCACTGCTTCAAAAGAATGGTATCGTAAAAGTCTGGTGGGAAGAATCTGATAAGTACCATCGTGAGACGTATAAAGGATTAAGCGATGTTGAGTTTGATTCTATATTTATGGATGAAAATGTTGAAGTCGTTGAGCATGAAGAGATAAGCGATGCAATGGGTATGCCCATGCACAATGTTGTTATCCGAAGATACATGAATGATGGAAAGGTTTCTATCGTCAATGTCCCGCCAGAAGAATTTGTTATCAATCGTGAAGCAAAGTCTATACAAGATGCAAGATTTGTTTGCCATCGTGTTCGCAAAACTTTGTCCGAACTTCGTGAAATGTACCCAGACATGGATGAAAGCAACATCGGAGATGGCGACTACACAGCGAACTGGGATATTGAGCATGCCGCAAGATTCATTAATGACAATACTGGAGATCCTTATTACATTAGAAACAACGCTGCGAATGAGGACGCATTAAAAGAGTATTGGCTTTACGAGTCTTTTTTGAGAACAGACTTTGATGGTGATGGAATTACCGAACTAAGAAAAGTTTGCACTGTAGGCAGCGAGATACTTTCAAACGAGGAAGTTGATAACATTCCATTTGTTAGCATTACCCCTATTAAAGTTCCGCACAAGTTCTTTGGGTTATCTATTGCTGATCTTACTATACCTCTTCAACAGATCAAGAGCGTTGTAACTAGAAACCTTTTGGATAATATGTACAACCAGAACTACGGAAGGTTTGCTGTTCTTGAAGGTCAGGCTAATCTTGACGATCTGCTATCGGCAAGACCGGGGGGAATAGTTCGTGTTAAATCGCCCAACGCAGTAATGCCTCTGGCAACTCCTACGCTTGAGCCTTACACATTCCAGATGCTGGAGTATATTGACGGAATCAGAGAAAGCCGTGCAGGGGTAAGCAAAAACAGTCAGGGATTAAACGACAAGGCTCTTACGTCGCATACTACAGCCGCTGCAGTTAACGCTGTAATGACTGCTGCTCAAAGCCGTGTTGAACTTATTGCAAGGCAATTTGCAGAAACTGGCGTGAAGGAGTTGATGCTCCGTATATATGAACTTCTTTGCAAATACATGGATAAGAAGCGTGTAGTCAGGTTAAGAAACGAATGGGTTGAGATTGATCCAACGTCTTGGAACGACTCTATGGACGCCACGGTGTCTGTTGCTTTAGGGCAAGGAAACAAAGATCAGCAGATTGCTCAACTTATGCAGTTGGTGCAGATGGCTGGATCTCAGGCTGGTAATCCGATGGTATCACCAGAAAATAACTACAACCTTATGTCTGCATTGATCAAGTCAATGGGTTATCAGAACGTGGATGACTACATTACACCCCCGGATAGGCAACAACCTCCGCCCCCTGATCCAATGATGCAGGCTCAACTGCAATCTATGCAGGTAGAAGATCAGGTTAAGCAGGGAGAACTAGAAGTTAAGAGAATGAAGGTCCAGAACGAGATGAAAGAGACTCAACTGGATGCCAAATTTAAAATGGTAGAAATGGAAATGGAGGCTGAACGGGACGCTCCGGTAAAAATTGGATGAGCAAAGAATTAAAAATTGAACAAGCCCGAAGAATCTTAGAAGACAAACTATTTCAAGAAAGCGTAGAAGCCTTGAAACAACAGTTAGTATCTGAGTGGGGCACAACTAATCAACACGACGTTGATAGTAGAGAACAGATTTGGCTTGAACTCAAATTGCTAGACAGATTGGTAGGACATTTGCAAGCAATATTTGAGGAAGGACAAATAACTAAATTCACATCAACAATGAGAAATATTTAATATGGCAATTAACTTACCTAATATCGCTAATGCCAACCCAATGGGAGCGGAAGCGGCAGAAAGTTTAGCGCAGGCAATGGATGTAGCAGGCGCACAAGAAGCAATTTTGCAGATGATGGAGGCTGAAGAAGCACAAACCTCTGAAGCAGAAGAGCAACCCACAGAGTCAGAAGAATCTCAACCCCTAGAGGAAGAGTCTGTTGACGAAAGTGAGGCCGACGATTCAGAAGAATTCGATGAGGAAGAGGCTGAAGAGTCAACCGAAGAAGAGGCTGAAGGAGAAGAAGGTGAGGAGACATACACCGTAAAAGTAAATGGTGAAGATGTTGAAGTTACCTACGACGAACTAATCAGTGGATACTCAAGAACTTCGGATTACACAAGAAAGACGCAAGAGATTGCTGAACAACGTAAGCAAATGGAATCAGTTGCTGATCAATTGAGGTCCGGACTTCAACAGTTAAATGTCGAGCGTCAGCAGTATCAACAAGCACTTGGACACCTTGGACTTCAAATATCATCCGGTATGCAGAAGTTTAAGGATGTTGATTGGAACCGTCTTAAACTAGATGATCCTGTTGAGTTTGCTGTTAAGCGTGAAGAGTTTCGTGAAGAACAAGAACGACTCCAGAAAATTAACATGCAGATTAATCAGGTTCAGGTTCAGATGCAAGAGGATCAAAAGCGTGAACATGCTGAAAAAGTAGATATCGCTAACCAAGAATTACGTGAACTGATACCTGAGTGGTCTGATGATCAGAAGCGTGTAAAACTTGCGTCAGAAATACGTGACTACGGAGTGGGTGCTGGCTACACTGAGGAAGAAATCATTAGCCTAGCAGACTCACGTGCAATCAATATTCTTATGAAAGCAATGCGTTATGACGCCTTGCAGAAGGCTGATGTAAAGGGAAAGAAGTTGAAGAACAAACCCAAGTTGGTTAAGCCCGGAAGCAAAAGGGCAAAGGTTGATGCTGATCGTAGGCGTCAGGCCGAACTTCGTAATCAACTAAAATCGTCAGGGTCAGTGGATGATGCCGCTGCTTTGATGGAAGACTTTTTCTAAGGAGAAAATATTATGCCAGTACCAACTAATACTAGACAGACTTACGGTGCCGTAGGCATTCGTGAAGACCTGTCAAATATCATTTACAACATTGCACCGGATGACACGCCGTTTATGTCTAACATCGGCAAATCTTCTTGTGCGAACACTTACTTTGAGTGGCAAACCGATACGCTGGCAGCAGCCGACGCAACCAACGTGGTTGCTGAAGGCGATGATGCAAGCGCATTGGCGGTCGCAGAGCCGACCCGTCGTGGTAACTACACGCAAATCAGTCGTAAAGTGATCCAGACTTCTGGCACTGCTGAAGCGGTTGACTTTGCTGGTCGTAAATCGACTGAGGCTTACCAGATGGCAAAGCGTGCTAAAGAACTCAAATTGGACATGGAAAAAATGCTCCTCAGCAACAACGGTATGGTCGCCGGTTCCTCCGGTACGGCTCGTGAAACCGGTGGTGTTGGCGCATGGGTTCAGTCTAACCTTGAGAACGGCACGGCAACCGCCTTGCCCGCTGACTACGGCACGACCGCCCCGACTCCGGGTGCGGACAAAGCCGTTGTTGAGTCGGACATTCGTGATCTCATGAAGCAGTGCTGGGATGCCGGTGCGCAACCTGATATCCTTATGGTTGACGGTGCGCTCAAGCAGAAAATCTCAACCCTTTCGCAGAGCGTGTCTGACCTGCGCACGACCGCAAACAACCAGTCCCCGGCTTTTGTCGTGGCGGCGGTTGACATCTATGTTTCCGATTTCGGTAACTTGAAAATTGTGCCTAACCGTCAGATGCCTGCCAAAACCTGCTACTTCCTTGATTATGACTTCTGGGATATCGCTTATCTGCGAAACTTCCAGACGACTGATCTGGCGAAGACTGGTGATAGCATGTCGAAGATGCTTGTTGTGGAGTACGGTCTGCGTGCCCGCAACGAGGAAGCCAACGGCGCTATCCTTGGTTGGGATCCGGCTCTCTAATAGAGGCCACAATAGGGGGAGGCATTCGCCTCCCCCACTTTTTTAGGGGATAAAATGAAACTCAAGAAGAAACACTTTGACCGGCAGCCTGATAAAAAAATTGAGGGCAAAAAAGTTGACGCCATAGCGGAACTGAAAAAGGCTTACAGCAAACCGCAGAAAGTTGCTAATGTGGGCGGTAAAGGTTTTGTATGAGCAAATTAAAAACTATATTCGATAATGACGGTGTATCTACCACGTACTTTGAAGAGGAGCATGACGGAAGTTTTTCTCTAACCAAAGTAATGGATGCATCCCCTGTTCTTGAAAAGAACAAACGGGAATATAACGAAGGAGTGAATAACTCTACGCATTCAGCAATGGGAAGAAAAGTTGCGTCCATTCCGCTGACAGTGTGGCAGAACTGGATTAAAGAAACTAACGGAGATATTCAGAAAGATCCTGCAGTTCTTGCTAGATATCTTAATGATCCAGATAATAAATATTTTAGGACGCATAAAAGTAATATATGAGACTAGTTAGCCCTAGCGAAGTTCCTCTTATATGGCAAAAGGTTCTTCCCGGTATAGAACGGGCGATGGTCTACAGCGATAGCATATACGCAGGCGAGGATTTTTATAAAGACCTTGTTAGCGGTTTCTCTGATCTTTGGGTTATAGAAGAAGAAGGCGAAGTGATAGCCCACTCTATAACTCAAATACTTAGATACCCAAGAATGACATTTCTGAGAATACTTACCGCAGAAGGTAAGAGTAAGGGAATGCCTTTCTATATATATGACCATCTCCCTGATATTGAGGAGTATGCTAAAAGTCAGGGTTGTGAGTTTATCGAAGCGCCTACCCGCAAGGGTATGGCAAAGGTTCTGGAAAAACATGGATGGAAACTTCAATACACTATAGTAACAAAGAGGATAGAAAATGAGAGGATCAGCGAAAAGCCCGGAACAGTTACAGGCTGAACAAAAAGCACGTGACGAAGCGGCTAAAAAACTATTAGAGGAGCAGGCTAATCGTGAGCAGGTTACTCTTGTGGCTGCTACAGGATTAAACTCTGGGGGCGGATCAATTGGCCCCGGAGTAACAAAAGGGACAATGTTCGGTGGCGGTGGAAATCCTCTTCCGAGGTCTGGAGATGGGCTTACTATTGGTCAGCAATATTACGTTGATACAGATAAAAAAGGACGAAGGTATATACAGTTGCCCGGATCTGTTTCAACAGGCCCCGGAGCAAGAGCCTATTGGAATGATAAAATTGGAGCCTTTACAAGTCGAAGTGGTGGTAAAGACGCCGACGGCTTTAGAGGAACACTTTATACTTCTAGTGTACTTCCTGCTTCTGTCAAAACTAGTGGGACTGATTCAGAGTCAGCGGGCTCTTCTTCAACACCATCATCAACACCATTATCTGGCGGGCCTCTTTCAGAATCATCAGCAGAGGATCAGATGAAATTTCATGATAAGCAGCGAAAAGCATATCTTAGCGATCCAGACAGACCGCTTGACGAAACAGCGCTTCTTCCGGTTGCTAAAGTTAGAATACCTGTCAGCGTTTTATAGGAGAAAGAAATGCCAGAGACAACTACAACAGGAAGTTCCACTAATATACAAACCCCTTATGAGCAAGCCCGTCGGTTCGATTATCTTATTGACCGTGCCAAATATTTAGCACGCACACAAATCCCTCAGCATTACGGTGTTGGGCGTGAGATGAGCGAACTTATAGCACCAATGAATGCTGATCAGTTGGCGTCTATGGGTATGACTAGGAATTTTGCAACCAGTGGAATGGCTCCAATTAGGTCTGCCGCTGAGTCTGGATTCTCCCGTATGATGAGTGGTCGTGTAGATACAGGCCCCGGATCTCCTTATGGGGAAATGATGGATGTATACCGCAGACAGGCTATGGATCAGGCGCAACAGGCTATGAGCGAGTTGAGGTCAAGCCAAGTTTCATATCAGCCGGGAGGTTCAAGCCGTGGGGATTTATTAAACCAACAGGTTCTTGAGAATGTTGGGCAAAGTATTGCTGACGTTGGCGCTGGCATGTATATGAGTGCATACAATACGGCACAACAGCAGCAGGCTAATGCTCTTACACAGTATGCGAATATGTTAAGCACGCCTATGAATGTTATGCGTGATTACTATAATCGTGTCGGTGTTCCATTGCAGCAGCAGGCCCAAGCAGAGAGAGATATGTCAAGAGAGATATTTGATTACCAGCAAATGGCCCCATGGGAAGCATTGAGAATGTATCAAGCATTGACATCCGGAAATATGGGTGGAATGTCTACCACGACAGAATCAGGAAAAAATATACAAAACGTCTAAGGAGTAACATATGGCTCAAGCAGTGCCAATTATAGGAAGCGCCTTACTAGGTATGGGTGTTTCGCAGGCTGCAAAGAAAATGGGGGTTGATCCCAAGTTGGCTGCACTATTGGGGGCAGCCGCAGGAATGGGTGTTGGCTCTATGGCCTCTGGGGCAGGTTCAGCAGCGGCCTCAACTTCTAGCGGAGTTGTCGGCGCTGCTCCGGTGTATGATGCATTCGGAAATGTAATTTCCTCAGCCGCCGCAGATGCAAGCACTCTAGCAAGTGCGGCAATGATTGATCCGTTTGCCTCATCTATTACAACTGGAATAGGAGTGCCAGAGGTGATCCAACCATACGCAGAATATGGGGCAGGCAGGACGGTTACCCCGCAGTTTGATGCGTTTGGTGATGTTATATCTGCGCCTGAAATACCATTTCAAAGCGAGTATATGATAGATCCTTTTGCTGCGCAGCCAGCAACACCTTACGATGCTGGCGAGTTTATGGGTACATCATTCACAGACCCAACCGTTCCAGCCCTGTCACGTGCTGGTGAGCCATCAACATTTGGACTTGATCAAAGAACTGTTGATCTTATCAACCAAGATTATGGCGATGTAATGGATCCACTTGACCCAAGAATCAACGCTCAGGCAAGCACTGTTGAGGCAAGCACTGATGCTGCGGTAGACCTGAATAGAAATAGTAATATTACTCAAGAGTTAAGTGAACAGGCCGTACAAGATCCTTTGTATTATGATGCATTCGGAAATGTAATTTCCTCCCCCTCTGCAGATACAAGCACTTTAGAAAGTGCAGCAATGATTGATCCTTTTGCCCAGAGCCCTTTTGATGTTGCTGTTGATAAGGTGGGAGATTTCTGGGATAAGATTCCCGACTGGGCAAAGCAGCAGGGAAGTTCATTCCTATACAACATGGCCATGCAACTTATGAGTAGTATGTTTAAAAAACCAGAGGTACCTAAATTATACGAAGGCGGAGGCGGCGGTTACGAGCCTCTTGCTCCACCGACCAGAGCCACAGTTGTTCCATTTAGTGGGGCCGGTGGAGGCGGTGGTTTAGGAGGCAATACATTGTTGCCCGCAAGACAACGCACTAGATTTGTTCCTCAAGGAGTAGCGTAATGCCATTAAGTTTTGAATCAAAAATACCTTTCGACATATTTGGTAACAGCACTACCATAAAGGCTGACATACCTGATGATGAGCCTCAGAGAAAGAGGTTTAATCCTATGGCATCTTGGATGAACGCATCCCAAGTCATGGACGAAGAGTTCTCAAGCGCTCCTGCTTTCGGGGCTGAGACTTTCCCTGCGCAGAACGCAGCGGTAGATACTAGCGCATTACCTACAGAGTTTAATATGGGGCAAGGGTTTCAGCCAAATGCCCTATACGGAACGGACATGTCGCAACAGCAAGATCCAGCAGCATTAGGGTTTGCTAATATGCCGTATGACCTCACAGGAGCCCCGTCACAAGGCGGTGGTACGTCCCGTCCTATGACACCTGAGATGGCGCCATTCGGCTCTATGGACGTTACAGGCGGTATGACAGCAGATCAGCAGATGGCCGAAGAGGCGATGGCTGTTGACCAACAAGTAACCCCATTTGATGACCAATGGATGCGTGATCAGGAGGCTGTAACATCTGGTGCGGTACAGACTACGGTAGACAAAGAGTGGTTAGATACGGGTGAGCAGTACGGCGCATCCGCCCAAGAACTTCAGCAGCATCAGGCAGTTATAAGTACAGCCGCTGCGCAGCACGACGGAACAAATACTGTTGGCGGTCGTGATGCCATGAATGATCCCGTTCTTAGGGAGCGTCTGGGAGACTTAACTTCTAACCCAACGAAGCGTCGTGAATCTTACATGAAGCGTATGAGCGCAATGCTTCTTCAGTCGTTCATGCTAGAACTTGCAGCAAAATCTATGGGCGTGGAGTCTAGGGCTTCCCAGTTTACTCAGCAAGCCATGAAGATGATGGAGGCTGAGATTAAGTTTGATGATGAGGAAAGACTGTTCCAGATTCAAAAGGCTGTGTTCTATCCCGGCGGTCAATACTCTCCGCCCGCAACAAAGCAGGAGGCTTTCGACCGTGCTATTGCGGCAGGGGCTTCTGTAGACGAAGCGGCTGCGATGAGCGGCCATATTCCCGCAGACGCTGGATTCGATACGTATTACGTTGAAGGTGATAATGGAAAAATAAAAACCATCTACGTTCCAAAGGGCAGCACTCCTCCTCCGGGGTCAACATCTGCGTCTACAGTTGCTCAGTACAATGCAGAACTAACATCTGGCGGAAAAACCAGCGCAGCAGTCAAAGATGTAGAACTCATAATTTCACATGAGGAAGAAGCGAAAAGACTTAGAAGTCAGGGCAAAAATCAAGAAGCAAAATTCCATGAAAACTATGCAAAAGATTTGCGCAAACGTCTTGGCATGACTGGTGGTCTTCCGGGGTCTTCAAAGAGTGCATTTTGGAATTCTTTGTTCGCTCCAAGATTCAAACAATATTACGAAGATCAATCAACTGGTTACAATTCATCAAACTCTCTTCCATTTGCTATGGTTAACCCTGACGGCAGTAAAGGCGACAAAATTTTACCCACAGATTTTTTTAACAACTGGGCAAGCCAATACTCCTTTGATGTTTACGAAGGAGATAAACTGGTTACTATTCAGGGATGGCCTTCTATCAGGGAGGACGAGCCTATTGGTCAGCCTATTGTTCCTGCCGCTGCATTAGAAATGTTAAGGCAGAATCCTTCTCCACAGAATATTGAATTTTTTATAATAACTTATGGTCGAGACGCACTACCAAAGGAATATGAATAATGGCAGAGTTAAAGGCTTCTAGTGTACTTAGTGCGTTTCTTCCCGGCATGCAGGGGAAGAGGATAGGTGGGTATATAGATGAGGATGTTGAGAATGTGGTTACTGCTCCCCAGTATGAGGAGAATCCATTTATCGTTAAGAGTCTATCAGATAACCCTTTCGAGCATCTTGAGAGGTATACCGGTGGTAAAAAGTTTCCGACTCCTGAAGGCGGAAAAACAGACGCTATATTCTATGCGTTGTCATATGGGGTGAGAGATTCTGTCCGTGGCGCAAAACAGAGGCTTGGAATTGGCGAAGAAGATATGAAGCGTGAGGATGAATACCTCAAGTTTCTTATGGATGAGTACGGAGAAGATATTCAGTATGCGTATTATGGTGGCCTAGTTGCAGATCCTATTGGATGGGCTTATCCAGCATCAAAGTTAAGACATCTTGGTACTATGTCAGATCTTGTCGTTCATGGCGTAAAGGCCGGTGCACTTTCTGGAGCGTTATCAGGATCTCTTGCATACATTGACCCAGAGTCTCAGAGCCTAGTAGATCCCAACAGACCCCCTACGGTTGCGGAAAATATTGCAACCGGAACAGTTGGTGGTGCGGTTGCTGGCCCAGTCTTTTCTTTGGCCGGAAAAGGCATCGCAAAAGCTTATGAGCCTATTGGCGAAGCAATGTGGAAACTAGCAAAGACTCCAGAGGGGGCGGGGGCATTGGCTGGTGGAGCATATGGCCTGTACTCTTTTGATCCTAACGCAAACTGGGAAGAGAGATCCAAGCACATGGTTACTGCTGCATTGATTGGGGGAGCAACTGGCGCTACTCCACGCATTGCTGACACTCTGTACGCAAAGGCGACAGGTGGCGGTAAGATTAGCGAGATGCTGCCCGCTCTTCGTGTGGAGGCAGGAGGAACAACCTATGGAACAAAGCCCGGACGATCATGGAAAGAGCGTGAACTGACACTGAGGGAGGGGTTTGGAACTTGGTTCTCTCCTTACTACAAATTGAATGATGAAGTTATTCATGCAATAAGGCAGTTTCGTGGTAAGCGTGGTAAATATTTTGAGGACTGGAAAGGTTTTCTTCAGGGGCTTGAAGACATGCCGCTTGAAGATCGTAAACTTATGTATCGTATGCTGGATTCTAAAACACAAGGTATCGGCACTGATGATTTTAAATTTGAATTGTCTTCAAGAACGGCAGAGGCTAGAGATAAGATAACAGAATACTCTGAGGCTTTGGTAGACATGGGCATGCTTAGTGAGGATGTGTTTCTGAAGAATGCTGACAACTATCTTCGCAGATCATACACTAAGTATGAGGTTGACGGAAAGCGTGGATACGATCCAGAGAACCCCTTTGCTAATGATCCGGTGTCAAGAGTATTTGCCGCAGACCATCTGTACAAGATGCGTGGAAAGGTTCAAGAGATACCTATTGAACAATGGGCGGCAAAGAGAAGCCCGGACAAAGAAGAGTTTGATATGTGGGAGGCTCTTGAGTTTAGGAACGCACGTGGAGAAACCGTTGACAGCGCTGCTGATGCGGCATCTGTTCGTGTTCGCAGGGACTGGACGAAGGCGGAGCGCACA
>Ga0208162_1001130_pt1 | contig 14317 bp, 17 predicted proteins | sample CB_VirMetaG_4_FD_184539 | JGI IMG/M metagenome (GOLD analysis project Ga0208162, IMG submission 184539) | Freshwater to marine saline gradient viral communities from Chesapeake Bay - CB_1508_1M Viral MetaG (SPAdes) (version 4) | ecosystem: Environmental > Aquatic > Marine > Coastal | place: USA... | reverse complement strand
GTTCCGGCAAACTTTTGTTCGAGAGCCTTCATCGCCTCGCTCTTTTCAAACTTTGGGCGTAATGGTGCTCTAGGGCGGGCGGGGGCCTTAGCCTCTATCATTGGCTGAGGGGCAGGGCTACTTATATTGGCTTTTCGGATGCCCTCGGCTAGAACTTCACTTAAAAGTCCTTCTTCTACTAATACCTCTCTAAGGCATTGTTTGATTACTTCTTTTATTTTTCCTGATTTATCTTTCGAACTCATATCTATCCTTTAAGAAGGGTATCTATTTTATTTAAAATGTTTGTTTTGTTCTCAGCGTGACGGAGATCTTCCGATAAAGGATAGCTGCCATCATTTCTTTGATCAGGGTTCATAAAAGCCCCCGGCGTTGATGGCTCTGCCACAATATCAAAGCAGATGAGCATAAAGTCATCTTCTACTAATGTCTGGCCATTTTCTTTTTTGATCGTTCCCATTCCTCTAGACGAAATCCCGACTTTTACTCCACCGTCGATAAGGGCTTTTAAAACTTTACCCGCAGGAGTATCTAAAACCTTTATCTTTCCACGAACTTCGTCGCCGTCCATTCCTATGGCAGTCACCATATGAGATACGTTCTGAAGGTTTACTATTGAAGATTCTGGGTGATCTAATTCGCCAAGAGCACGGTTTTGTGCTATCACATCTTTGTATTTTGCAACTTCTCTTTGCAAGGTCTCTCTTTTATACACTCTGCCGTTGCCGTTCTTTTTATTGGCGCACTGCATGACGCCGGTCAGATATAGGGCACCATTTTCAGCTATTTCTTTTTTCTCAGATTCAGTTAGTAAATCTTCGCAATAGCCATTAGGGCAAAGCTCATAGAATTCTCGCAATATTTGTTTACTCATTTACTTGTACCTTTTAAAAGCGGGCGTTACCCGCCCGAGCTAAGAGCCCTTGCAGCAATTTGTTGGTGGTCTAAGCATCCAATGATTCTCGACCCATACGTTGTGACCTGTGGTTGTCATGTTAACTCCTCGCTCTTAATCGTTAAATAACGTATCTAGAGCATAACTGGTTCCAGCGCTTAAAAATCCCAATAAAACAGAATTTAAAAAACCGCCTTCAAAGGTAAATAGTTCTGTGTATGGCGAAATGATGTGTAGGGTTATGCCTACCCAGAAACCAGTACACATAGAACAGCTAAAGAGCTTTCCAAAGAAACCAGTCTTAGGGCGAATAAAATCAAAGATATGGCCATATACAGTGACCAATGTCAAGCCATAGCAAATCAGTGTAAATAAGAGAATCTCTGTTAAAGACATTACAACCTGTACATCAAGCCGAGTGGCCTGTAGTTTGGATCAACTGAACCTTTTCTTTCTTCATGAGGGATCTCTCCCAGCTCTGTTGTCGAATCATCATCAGGATCGTAAAAGTCTTCGTCAGTCATCTCAATAAAATCTTCGGCTCTTTTCAAAGAGGCTACTTCGTCTTTAAAGTAATTGTAGAGAGCGTAAAGTATGGCCTGAACCGTTTTCACATCATTGTTAATTGGGTAAACTGCTTCCAAGGAATTAAACGCCATTCCTGTCGAAACAGTGTCTCTCGTTATTAACCCCTTCGAAGCTAAGAACCTAAATAGCTTGTCTTGTGATGTGTATGAGTCAAATCTTAAATCTGATTTTGGAAAAGTGGATATTTTGTTCTTAGAAGGCATAATCACTACATCGTAATGAGGGTGATCGTAAACCATGAAGTCGTTGTTCAAGGCTCTCTTTAGCTTTAAAGTAATTTCAATCGGCTTTTTAATGTTGAGCTTGATGATATCCGGCGTTGAATCAACCGTCAGCTTAATACCCGGTTCGACCTCAGCAGGGGTCGGCGCTAACGAGTCTACCGAGGCAGCTACCGCAGGATCAATTTTTATCTTAATATCTTCGCTAATCATTGTTCATTAAATCCTCACGGATATCTTGCATATTCAAAACTTCGATCAAAATCCTCTCAGAGATAAACTGTCCTTTATATGAATCAAGCAACTCTACCAAAGACTCCATTCTTTGCCTTATCTCTTCATCGTCGGTAACCTGTTTTTCAATAAAGAATTCTTTAAGATTCGCAATTTCCTCTGATAATCTTGCTTTTAATTGCAGGCCCTCGTCGCTTAGCGAGTCAACATATGTGGTGATAAGTTCTTTTTGCCCTTCAGTTAGCTTGCTGTATTCTCTATTAAATGCTTTCGAAAAAGTCTTAATGACTAAAGGATCGTATGTTTCTTCAGTAGAAGGTGATGCTTTAGCGGCCATTCCCTTGACCAGTGATTTCTCAAGCAATACCTTGGTTTTTGGTGGAATATTTTTTGAGAATATTTGGTTTAGCGAGGCTAGGTCTTTATAATTTGGCAGATATGTGTCAAAGAGCTTAGTTCCAACTGTCTTGTTCACATCGTCCACAAGCTTAGTCTGAGCATTAAAAACTTCCTTATCATCAAAAAAAGCATACATCCTCTTTGCCTCTGTTATGATACTCTTTGCATCATCTAGTGGCATTTCTTTAGTCTCATATATGCTTTTGTAGGTATCAAGCTCTTTCTTTAGAATAGAGCCATTGCTAAAGTGCTTCTTGATAATACCCATCAGAGAAGTCATTTTTTTCTTGTCTTCTTCTATGGAGGCTTTAGTAAGGTTGCTGATTAGTGCTTCATAAAGAAAAGCGGTGTTTCTTTTCTTATTATGCTTATACTTCATTCTCTTTCTCCGTCTTCTTTTTCAAAGACTCAATGATACTCTTGATTTCATCCGTTGACCCAAAGATTTGACCTTCGACATTGTCGGCATCATAAATAGATTTAGTTTCTAACAATGTTCCTGAGGCCGTTTGCTTCATGTCAAGATAACCCGGCAAAGTAGATCGGTGGCCGCCCTGCCCTTTTTTAGTATAATTCTTTCTCCTTGCCCCCATATCTCTTTTATCTGTCTTCACTCTTATATACGGCTTTCCTTTTGAATTTTTTGTGATAGTTATTCGGCCATCCGGACTTTCGAGTTTATAGTTGTCGTCCCTTGAGCCGGGGCTTGTGGCAGGTTCAGGGACTGGCAACAGGACACTATCAGACTCTGAGGGTGGAGGTTCGCCGGTTTCAGGCTCAATAGAAGTTACTGGTTCCGCTGGTACTTCGCCAAGACCACCTAAACCTTCTCCACCTTCGAGACCTTGGCCCAAATCGCCGCCCAATTCTGGGCCCATCAGACCTAAATCACCGCCCAATTCTGGACCACCCATTCCAAAGGCGCCTTCGTTGCCGGCCATTTCACCAAATTTAGCGAACGCACCTTCAAGCTTCCGATCGAAACTGATTTCCCTGAGATTTCTCTGAAACTCTTCTGGTGAAACATCGAATACATTTTCTGAAATCCATCTTCTGGAGAAGAATTCTTTAGCTTGGGTAGCAATCTCCAGCCTGATTCTCATTTGCTCCATTTCTTGCATTTGTGCAATCTTTGATGGGTTGTTGAGATCTATATCAAAATTAATAAGATCGTTGCCTCTGTAACCCATCGTGTAAAGGTGTACAACTGCCATTTTTTCAAGTTCTGAAATCATTGACCTCTGTAGTCTCTGAATTGTTCTAGCGAACCGGACATCTTTTTGGGCTAAAGACCCCTTATCCTCTTCGGCGCCCTCTCCCCGAGCGAGATATGATTGCGGGATCTTAATCGCTGACACCATTTTATCTCGCAGGTATTTAACGTCTTCAATGTCATTCGCTCTACTCTGGCCAGTAATGCTTTCAATTTTAGTTCCTGATTGGCCGCCTCGGACTGGAATGAAAAAATCTTCTTCGATCGAAGCAGCATTGTATCTAAGATCAACATTGCCATTATCTGTATCGACCATCCTGTGCCGCTTCATTTGCGTCATGGCCGCTTCCATTGTTTGCTCTACGTCTTCGTTAGGAATACCGCCAACATCAATATAGAATACTCGTCTGTCTGGGGCACGAACAATTCGATACGCCATCATAGCGTCTTCCATCAAGGTCAACTGCCGCCAAATTCTTCTTGCTGGGTCGAGCACTGAGGTTCCATAGGGAGCAAATTTATCATTGCCAAGGACTCTAAAATGGCTTATCTGCCAGTTCTCTAAAGTCATCCCAGCAGAATTCCACTGAAATTGGACATAATTTGGATTATCCTTATCTTCACCCTCCATTCTTTCCACTTCGGAAGGTGGAAGGCCAATCACAGACTTAATTCCTTTGTCGTCTTCTATGTCCAAATAGAGGTAAAAGTCCCCATACTTGCACATTGTGCGGGCCCAACCAAACAGATTAGATTCTACATTTAAAATTTTATAAAATAGAGTATGAAGAATCTCTTGGATCTCTTGATTTTGGCACTTAATTCGTAAGATTTGCTCTAGCTTTGTATGAGTTGTTATCTCGTCAGCATAAATATCCAAAGCCGATGCTAGTTCTGGGGTATGCTCCATTAAATTGAAGTCTCGATATCTATCAGAACGAGCCTGTTCTCTGCTTAGATTTCGTAATACATTATCGAAACTATTATAGGCTTTCTTTTTAAAGTGCTGCCCAGAAGCAGATCTGAATGTTTTTTCATACTTGTCAAGCTCGTGACGAGCAGACTTTCTAATATTCTGCTGGTTATAGTTTACAATGGGCCCTGAGAACAACCTAGTTAGCCTCTTATAGAGGCGGTTGTCGGGATTATACGGATTTCTTTTGTTTTGATTTCTAGGGGCCATTATTTCCTCTATCTAATGAAGAAGGGAGTGAAAAAAGTTTTTCTTACTTGTGTATCTTTTTCGCTTTTCCGCTCTTTATAATTATTTACAACATTTGCCTTTGTCTGGTTTGGATCTAAATATGTCCTCGTTGACCGAAATGAGTTCATTAATGCTTTGTGATAATCAATGTCTGCTTGGAATCCCATTAAGGCTGTGGACCTAATCCAGCATCCAATAGCGCATGATAAGACTAAATCATCATTGTAGCTCCTCATCGCTTGGGCTTTTCCATTCTGCCAAACAAATGTCTTTAGCTCATTAAACAGCCTAATCGAATTTATTTTAAGTACTTTATTTCTTATGAATTCTTCGAGCTTGGAAAGGACTAGGGGCCTCGTCTTAGAACTGGTAGTAAAACCCATTTGAACGCCAGATGTGTACTCTGCTTCATGAGACTCTATTTGCTCATGGGTTGTTTTTTTACTATAATAGATATTAGCGTGGCCGAGTTCTTTTAATTTTATCAATAACTCAGATCCGATATTATTATTCTCGACGACCGTAAGGCATTTGCCATAATCATTGTATCCTTGCATAACTACATGTGCAAAAGTATCAGTGGGCAGCTTGCCTTGGTATTCGGCTACTTGTTCCATACTGTCTACGTCGAACACATGAAAGGCTGAGTTGTCTTGTCCATCGCCACGGGCAACGTCTACAACCATGACGTATCTTTTGCCAGCTTCAAACTTTTTCCACACCCATAAATTTCTATCTATTCCTGTTTGAAGTATGGGTTCTTTGATGTTGCTGTAGATTCTGTCTAAATCTTCGCCGTCAATTAAGGTGTCACCGGACATATTGAAAGAGCATAAAAGCTCTTGTGCAATATCCCGCTTGCTCATATTCCTAGTTTCTTTGTCGAACCATTCTTGGTCTCTTTCTGGATGAATGTCCCAAGGCAGCTTCATATGATGAAAATCATTTAAGCCTTGTTCAGCCTCAGAATATAACTTGTGAAACATATTTCCAACACCGTAGGGAGTTGAAAAAATTACACAACTACCACCAGTAGATAGAGTGGGATAAAGGCCTGCCCATAATTCATCCAAACCATCAATGATTGCAGCCTCATCAATAACGAGCAAAGAGAGGGCTTCCGAACGTCCTGCGTCGCCTGAGGTCGAAATAGCCTTTACTTGCGAGCCGTTATCCAGTTCAAATGAGTTTCTATTGTCAATAACGATCTTGGAAATCATCATCCACTCTGGCAACGATTTCATCGCTAGCTTTACTTTTCTTACCAAGTTAGCAGCAGTAGCAAGCTTGGTGGCCATAATGACTACGTTCTTCTCTCTATGAAACAAAAGCAGCCAAGTCACATAACCAGCTACTGTGGTTGATAGACCTAACTGCCTTGCCTTGACAATAATATTGAAACGATAGTCTTGTACGTTGTCTACTACGTCTTCCTGAAAGTCGAAGAGTTTAAAAGGAATTAATCCTTTTTCGGGGTGGGCAATCTTGATATAGTTGTTAATAAAATACTTAGGATCTCTGCCGCAGCGAAGCAGTTCGCTTCTAATATGTTTTTTTGTTAAGCGGTATCCCATTCATTAATTAGTAAAATTTAACTTTTCTTTCAACTCTACTTGTTCAACGCCATCGAGGCCTTGAATTTTATAAGTTTTACAGGCCGTGACCCATGTTCTTACGTTAGACATGTTTTGGATTAAAGCGTCAACATCGCCAAGCTCTTTTAAATTTAACTTACCTTTGCCTAGCTTGTTGTATTCTTTCTTTAAAAAATTAGAAATATCTTTAAAGGTTTGCTCTAGCTCTTGTTCATACTTTGCTGGGCCAATGCGGTGGATGTCCTTGATCCTTTCTTCGCTTTGGTAAGTGATTATTAAATTGTCGCCAGAGAATCTAACTCCAAAGCCGTCTACTATTCTGGCGTCTATAAGAGGGTCGCCTTGTTCTCTTTTGAGGCCAATCTTTACTGGCTCTCCTTTCTCATCGAGCGCACCATCATAGCCTTTTTGAGCCACAACATGAGAAATTCCTCTAATAACATCTAAAACACTAGCCATATTTTTTAGGCCTCCAGCCTGAGTTCCATCTTTCTTCTCTGTCTTCTACCCACTTTATGTAGCATTTCTGACAGCAGTCATATTTTAACAGATAAAGAGAGTCTGGTTTTGATAACGACAATTTATCACAAACAGGGCAAATATTATCCTGCTCTTTATTAATTAGTCTTTTTGTTGCGAAAAACCCGTCAACTTCTTTCTTATCAGATCCGTCGTTCGGATAGTGCTTAAAAGATTTAAGCTGGGATATGTATTCTTGCTCTTTAGCCTCATCCCATCTAGATGAGGGGTTTGCAACCGCTAAGTCGCCATATTTCTCTTTTATTGCCTTTTCTAGGCTTGCTATGTAATTTGGGTCTTTTTTCACTTTCTCAACTCTACTGCAATTTTAAATATTGCGAGCGTGACACCAACCCCAGTGACTACGCCGCCCGTATACCACCAATGAGAATAGCCGCCTTTGTTGAGTTTTTTAAGCTGTTTGGTTAAAACATCATTTTCTTTTTCTTTCAAGTCTAGCCGAGACTTAAATAATTTCTCTTGATAGTCAAGTTCAATCCTTAGCTTTGATTTTTCTAGTCCGCACTCTGCCCTTATTTTTGAAGATAGAGCTGCTTTGTCTGCGTCACAAATCTTAACGATCGATTCTTTTTCCGCAGTTACTTTAGCTGCCGCCTCGGGACTAAACAAAATACCTGCATATGGGGCAGGGTCACCCTTCTCAAGAGGCGAAACTTTTCCTTGAGCTAGGCTCTGCAAAGGAAATAGTGTAAGAAGCAGGACAATTACTTTAGTCTTCTTTGTCATCTTTCTTTTTTTCTTTCTCTTTCTTTAGAAGCTTTTTATAGTTGTGCTTCGTTCGTTCTTCCTTGTCCTTCTTCTTTAACTTGCTAAGTACTTTATCTGCCATGTCCAATTCTTCCTCGGAATCAGGCATCTCATTTTTCTTCGGCTTTACCCCAAGAACTTCCTTGTATTTATCACGAAAAGAAGACCAAACCTTCTCTTCCTTGTCTACCTCTTCCTTGATAATCTCTAGTAGCGTTTGTTTGTTAATTTTCACTATTCTTCTCCATGTTTCTATGCGACATTTGATCCCTGATCCATTTTTTACCAATTGGATTCATAACTGGCTCATTTACAAATCGCATAACGGCTTTATGGATTTTTTCTGGAATTGGGTCATAGTAGGTGTTGTCAATGATCCTAAACTTATCTGGTTCGAACAAATCCTGAAACTTTCCCATGTTTCTTCTAACTCTTCTCCATGCCCGCTCCACTAGTTCTTCAGGAAGGACACGGCTTCTTTTTGAGTTTCTTTCTAGGGCAACATCCAAGTCGGTATTCACGAAAACCATGTAGGTGTCATATCCTAGAGAATTTAAAATCGCTTTTTTCTTTTCTACTTTTTCATAGTTCTCTCCCGTGCCATCTATAATCAGGCCGAGCCTTGAAGACATATAATGTTCCGCAGCCTTGTCTCGCAAGGCTCTGGCTTTCTGGCGAGGGCTATCAGTTGGCAGGGTAAGATCAGCGAATTCCTCTGGAGATAGCTCAGAAAGCTTCTTGGGGTCAACTCCCATTTTCTTCAAAAACATTTCAAACGCTGGGTCAGAATTTAAAATCTTTAGCCCTAAAGGTGAAAACGAAGACAGTTCTTCTCGGGGAAGATAAAAAAGGTCGGCGGCGATGCGGCTTTTGCCAGAACCGGGGCCGCCTGCCATGAAAACAGCCTTAAGGATGCCCGGATCATAGACACCCTCTTCTAGCATCGACTCTGCGATGATCTTAAAAAGCTTTGACTTAGATATTTTCATACTAGCCTTAATTATTTTCGCCTCGGGCTAATCTAATAAACTCATCAACCTCATCACTCCCGCACGTTTCAGCATGTTCTGATGCCTGTACTGCGTCGTGAATTGCGTTATCTCCTAGCCCATTATCCACAAGAACCTCGATAAACTCCTGAGCTAAGCTTAAATCTGTTGTAGGTTCGGGTGTAGCGTTGCTCAACTCATCTTTGATCATTTCTACTAACATCTTCTTTGTCAACTTCATTATTTATTCTCCACGACTTCAAAGCCGTATTCATCTGCAAGCATTTTAGCCTGCTCATTGAGGGGCTTTTTTACTATCTCTTTGATCCTTTTCTTTTCTTCTTTGCGGATCTTTTTACCCTCTAGTTTCCTCTTTTCTTCGACTATCTTAACAAGCTCTCTGTACTTATCCTCTTGATCTTTTTTTTGCTTTTTCTCTTCTTTATGAGAGTCTTCTAGAAGCTTGATCTCATTTTTTGTTCTTTCTACTCGGGCATCATATAAAATGCCAAAGTCTCTTGGGTAGTTCCGAAAAAATGATCTTAGTAAGGTTCCAATTATAAATAGGGATATAGCCCACCACCACTTTTTCAAGAAAAGCCATGCTTTTTTAAGGTAGTATTTGGAAATTATCCAGCTCATTATACAGGTTCTTCCGAGGTGGCCTCAAGTGCAGAATCTCTGTATGGTCTACGATTTAGGCCTATGCCAACATTCAAGTGTTTGGAAAGATCTTTCAGTTCCTCTTTTGCTAGTTTCATACTAGTTGCCTCTGAATCTAGCGACAACATCGGCAAAGCCTTGGGCACCAACATATGCTGTTGCAATCACGATCCATTGGTCGGAATCTACTTTTTCAGCTAATAACAGGCCCGTAGTTGTGAGCCAAACTAATAGTTTCTTGGACATAAATCTTTCCAAGTGTTTGTCTGCGAATGCTTTTACTGCTGTCATCATTTTATCCTCTACTTCACTGGTTGACGTGAGCGTACCCATCATCAGACTTCATGATATCGATTGTCATATCCACAATATCCTTTAAAGCCTCTACATGAGTAATTAGTAGCGTTATATCGAAATAGCCCTTAGTAAGGTCTAGTATCCTTACGAAACCCTCCATGTTATCAGGGTCCAAAGAGGTTCCCGGTTCGTCTAAAATCAACACCGATGATTTAGGAATATTGCTCGTGTTCAGTAATGCAATTCTAATGGCAATAGCAGCCAAGGCTTTTTCAGCGCCGGAACCATTTTCCAAGGGGCGGGGCTCATACTTATCATGCTTGATTAGAATATCGAGCTTATTGTCTGAGTTCTCAAACAATACATCAAAGTCTACAACATTGGCCAAGACCTTTGATATCTCCGAGTTTAGAACAGGTAGTGCTTTTTTAATAATATCAAAGGCGATACCATTAGAATGCATACAGGTCATAAACAAGTCGTAGGCAGAGTATCTTCTTGTAAGGTCTTCTTTTTCTTGCTTTAGAGATTTTAAATTATCAATCTTCTCTTCCAATGCACCTTTCTTGCCAATGCGAGAATATATCTCTTCCTTTAGAGTCTTCAATTCTGCATCTATGCTTGCTTTGTTTTTCTTGAGATCAGACGCACGAGCTTTTAGTTTTTCATGGTTTTCCAACACATCTTGGTGCTTCTTGTAGTAGTCTAACAAGCCTTGCCATTTATCATAGTCTGCCGTTGACTTATCCAGCGTAGAAACAGTGGCCTGTTTTTTTGATTTCAATTTCACTAAATCATATTCCCTCTCCTGTATTTTTGTCTTTAAAAGAGACCAATTTGAGAGCATTGCCCTTGTCTTGGCAGGGTCTAGGGCAATCATGTCCCTTTCAAATACTGAGATCTTTCCTAGCAAGTCTGAAATCGCTTTTTCTGCTATTTCTAAATTATCCCTTGCACTGCTAGCATCTTTAATGAACTTGCATACTGTTAAGTACTTATCTCCGCATGGGACCGAGTTTAAAGTCTTGATCTGCTGCTTGCTTCTTTCTAGATCTCTCGATAATTGTTCATGCAAGCGATTAGACTCTTCGATCTGTTTCTCAACCAAGCCAATCTTTTCTTGATTTTCATTTAAAGATGTTATATCAATCTCGTTGATCAGTTCTTTGGAATTTTCTAAAAATGATTCGGTCGAGTCAATACTTTTATCCAGCGAGTCTATCTGGCTCTTACACTCTTTTATTGAAGACGATGCCTTGGAAAGACCCGCATCGATCTCAGATTTACTAATAGTATCTTCAGAAATCTGTGCTAATTTTTGTTGTATGTCTGCTAGGCTCTCTGAGATAGTGTCTCTTTCAAGCTCCTTCTGGTCATACTGGTTCTGTAGCTTAATCACGTCAGCGTTAGAGCTAAACAGCGATTTGTTTAGATCGCCTATCTCAGAATCAAAATCTCGATCAGTAAATCTTTTTAGTTGTCCTCGCAAATCAGATGCATCTTCTTTGGCTAGTCGGAACTTCTTTTCAAAGAACTCAAGATCTAAGAACTTAGCTAAAATCTCCTTACGCTTTGTTGAACCTTCATTAATGAAGACCATCGCACCGGATTGAGACGACATCGTAGTATATAGAAAATCTTCATAGTCTCCTAAGACTGATTTGATTGCTTTATCAGTTGCGCCACGCTCAGTTTTATTTAGCGAATGAGTTTCGCCAGTTAGATTATCTCTATAGCTAAAATCTACCTGTGTCCTAGCTTCGTTCGTCTCTTTGCCTTTCAGCTTTTTAGTATACTTTTCCGATTCTCTTCTAATCTTGTAGGTCTTGTCTCCTATTTCAATCTCTACCTCACCAAACGCCGTGTCTTTGTTTTGGTTGATTATGTTGTAGTTCTTCCTAATGTTCTTTGAAGTGGTATTGAAAATAGTAAATAATAGTGCATCAATAATACTGGACTTACCACTAAAGTTTTTTCCAAAAATACCAATAGTCCCGCCAAGATTTTCAAAATTAATTTGATTGCCCTCGCCATAATTAAAAAGGTTGTCCCATTTCAAAGTTTTGATTTTCCAATGAACGTTTCGGGCAACATTCATATCGGCTTCGGCTATTTTATTGTATTTAGAATTAAGACTATAAACCTCTTCTAGGGTTTCCTTATCTGGGTTAAAATCTTTCAAATACTCTTTTATTAAGTCTTGTTGTGTTTTTTCACTGCGAAGATCATCAAAGAGCGCAGCAGTTACTTTGTGCTCAACTGATAAGTCGGAAGTGCCGGCTCTGTTTAGATAGGTTACAGATTCTGGCTTACACTTAGTCTTTGCCACTTCAACTGCTTTCCTAAGCTTCTCAAGTGGGATATTGGTATCTGAAACAAGCCTCAGCCTAGCATTTGGAGGGCACTTGAATTTGTTTGGGAGGCGGCCCGTCTTTGTTAGGTTGATTGTAATAAAAGGCCTAGGGTTCGGGATTATAACCTTTTCGCACTCAAATTCATCCTTGCTTGTTATCTTCCAAAGAAGATACCCTTTGTCGTTTGTTTCTCCAAAATTTTGCTGAATTGTGCTACCAGCATAAGCAATTCGACCCTTTTTATCTAGAAACTGAGTCTTGTGGATATCTCCTAAAAAGGCATAATCAAAATCCTTAAAGATGGACACATCATGGTCGCCGTGTTCAAGAGAATATCCCATGTCAGTCCTAGAGAACTTTACCGCTCCATGATAAAGAGCAATATTAATCTTGTCTCTGTTGCTAGGTTTTTTCCAATTATTCTCGTCAAACACCGATAATACGTTCAAGCATATGTCTTCGTTCACATGACATTCTTGAGAATCCTTTAGAAGAAAAAGGTCATCATGGTTCAAAGCATTCACGATTGGGGTAATTGCATCTTGGCGCTGAGAATTTCTTAAATTTCCATCATGATTGCCCAAAATCACATAAGTCGGAGCAATATCTGCCAAGTTTCGAAGAAAGTCACTGCACAACTCTACAAACTCAGGAGATATTTGAGTCTTGGTGTGTGCAATGTCTCCGCAGTGGACAATATAATCGACTGCCTCTTCTCTTAGATTTTCATAGATTTTATCGAATATAACTTTATATTCATAATGATATTTAAGGTTTTTGATGTGAGTGTCACTAATGTGTGCTATTTTATACATTTTATTTCTCTTATATAGCGCCTAGGCGGTTTAAAATGAAGTCATATTCATCAGGCACGATGGCATTTGCGATTCTTTCGTCAACTTCTGATTTGGGCATTTCAGCGATATCCTCAAACCCTGTAGTGTTAACAACTGAATGGCGGATATTATACTTTCTAAAAAGTGCTATGATTTTTTCTAATTTAAAGTTGGCATCTTCATCTAAGGCTAGATATACCTGCGAATTATTTTTTGCGATTTCTTTGAATAGCTTGTGCTTTCTCGAAAGGGTTGATCCTAGCAGAGGGACAGCGTTGTCACCTATGCTGATTGCGTCAAAGACTCCTTCGACCAAATAAATCGGCCTTGACCAATCAATCATCAGTTCGTTAAAAATAATCTCATTTTTTGGAACTTCTGGCTTTCGATATTTAATTCTTTCTCCGACATAAGTTCTAGCTTCAAAGAAATTTATATCCCCGTCGAGGTCAAACGAAGGTATGATAATCCTATTCTCATAGGCCCCATGTGAACAATAGCCGATTCGCCACTTCTTAATGTCTTCTTGCGCAATTCCCCTAGACTTCAAATACCTTAGTGGCATGATAGAAGTATAAGGTAGGTTATCGTTGCATAATGAAATAAATTCGCTAGGAAGAGTTATCTTGTATTCTTTTTTTTCTGGCTTATTAAAAAGAGCAACTATCTCAGCGTCAGTTTCTGTTAATGAGGCTGTGTCGTCAACAGCTACCCACCTCTTTATATCTTCTAAACTACCGAACCTTTTAACTAGCTGGAAAACCTTTAAGCCAGATTTATCACAAACCCAACACTTCCATGCATTTTTTATAAAGTTTACTGATAACTTTCTTTTTTGATGTTTGCAGTAGGGGCAGTGAAAAAGGTGCTCATCGCCCCTTTTAGTAAAGCTGCCCAATATTATTTTTAAGATGTCTGCTTTTTCCAAATCGAATACCCTGCTTTAGCGATAACCCAACTATCAGCCATGTCATAATAATGCTGCTTGGGGTTTCCGTGCCGAGTATATTGTACTTCAAAACAAGGCTCCTTGTCAAGAACGTGGTCCAAGATCAATTTCTTTGTATTTGACCCTCTTGGGATTTTTATTCCTAAAGTCGATCGTGCTTTGGCTGAGCTTATGTGAACAGGCTCGATACCGAACATTTCAAGGCAAATCCAACTCACAATGCCATTGAAACTTTGGAGCTTCGCCATTGTCTTAGCAGATGATCCTCCTGACTTAAAGAATGTGAAAGGTTCCTCTATATACACAAGTTTTATATCGTAGCGTTCAGCAAGAACTGTAAGAGTGTCTTTAATCCTTGCGCACTTCTTGAAGAACCGTTTTTCATTCTTCATTATAACTGGAAACGTCTCTACTAGTTTTCCCGATTCGTCTATCACCGTGAACCCCGTGACAGAAGTTGATACATCTAAGCCTAATAACATTATAAATCCAATTTGAGTTTAAAAGTATAATCTCTTTCTGGAGTTTTTTTAACAGGATTTGCAAGCTTGGCGATACCCACTATATCTCCGTCTGCGTCGTATAGGCTGATT
>Ga0208162_1001128_pt1 | contig 14341 bp, 16 predicted proteins | sample CB_VirMetaG_4_FD_184539 | JGI IMG/M metagenome (GOLD analysis project Ga0208162, IMG submission 184539) | Freshwater to marine saline gradient viral communities from Chesapeake Bay - CB_1508_1M Viral MetaG (SPAdes) (version 4) | ecosystem: Environmental > Aquatic > Marine > Coastal | place: USA... | reverse complement strand
ACTTTGGACCGCTGGACGACGCAAAGACAAAAGACATCGGCAATCACATTCACACCTATAACGGCTATGCGCTTCGTTACTTGCGGCTGGTTGTGACGGCTAGCGCTGCTGACCGTACCCTTGACGTGAGCATCTGCTGCGACTCATGACGACAGTACGCGAGAACATAATTGAAGACATCATCAGCAGCCTTGCGGGGACGACTAACGTCAGCACCCGCATCTTTCGCAGTCGGGTTGTTGCGCTAACTCGCGGTCAAACGCCTGCTCTGATCGTTGAACCCATCAGCGATACCCCAGAGCAAAACACCAGCCTTCCTACCCTTGACTGGTCGCTGCTTGTGCGCGTGAGCGTAATTGTCCGCGGTGATGAGCCTGACGAGGTTGCAGATCCGATCGTTGAGAGCCTGCACTCAAAAATCATGGCTGACCTGACCTTGGGCGGTCACGCGATCGACGTTCAACCTCAGACCGTCAACTTTGAAATGGTCGATGCTGATCAGCCTGCAGGCGTAATCAGTTGCGATTACTTGGTTCGCTATAGAACTGAGTTAGATGATTTGACGACAACGCCGTAGCTACGATGGTGGGTGACGATTACCGGCAAGCGAAAGCTGTTCAGCGGACCGAGCCGGCGCAACCCACTACCCCGGAAATTGAGGTTGTAACCGATGACTCTGCGGACTAGCCAGCGACTTTTGCTCGCTGAAATCGAGAGCAGCTACGCAACAGACCCAACGCCTACCGGCGCTGATAACGCGATTTTGGTTCGCAGCTTGGAAATCACTCCGATTCAATCGGACGTGGTTGAGCGCGAACTGGTTCGCGGTTTCATGGGCAACTTTGAGGCCCTGCTGGCTTTCCAGCGCGTTGAGATCAGCTTTGAGGTTGAGCTGGCAGGTTCGGGAACTGCTGGCACTGCCCCTGCTTGGGATCCCCTGATTCGCGCTTGTGGCTGCAGCGTGGCAACGGTTGCTGACACCTCGGTTACCTACTCGCCACGTTCATCTTCCTTTGAGTCGGCAACGCTCTACTACTTCACCGATGGCGTTCGCCATAAGGTGACTGGCGCTCGCGGTTCATTCTCGATCAGCGCAGAGGTTGGAGCCATCCCCACGCTCAGCTTTTCCATGGTGGGCATCTACAACGCCCCCGACGACAGCGCCAACCCAACGCCGACCTATCAGAACCAAGCAAAGCCGGTGCTGTTTAAGAACGGCAATACCACCAGCCAACAGCTGTTCAGCTACGCCGGTGCCGTTCAGTCGTTCAGCTTTGATCTAAACGCAGCGACGACCTACAGGGAACTCGTCGGGGGCACAAAAGAGGTGCTCTACACGGATCGTCGGCCTAGCGGCAGCATCGTGCTTGAAGCTGAGCTGATGGCAACGCACAACTTCTTTACCGACATCACCGGCACCTCTACTGGAAACAACACGTTCCAGCACGGTCAAACCGGCGGCAACATCGTCACCTTCAGCGCTCCGCAAACGGACCTGACAAGCGCCAGCTACAGCGACAGTGATGGCATCCAGATGCTGAATCTCGACTATAACGCCACTCCATCTAACAGTGGAGATGACGAGTTTTCAATTGCGCTGACTTAAGTTCCTGCTACGCTTGCGCCGATTAGCCACCTTTTATGGCATTCGTACTCAAGCAATCAGACACTTACAGTTGGCCTGTATCTTTTGACATCCCCGTTGACGGTGGCCGCCACCAGCGCGTCACCTTTGACGGGGTTTTCAAGCGTGTGAGCCAAAGCCGCTTGCGCGAGATCGGCCAGCTGATTCAGGAAGATCAGCTAACTGAGGCTGAGCTGGTGTCTGAGATCCTGGTGGGCTGGTCTGGCATTACCGACGACGACGGCAAAGAAATGCCGTTCAGTCAGAAGGCCTTGGCCCAGCTGTTAGACGTGCCGATGCTCGCCGGTGCGATTGCTGCTACCTACTTGGAAAGCCACCAAGGGGCTAAGCGAAAAAACTGACAGAGGCCGCTGAGTATTGGGCCAAAGGCACTGAAGACACTTCAGAGCTAATGGCCGATGCCGCGGCCTTTGGCATTGCTTTGCCAATACCTGAAGGGCCTGAAGACTTTGAGGTTTGGCAAGAGAACTGGGAAGCCGTAGAGATGTTCCTGCGGTGTCAGACGCAGTGGCGCACTTCGATGAGTGGGCTACTGGGTTTGGATTATGGCGCCGTGCAATGGCTCTTTAGACTGTATGAAGTCAAAGACCCTCGCTCGCTTCTGGAGGATCTGCAGGTCATGGAGGGCGCGGTTATGCAGATTCTGAATAAGGAGCAGCAGAAGTGACCGCAAAGTTTGGCCTGTTAATCAACGCCAACGTCAAGGGCGAGAACAATATCAAGCGTCTTGGCAACTCCATGCAGGGAGTGCAAGGCAAGGTCAAGAACCTCAAGATGGCCGTTGGCGGCCTGAGCACTGCGTTTAAGGCTCTTGGTGCTGCTCTTGCTGTTGGCGCTATCGCCAACTTTGCTAAGCGCACGATTGATCAGGCTGATGCTTTCGGCAAGCTGAGCACCCGCACTGGCATTGCAGCTAATGAGCTGCAAGCTTTTGTCAATGCTGGCAAGTTGGCGGATGTCTCTCAGAAACAACTTGAGACAGGCCTAAAGAGTTTTGCCCGTACCTCTTACGAAGCAAGCCAAGGCGTTAAAACCTATTCAGATGCTTATGCAGCCCTGGGCGTAGGCGTCAAAAAAGCAGATGGCAGCCTTAAGCGTTCAGACGATCTGCTTAAAGAGATTGCAGACAAGTTCAAAGATCTGCCGAATGGCCCTGAGAAGGCAGCCATTGCCATGCGCCTCTTTGGCAAGTCAGGCGCTGACATGATCACGCTGCTAAATGGTGGCAGCGAGGCACTAGAGCGCTTCAACTATGAAGTCAGCGACAACTTCTCACAAAATGCCGAGTATTTCAACGATCAGCTAACGATCCTCTCGATTCAGTTCGATGGGTTCAGAAAGCAGCTGCTAGATGCCTTGCTTCCTGCGCTGAACGTGATCATCGAAGTCTTCTCAGAGATGTTCGCAACTGAGAATGACTGGACGGCGTTGTTCAAGGTCATTGAATACGGCATCAGGGGCACTGCCATTGTCATTAAGAGCCTTATTGACCTTGTTGATGAGCTGGTTCGCAGCCTTGTCACAAGCTTCAGCGTTATCGGCAAGGTTCTAAGGGGTGACTTTGGGGGCGCTTTTGATGAAGTAGTAAAGGCTTATCAGGGAGCCTTTGAGCGGGCCAAGAAAAATAAAGAGCAATATGACCGGTTGCTCTATGGCACATCAGAAAAGGGCACGGATTACGGCGGCGGCGGAAGAGGCTTCTTTACCCCTGTTGTACCGTCTGCGGGTCGCACAACTGCAGCTAGAAAGACACCTGAGCAAAAGGCAGCTGAGGAATATCAGAAGCAGCTCAACCAAGTGGCTGAGGCTTCTAAGGCTTTTGTCAATGTCAGCTTTGAAGTTGTCGAAACTGTTAGAGAGCAGACAACCGCATTTGATGGGGTCAAGGATGCTGCTAACGCTTATCTAGAGAGTGTTGGCACCTTAAGGGAAGGTGTCGCGACTCTTGCTGAAACAGCTTTTGGCGCCCTTGAGGATTCCTTGGTGAGCCTTGTGACTACAGGCAAAGCGAATTTTCAGGACTTCGCTCGCAGCGTTCTTGAGGCTACTGCTCGGATGATTGTCCAACAGTCCATCCTTGCGGGCGTGATGCAAATGATTAGAAGCTTGGGCGGCGGTGGTTCTCCCTTTCAAGCCGGTACAACTGGGATAAGCACGACCTACACCCCAGGCCCTGCGCCTAGCTATTTCACTAACCCGCAATTTGGCGTTGCTCCCTTTGCTAAGGGCGGCATCTTTGACAAGCCCACGATGTTCGCTTACGCCAACGGCGGCGTTGGCCGGTTTGGCCTAATGGGCGAGGCGGGCCCTGAAGCGATCATGCCCCTGAAGCGTGGCCCAGGTGGTCGTCTTGGCGTTGAAGCCTCTGCAGGCGTTGGGAATATCGTGGTGAATGTAGATGCCTCAGATTCGCAAGCTCAAGGCGACAACGCTCGCAGCAAGCAATTAGGCGAAGTGATTGGGGTCGCCGTCCGTCAAGAACTAATTAAGCAGAAACGCCCAGGAGGACTTCTCAGCTAATGGCCACCTTTCCAGACATCGCAGTTAGCTACGGGGCGCAGAAAAGCAGCGCACCTAAAACTCGCACGGTTCAATTCGGTGATGGCTACCAAGCTCGCCTTTTATATGGCTTGCCTGAACATATGAATCCAAAAGAATGGCAACTGAGTTGGGAGAACATTACAGAGACTGACTCAGACACGATTGAGACCTTTTTGGACGCAAGAGCTGAAGACTCGGCCAGCTTTGACTGGACACCTCCAGACGAGACAACTTCCTATAAGTGGATATGTCCTGAATGGCAAAAGCGGATTGATTATCCAACACGGGCAACGATCACGGCCCGCTTTATTCAGGTTTTTGAGCCCTGATGGCTATCCCAGTTTCTGAGCTACAGAAGATCAATCCAAGCAGCATTATTGAGCTGTTTGAGCTTGAACTGGATGCCACTTTGCATGGCACATCAACGACTTACCGTTTTCATGCCGGTATCAATGCCGTAGGCTCTGGCGCTCAAGACATTATTTGGGATGGCAACGCCTACACAAAGCTGCCCATTCAAGTTGAGGGATTTGAATACAACGCAGAGAGCGGCAGTCTGCCACGGCCCACAATTACGGTTGCAAACCTGCTCGGCAGCATTACAGCCATTCTTTTGAACGTCAATGAGACAACAGCTGGCAATGATCTAACCGGCGCAAAATTTACGCGCATCCGCACGTTGGCGCGCTATATCGACAACGCCAACTTTGACGGCGACAACCCTTTCGGCACGCCTGACACAACGGCAGAATTTCCGAAAGAGATTTATTACCTAGCGCGTAAGGTTAGCGAAAATCGTGACGTTGTAGTCTTCGAGGCGGCCGCTTCGTTTGACTTGGCCGGGGTCAGGGCCCCAAAACGCCATTGCAGTCAGAACCTTTGTCCGTGGATTTACAAGGGGTCAGAGTGTGGCTATAGCGGCACTGATTATTTTGACGAAAATGACAACTCGGTTGACGATGTGGCAGACGATGTCTGCGGCAAAAAGCTTAGCAGCTGCGAGGCCCGTTTTGGTAGCGACCCCTTGCCGTTTGGGGCGTTTCCTGGCATCGGTGCGTTTAACGGATGAAGGCGACCGCTAAAGAGAAAGCGCTTGAACATGCAAAGCAGGAAGACCCGCGTGAATCATGTGGGCTTCTTGTCATCGTCAAGGGCCGCGAGCGGTATTGGCCATGTAAAAACTTGGCTGAGACGACGGATTTTTTTATCCTTGACCCAGTCGATTACGCCGCCGCGGAAGACCACGGTGAAGTGGTAGCGGTCATTCATAGTCATCCGGTAACGCCCCCAGTCCCTAGCGAGGCTGATCGTGTGGCCTGCGAAAAGTCTGGGCTTCCTTGGTACATCGTCAACCCTAAAACCGAACGATGGGGAGAGTGCAAGCCTGAAGGTTACAAAGCCCCTTTGATTGGCCGCAAATGGGTTTGGGGCGTTGCTGATTGTTGGACCCTAGTTCGCGATTGGTACGCGGAGGAAGGCCTGGAGCTGCCTGATTGGGATCGGCCTACAACGCCAGATGAGTTCAACGAAAACCCAATGTTTGATGACTGCTGGCAGCAGGCTGGATTTCATGAAGTGCCGATTGAAGAGATGCAGCGGGGGGATGCGATGCTGATGGCTATCGACTCAAACAAGTTGAACCATGTTGGCGTCTACATTGGCGACCAGATGGTGCTGCACCATTTGCGTGGGCGGTTGAGTTCCCGAGATATCGTGGGGGAGTGGATCCTTAACGTCACGGGCAGGGTGCTACGGCATGAATCGAGAGGTTAAGGTTTATGGCCCTCTAGCCAAGTTCGTAGGCCAAAGAAGGTTTCTGGCTGAGATCAATACAGCAGGGGAAGCCGTGCGGATGCTGCTTGCCAACTTTCCTGGCTTAGAGCGTCATATGGCGGACCAGCACTACAAAGTGATCGTTGATAATTACGAAACCGATTTAGAAGAGCTGCATTATCCCGCTAGCCAGACAATCAAGATTGTCCCGGTACTAGGCGGAGCTGGTGGCGGTGCCGGCAAGATTATTGCTGGCGTGGCATTGGTTGCCTTGGCCATCGCTCTGCCAGGCGCAGGCATGTTCGCTGGCGGTGCCATTGGCTTCGGTGCGACTTCAGCAACGCTTGGCGCTGGCTTAACAGCACTGGCGGGCAATATCGGTCTTGCCTTGATCGTGGGTGGCGCCGCTCAGCTGCTTTCGCCCACGCCGCAGCTAGCTCAGATTGGACCCGCTTCTACAACGCTTGGCGGTGGCGCAGGACGTAATACCTCAACAGAAGGGACAGAGCTTGACCCGCAAGAGTCCTACAGCTTTAGCGGCATTCAGAACACCAGCAGACAGGGCTTGCCGACGCCGCTGATTTTTGGCGAAACGATAGTGGGATCAATCGTGATCTCAGCCGGCATTGACGTAGATACGATCTGAACATGGCAGACAAAGAAGCTAAGCAGATCATTGGCGCTGGCGGTGGCGGCGGTGGTGGTGGTGGCGGCCAGACAGTCGTTCAACAGACGGTTGTTGTTCAGCAATCCGCTGCGCCAGCTGTAAGAACACCGACGCGAGCTGCAGACAACCTCGCATCAAGCTCTCACGCTACGCTGCTCGACCTGCTTAGCGAAGGTGAGATTGAAGGTTTCCCTTCGGCGCGTGATTACACCCGCGGCACTGATAATTACAACAAGGCATTGTTAAAAGATGTCTTTCTGACTGATACACCAATTTTGAGATCTGAGGCGGATGTAACTGATCTCAGTGATAGCGACTACAACTTTAAGGGGGTTACCGTTGAAACTCGATACGGCACTAACTCGCAGACCTACATCAGTGCTAACGGCTTTGGCGATGTAGAGAATATCAATTCGGTCAATGTCGAGGTGGTCCAAGCCACCCCAATTACCCGACAGATTACAAATAGCAATGTTGATGCAGTCCGCGTCAGCATCGCAGTGCCACGGCTTGAGGCCTCAAATAATCAGGGTGACATTCTTGGCACTAGCGTCAGTCTTGATATTGAGGTTCAGTACAACGGCGGCGGCTTTACGAAGGTTAAGGATGCAGACATCAGCGGCCGCACGGCTGATAAGTACGAGCGTGATTATCTCATCACGTTAGATGGGGACTTCCCTGTAGATGTCAGGGTGACGCGGGTTTCAGCTGATAGCACTGACACCAACGTTAATCCAACTTATTGGACTTCTTATACAGAGATCATCCGCAAAAAATTGCGTTATCCCAATAGCGCTCTTGCGGCTGTTCGTTTTTCCGCTGAGCAGTTCCAAAACATCCCGGCGCGTTCTTATCGGATCCGGGGCATAAAAGTCAAGATCCCAAACAATGGCACAGTTAACCAAACAACCGGGGCTATTTCATATAGCGGCACTTGGACTGGCACCTTTGGCGCTGCCCAGTGGACTTCTGATCCTGCTTGGATTTTATATGCATTGCTCACAAATAAAAGATGGGGCTTTGGAGATCATGTAGCTGAAGCGCAGTTAGACAAATTTAGTTTCTATTCGGCCAGCCAATATTGTGGAACGCTTGTTGATGATGGCAACGGCGGCACTGAGCCACGCTTTAGCTGCAACGTTTTGATCCAGAATCAATACGAAGCCTATAAGCTCGTAAATGACCTTTGTTCAGTCATGCGCGCCCAGCCTTATTGGTCAACGGGCTCGCTGACGATTTCGCAAGACAAACCGACTGACTCAAGTTATCTTTTTAACCGTTCTAACGTTCTGGAGCCAGGCTTTACCTATGCGGGTTCTGATCTGAAGACCCGCCATACGGTCGCAATCGTTAGTTACTTAGATCTGGAGACCAGGGAGCAAAACTACGAACTTGTAGAAGATCGCGACGCTATTGCCAAATATGGCTGGGTTCCTACTCAGGTCAAGGCGTTTGCTTGTACTTCACGCGGCCAAGCCCATCGCCTTGGTTCGTGGATTCTTTATTCGGAGCAAAACGACGTTGACGTTTGTACTTTTACGGCTTCCCTAGAAGCTGGCGTCTTGGTGCGTCCTGGAAACGTCATCGACATTCAGGATCCCGTCAGGGCTGGCGTTCGCTACGGCGGCAGGATTGCCGGCGCTGGCGATAACACCATTAACGTAGACGATGCTACGGGCCTGCCTGAAGAAGATGCAACGCTGAGCGTCTTGCTGCCTGACGGCACGCTTGAAACTAAAGACATCACCGGCCGCACCGGCACGCTAATCACGGTTGACGGAGACTGGACCGAGCGCCCAAATATCAACAGCGTTTGGGTCATTCAAACAACGGCGATTGAAACGCAGAAGTTCCGCGTTTTGACAGTCAAAGAAAAAGAGGGGCATCTTTACGAGATCACGGCCCTTTCGCACAATCCTGATAAATATGACTACGTCGAGCGCGGCGACACTCTTTCAACTCGCTCGATCACTAACCTCAACCCGATCCCGAACCCGCCAACTTCACCAAAAGCGGAAGAGAAGTTCTACGCCGAAAACGACAAGGCAAGGGTCAAAATTATCGTCAGCTGGGCTGCTGTCAAAGGCGTGCCGCAGTATAAAGTTCGCTACCGCCGAGACAATGAAAACTGGGAGTCTGCCATTGTCGTCAAAACTGACCATGAGATTCTCGATACTCGTGCCGGCAAGTACACCATCGAGGTCTACAGCATCAACTCGTTGGGTCGTCAGTCTTCAGATTTTGCAAGTTTGACGTTTAATGCTGTAGGCAAAACCGCAGTTCCGGGCAACGTTCAAAACCTGCAGTTTGAAGCTACTAGCGACAAGGAAGGCACGCTGAAATGGGACGAGACTGTCGATCTAGATGTCAAGCACGGCGGCAAGGTCTACATCAGGCACAACAGCCTGACTGATGGCACTGCGACATGGTCGAACTCTGTTGATCTGATCGAGGCAATCGCGGGCAATTCAACTAGCGCCAAGATTTCGCTGATTGAAGGTGAGGTGCTGGTCAAATTTGCCGATGACGGCGGACGCCTGAGCGCTGATGAAACTAGCGTCATCATTGATCTGCCGGAGACGCGAAACAAGCTGCTATTGCAGTCTCGCCGCGAAGATCAGGACTCTCCACCATTCCAAGGGCAGCGAACTGATTGCTTCTATAGCGACGAGTATGACGCGCTAACGCTGTCGAGCACTGGCCGAATTGATAGCGAAACCGACAACATCGACACATGGGGCAAGCTGGACACGTTGGGCGATACAGAAACGGACGGCGAATATGAGTTCGTCAATACGCTCGATTTAGAAAACGTTTTCTCTCTTGACCTCAAGCGTCGGTTTGTCACTCGCGGTTTTTATCCCGACAACCTGATTGACGACAAGACGGACAACATCGACACCTGGGGCAAATTTGACGGTGACGTGGCTGACAAGGTGAACGCGAAGCTTTACGTTCGCCGCACTGATGACGACCCGGACGGCACGCCAACTTGGGGCGATTGGACTGAGTTTAGTAACGGCACGTTCAAGGCTCGCGCATTCCAATTTAAAGCTGAGATGACCAGCACCGACACGGCGCAAAACATCCTTGTCGATGAGTTGGGCTACGTTGCCGAGCTTGAACGCCGCACAGAGTCGAGCGATGAGGCAGTCGCTAGCGGTACTGGAGCAAAAGCGATCACGTTCGAAAATCGCTTTTTCACTGGCACCGCAAGCCTGCTGGGTTCCGATACCAGGCTGCCGAGCATTGGCATCACCGCGCAGAACATGCAGAGCGGTGACTACTTCACTGTGAGCAGTGTTTCGGCCACGGGTTTCACGGTCAACTTCTACAACTCGTCTGACACAGGTGTTAGCCGTGACTTCAACTGGTCAGCTGTTGGGTATGGCAAAGGCTAGAGTGACAGAAAGACTGCCTAGGCCACTGTGGCAACCCACGATTACAACCTAGCCAACCAGGACGGGGCCAGTTTCCGTTCAGATTTGAACAACGCCTTGGCGGCGATTGTAAGCAATAACAGCAGCAGCACAGAACCAGCCACGACGTTCGCGTTCCAATGGTGGATTGACAGCAATAACACCCTGATCAAGATTCGCAATTCTTCGAATGATGGATGGGTAACCGTTGGCGACTACAGCGCCACTAACTTCGGCCTGCTTACTAGCGCCACTGCTAACAGCACCTACCTGGCCTTGGCTGGCGGCACGGTTACGGGTGCGTTGAACATTGGCACCGCTGGATCGGTGGTCTTTGAGGGTGCTACTGCCAACGATTTTGAGACCACGTTGGCGGTTACGGATCCAACCGCCGACCGGACTTTCACGCTGCCTGACGCAACGACGACCGCTGCAGGCTTGGCCGTAGCTCAGACCTTTACCAAGGCACAACGCGGCAGCATTTCGGCAATCACGGTTGCTTCAGGTGACACGACCGAAACGCTTGATTTTGCGACGGCTAACAACTTCGCTTTGACGCTTGAAAACACGGCATCTTGCACGCTGGCTAATCCCAGCAACTTGACGGCAGGACAGAGCGGTTCGATCTTTGTGGTGCAGGACGCCACGGGCGGGCGATTATTGACTTACGGCAGCCAATGGGATTTTGCGGGCGGAACTGCGCCTACTCTGTCCACGGCTGCATCGGCGGTTGATCGTATTGATTACGTTGTCCGCACGACGACCAGTTCCATCCACGCCGTCTTCACCGCTGCTTACTCATGAGCATCATTGGTAGCAATATCCTTGCTGGCTCTAGCGGTCAGGGCGGCGCGTATGAGATCGAGCAAAGCTTGCGGTTTGATGGCTCAAACGGAAATTTAAGTCGAACTTTTTCGGCTAGTAACCGCAAAACGTGGACCTGGAGCGCATGGGTAAAGCGTGCAAAATTAGGCGCTAATCAGGCTTTGTTTTCCGCAGGCGCAATCACAGTCGGACCTGGACCATACAACTACCACCATATCCAGTTCAATACTGACGATAAATTAAACATTGTTTACCACCCAAACGGAACAGGCACGTCTGTTCAGACTTCAGCAAGATTTAGGGATCCAAGTGCTTGGTATCACATCGTCGCCGTTTGGGATACCACGCAAGCCACTGCGTCTAACCGTGCGGTTTTGTATGTCAACGGTGAAAGGCAAACTGCCTTGGATGTTGCAACTTATTCCGCACAAAACACCGATGGTTTTATCAATAGCACAGCACAGGCTTCAGGGGTCCATTATTTAGGGCGACTGGTCCCAAACGACAGCCAATATTTTGGCGGCTACCTAGCCGAAGTCAACTTCATCGACGGCTCTGCCCTTGACCACGAAGACTTTGGCGAACTAGACGACAACGGTGTTTGGCGTCCCATTCGATACGCAGGTAGTTACACCGGTAACTCGTTCTATCTGAAGTTTGATGCTGCCGATGTAGACGGCGATTCCAGCGGTCTTGGTAACGATTGGACTGCTAACAACATTTCCACCTCCGGCACTGGTACGGACGTGATGTTTGACACGCCGACGACGAACTATGCAACGCTTAATCCGTTGCGACCATCTAGTTATGGCGCGGTAACTTTATCTAATGGCAATCTAAACGCCTCGCAAAGCACCACCGCTTATGAGGCTGGCACGGGAACTATTGGTGTAAGTTCTGGCAAGTGGTACTGGGAAGTAGATTGCAATTCTGTAGGTTTTGTAACGTCCATTGGTATCACCAAAGATCTAACAGCTAATGGTCCTGGGGGAGGTCAGGAAGTCTATACATATCACTATGACGGGAAAAAATATGTAGCAGGGGTTCTTCAAAATTATAGTGGCAATTCTTATACCAGTGGAGATCTTTTAGGCTTTGCCCTTGACCTGGATGCTGGCACATTGGTTGCTTACAAAAATGGAACCAGCCAAGGCACACTGGAGACAGGATTGTCTGGCACGTTTTACCCCTATGTAACTTTGTACGGCACTCGCAACGTAACCTTTAATTTCGGACAGACAGCATTTCAGCAAACTGTCCCAACCGGATATTCGGCACTGAACACCGCCAACCTGCCCGCGCCGGACATTGCGGATGGGTCGGAGTATTTCCAGACCGTGCTTTATACGGGTACTGGCGTTGATAACCATGCAATTACTGGCGTAGGATTTCAACCTGATTGGGTGTGGCTTAAAACAAGAAGCGTATCTGACAACCATGTCCTGCAAGATGTAGTCAGAGGCGCACAGAAACAGCTATTTACTAACAATACAGACCAAGAGCTTTCTGCGACAACACAATTAAAATCATTTGACAGTGATGGCTTTACACTCGGCACTGATAGTGGGGTAAATGGCAGCGGAAGAACTTTTGCGGCTTGGAACTGGAAAGCAGGCGGCACCGGCTCAAGCAACACCGACGGCAGCATCACCAGCACGGTAAGCGCCAACCCCACCGCTGGGTTCAGTATCGGAACCTACACTGCGGATGGTTCAAACGCAAACCGAACTGTTGGTCACGGTCTTGGTGTTGCGCCTGAATTTATCATCGTCAAAAACAGAGACACAAGTGGGCGTCACTGGTTGATTTGGCATAAGGGTTTTAACGACAACGACAAGGCGCTTTTATTTACAGACGCTGCGGTTGCTGATAACCGTTTCGGTCCAAGTGCTCCAACATCAACCGTCTTTGGGTTATATGGCGGTCAAGGCAATTACAACAGCGATGATCACGTCTTCTATGCGTTTGCGGGCGTAGAAGGTTTTAGCAAGATCGGCAGCTTTGTCGGGAATGGGAGTACTGACGGTCCCTTCTGCTTCACGGGCTTTAAACCAGTGTTTTTGATCTATAAAAGAACAGTTTCTGGTTTCTGGAACATTCGCGATTCCGCAAGAAATCCATACAATCCAAACAACAACGAGCTGTATCCAAATGTACCTGATACAGAAAATACCCACTCTTCAACTCGTTATATTGATTTCCTGTCTAATGGTTTCAAGGTCAGAAGTAGTAGCGGGCCCGTAAATGGCAGCGGTGACACCATAATTTACATGGCTTTCGCTGAGTTCCCATTCGGCGGGGACGGTGTTTCGCCCGCCACTGCTCGCTAGGATCTAACCATGGCTTACGTTTTCAACGGCACAAAGCTTCGGGTCGGCAAGGCGTTTGTCGATCCAGCTACGTCGATTCAATACCCAGCAAATTGGCTGAAACTTGCGAGTGAAGCTGATAAAGCTGCAATCGGCATTACTTGGGAAGCAGACCCTGCCCCAGTCGATACCCGCTTTTACTGGGATCACGATCTCCCGAAGCGGCTTGAGGATGAGCCTGCTGTTGATGAAGACGGCGACCCCGTGCTTGATGCTGATGGCGTTCAGATCATCAACTATGGCTTGAAGACTGAGTGGGTCAAAAAGCAGAAAGAGATCGCTGGCAGCCTGCTCTCTGGCACTGACTGGTACGTCACGCGCAAGGTTGAGGATCCCACCGCTGAAATCCCGGCTGCTGTTGCCACTTACCGCGCTGCAGTTCGTACCGCTAGCGGCACCCGCGAAGCTGAAATTAACGCCTGCACCACCACTGCAGAACTGGCAGCACTGCTGACCAATCCGGCGCAGGTGTACGACGAGGCAACTAATTCAATGATTGCCAATACTGAGCCGTTTATCACCCCTTGGCCTGAGGCTGACTGATGGCGGTCAAGTCGAAGACGGCGCTGGGTCGCATTGAGCATCGCCCTGGAAAGCCTAAGAAAACCCGTCAAGGTGCGGGTCAACATTCAAAAGCCAGCCACGGTAGAAAGAAATATCGCGGCCAGGGCAGGTAAATGGATCGACATACCCGCAACAACTGGCGCAAGATCAAAATTGCGTTAGAGGCTGCGGGTAAAACCGATTCTCTTTACTACAAGCGCGCTCTAGTGATTTGCAACGGGGGGAAAGACCCGGTAGATCATGAAGATGTGCGCTTTTTGGACTTAGGCGATGCATGAGTTCAGCGACGGTGAGATGCGACTGATCTACACCGCTGTTCTGGCCTACCGCGAACGAGGCAACGACAACCCATCAATCAGGCAGCATCAAGCCGAGCTGCACCGCATCCTCAAACGCCTGAAGCCCTTGGCGTATTACAGAAGCTACTTACAGGAGGTATAGTTGCTGGATCCTGCACTGCAGGGTGGAAGGCAAGACCCCAGCCGACGCCAACTCGGTTGGGGTTTTGTTTTTGAAAGACAGTTTTGCAACTGGGCTG
>Ga0208162_1001126_pt1 | contig 14377 bp, 25 predicted proteins | sample CB_VirMetaG_4_FD_184539 | JGI IMG/M metagenome (GOLD analysis project Ga0208162, IMG submission 184539) | Freshwater to marine saline gradient viral communities from Chesapeake Bay - CB_1508_1M Viral MetaG (SPAdes) (version 4) | ecosystem: Environmental > Aquatic > Marine > Coastal | place: USA... | reverse complement strand
GACTCATCTAATTTAGAAACACCAAATCCTAATGCTGAACCAACATTGTCTGGATTAGGAATAATTACTTCATCTGGATTATCACTAATACCTGCTCCGAATCTAACTTCTGTTCTGTCGTCTTCTGTTACTCGTGTGATAAATCTTCTTGATGACTTAATTAATCTCAACATATAAGGTGTATCGTTTTGATATTGAGAATATGTTGGGTCATTTAAAGAAGTGTTTTCTATTGTTTCAAAAACTGTATCTTGTGCCAAGAAAGGAACTTCATACCAAGTGTTTCCATTGGAATCAACTATCGATACAATTTCTGTTACTCCTGTGTTTCCAAGTGTAATCTTGTCAAACTTTTTCGCAGAATTAAATGTAAAGGTTTGTGAAGTTGTTGTTCCTGATTTTGCCAATACTTTTTTCTTTAACAAATATTGTTCTGGGGTAGCCCCTGATGGTTGAATCAATTCAATATCTAATGGGTCAAGTGAACTCGATACTCTAAAATCAACTTGGTCTAATAAAGTAAAGTCCACACCAGTATCTGATGATACTATTCCGTTGGTCGAAACCACACCTGCATAATCTAAATCTGCTTCATCAGTTGCACCTACCTTAGCAGGTACGACTTGAGTAACTTCTAATTCTACTGATGCTGGAACTGCTGTTTTTGGTTTGTATCCATATGATTGTGCAATATTATAAACATTTTTCTTTTCTTCTGCGTAGTTCAATAAAGTTTCTCTATACTGATTGTCAACATAATAATTCAATACATCTCCAACATAAGATGCCATTTCTATAAACATCATACCTGGTGATGATTCATTAAAGTCGTTGTATTGATTTGGGAAATAAGTTTTCGCAAACTCAATAAGGTTTTGTCTAATTGATGAGAAATCTCTACCGAGATAACTCACTTCTTTTTTAACTACTTTTTTATTTGTGTTGTAATCAACCGCCATTTTATTCTCCTACTTCAAAAGTAAATGTAATTGTATCGAGAGCGTCTGGTTCTAATGTGGTAGAATATTCTAATGAAATTAATATTTGATTTAAATTTCTATCATCTTGAACCGCAACTAAATTATTCACATTAACATAAGGTAACCAAGTAGATAAAGATTCTCTAATGTTGTTTTCTATATTTTCTAAAGTGGTTGGTGTTATTTGTTCAAACAAAAGACTTTTCAAATTAGAACCGAAGTTCGGTTGAAAAACTCTTTCACCTTTTTCAGTCAATAGTAAATTTCTGATATTAGATTTTACTTGTTGTCTAATGGTTTTTGTTTTACGAAAAAAACCTTCTTGACTATAATCTAATGGAAATTCTATACCAACATAAATGTCGTCATCTCTATCTATTTCTCTAACATTTGCCATTATGGTCTAAATCCACTATCACCTTTTTTCTTATTGTTAATTGCTTTCATCAAACCAGAATAATCACGAGTTAATGCATTCACTACATCTTCTGGAACTTGGTCAACTTTTACACCTGCCTTTTTGATTGTTTGAACTGCACCGACTTCTCGTTTTCTTTCTTCGTTTCCACCCATACCTAAGTCTCCGTATCCCAATACATCTGCCATATTGTCAGAACCCAATACACCACCACCTAATGTTGGATACTCATCAGTTTGTCCTGATGAACCCAATGGTTTAGTTTGGTTCAATACCTCGTTCAACGCTTTGTTTGATGTGTATTGTTTTTTTGGTTTTTGTTTGACTTTTGGTTTAGGTTTAGAAATCGTTTCTGCTAATTTGATTTCTTCTTTGTCATTAATAAATATCTCGCTCAGTTGTTTTTTGATTTCTTTACGGACAACTAATTCGATTATTTTTATTAAGTCGTTTTTCTTCATTTGTACTCCTATTTCAACTTTACTATATTGCTTAAAATACTATCGTTAATTAAATTTTTTAGTTTACCTGCAAATGGTGTTGGTAGTGTTGTTTGTCCAGCACCAATGTTAGTATTTTCAATTACATCTAAAATATCTTCTAATAATTTCTTTAATGAATTACCAAGAACACCTGGTTCTAAATTTTCATCATCACCTAAATTGATACTCGGTGAATATACATTAAATTCTTCTCTTCCGTGAAACACAATTCTATTTGATTGAATTGTAATCTGTGGTTTATCGTCTTGATTAAATACTTGTTTATTACCAAAACCAAATGTTAATTCTTCATTGGTTGTTAAATAAATAGAATTTTTTTCAGTATTTAAATCTTCTTGATAATAAAAGTCATCGTCATTTAATTCTGTTCTATCGATTCCCGAAACAATCTTAACACTTGGTGAATCAATATATTTTTTGTCTTCTTCATTTGTTGTGGAGTTAAAAAAATCTTGTGATTGATTACTACCCAAACGAATAGAGTTTCCAAATCTACCTTGTATAATTGTATCGCCTTCTCTTGCGATTAACTTTTTTGCACCAGTAGAGTTTTCTGTAAAATACTTTCCGAGTTGAAAGTTCTCAACTGGTTTAGAAGCATAAGAACTAATGTTCGGTTTAGTATTTGCTATTGGTGAGTTCTGTATATTTAACTTAGACATATAATAATATTTACCTAAGAACTCGGTTCCCAATATTACTTCACCCCTAACTGGTATTTGTAAGTTATTAGGGTCAAGTGGATAAAATAAAAATGTTTGTTCTATCGGACTATTCTGTTGTGATACAACATATCTACCACTAACTGCTGTAGCGTTAGAATCATTGACATCAGTCAAAACATCTAAAACCTCTACGGGTTCAAATTTTAACATTAGTTTTCCTTACTGATAGAATTGTCTATTTCGTCTTTTTTGATTTGTAACTCTTGAACATCATTTTCAATAGCATCCATAAGTTGTTGTTTTTCTTGGTCTGATAAACCAAACTCATCTCCTGAATCTGATACTCTTTTTTCTGCTGCTGTAATTCTTTGAACGATTGTTGCCAACTTAACCAGTTGTTCATCGTTCTTAACATTGATTTCTAAATATTCTTTTAACATAGGAATAATCTGAACGGCTGTATCTCCGTCTTTGATAAATCCCACAACCTCTTTCATCAATACTTCTAATTGAGTTTTATTGGTTTTGGAATTATCGTAGATATCTTTGAATACATCAGATAAGGTTTTTCCTTCAAATATTTCGTAGTCTTTTGCCATAAATTTTACCTAACAATAAATATACAAATGTTAAAAAATAGGAATATATATTTATATATTGGTTTATTTTTTTAATTTTACTATATAGTTATTATACGAAATCGGAAAAACACCGATTTTTGTTCATTTAAAGGGGGAAACTAAAATGAAAGACACAATCAAAATGATTATAGATAGTGTATCTGGTTTAAAAGATGTACTATTACATATAATCGGCTTAGGGGTTCTTGTACAATTAGTATTTGTAGGGGGATTCTTAGGAATTGACATTGTTGGTAATTTAGTAGGTTTAGTAAATAGCTTCGGTGAAGCAGGATTTGCTGGATTTATTTCACTAATAATTATATTAGGATTACTCAACAAATAAAGGTGGATTCAAAGGCCGGTAGAAATATCGGCCTTTTCATCTACAATATATCCCAACTACCGGTATATTTAGTTTCTATACTTCCAGTAGCCAGATAATTCTTTTGTAAATTAAAGTGATGTTTTTTCAGAACATTAATTACACGAGTAATGTGTTGTGTGTTGGAACCAGTCATTTCTCTAATCAAAATGTATAGAGCTTTCTTATTAAAGTTTTCAATGTTCTGACGATTCTCCATTAAATACAATACTGAATTAGCAACATCAATATCTTGTTTTCTTTTGAACACGGTAGTTAAGTTGTTTGACCAGTAATCAATGAACAAGTCCATATATTCTTTTTGACCTTCCAAGATATCTTCTCTATTGGTTTCCCACATCGCATCTCTTTTGTAATCCGTAACTTCTTCTGATTCAGTTTGTTTAAGTTTTTTGTAATTGTTGTTGTTGTGTAGAATCAAATAGTTCTTAGCCACAATACTGAAATAACTAAATGCTTTTCCCTTACCTTCGGTAAACTTATGCATATTCATATACAAGAAACTTACAACCTCGTGTTTCACATCTTCACTTGGAACATCAAAGTAATAAAACTTAAATGTATGAATAATGTTTTCTGCCAACTTCTCAAATGGTTGTTTGATGTGTTCATTGTAAATTCGTTCTCTCATATGTGGACGAGTTTCTTTATTGTGTCTGATGATTGCGTCTTCTGTTCCTTGATGGAAGTAATATCTTGGTGAACCTTTTTTTGCTTTTCTTGGCATTATAACTCCTGTTCTGTTATTTCGTTTAACTCGTCTATTGCTTCTTTAATTGCTGTGAACACTACACCGATTTCATCATCAGCTTCAAATGTTCCTTTGTCGTCTATTTCTTTTAGTGTTGATTGTGTTTCATTGATTCTATCAACATAACCTTCAATCCAGGTTTCTAATCTCTCAACTTTTCTCGTTAGATTAAATGTTGTCCAACCTAATGTCAACACAATTAATGTTAATAATATATATCCTATCATTTTTTCGGTTCTCCAAATAGTTCGTTAAATATATCTTTTGCTTCTGTTGATTTAGTGTTGAACTTTTCTTTCACTTCGTTATCAACTGCTTTCTTAATATTTGCTACTGACTTCTGAACTTTTTCTGATTCAACCTTATCACCTCGTTTCCATTGGTCTCCCTCGATATGAGTAGCCATCATATCTGCTTGGTGTAAGATGTAAGCGATATTACTTTTTAAAGTAAAGTCTTTATTATATCCTTTAAGATATTTTTCATTACCTTCTTCATATAGTCCGTCTGTTAATCTTAATCCAATATATTCCCATTCGGTCATTGGTATTTCAAAGTGTCCTAATATCCAACACGCTCTATCTGTTACGGTCATATATTGTAATTCTGGATTGTGTGTAAATATTTCACCACGATTTTTTACATGCCAATCACTTTCTTGTGGTATATAATAATCGTGTTCTAAATTACCGACTTTTCCCAAGTCGTGGTGTAGAGCTGCGAATACTAATTCTTCATTAGTAAAGTTTATGGTTGCTCCGTTTTTTTCCCATAAGTCTCTAAGTTCTTGTGCATTATTGACGACGTGTAATATATGTTCTACATAACCACCCACCATAGCATTATGAAAGTGTGCTCTACCACTTGCTGGCGCTACTACCATTCTGTCTTCAAAATAATCATACATCTTGTTGAGTTTTTCTAATCTCTCACCCTCAAATGTATTATTAATAATTGTTCGTAAGTCCGTCCAATTTTGTGTTATTTGTTGTTCTGTTAATTGTTTCATCTACCAATTTCTCCTAAGTATTTTTCTTTTGTTTCTTCCCAAGAAGTATTGATAACATCTTTATAAAATAACTTCTCTGGTTTGATTTTGTTTTGCTCTAATAATTTTGTATATCGTTTGATTGCTTTTGGTTTCCACCAATTTTTAATATATTCTACATCTTGTTCGTATTTAGGTTTCATAATTAATTCATCTTCTGTGATTTCACTTCTTAGAAACTCTTTTCCGTTTTGATATAAATCTGCATAATAACAACCTCGTTTAAATCCGTGTTCATATTCTGCTCGTTTAATTCCTAACTCTTTGTAAATCAATTGTAGAATTTTTTGTTTGATACCCGTAACTGGTTGTCCGGTTGTTGATGTTGTAACCTTGTCGTATTCTTCTCGTCTGTTTTCTTTTAACCAATGGTGCCATACATCATAAAATTTATCATCTGGCTTTAAACTAATCTTACCTTTGGTTTCTCCAAGAGTTTTCCAATGTGGTATTCCATTATACATTGAGTGAATACCATACAAAGCAGTTGTAGAAAAACCAACTACGGTTTGTCCATATAACCTTTTCCAAGTATCACGAATAGTTCCTGATGTAACCATAGCTGCTACTAACTTACCACCCAAGAAATTAAATCCAAGTGGTTGTGTACAACAAATCGTAGAACCGATTGCGGTGTGATTTAGTTTTCCATTTTTAAACTTATCATCTTTTGTCCAACCGATAAACTCATCTCTAACTCCTAATGAAGTTACATCACTACCTAATGAGATTACACCCAATACTTTATTTGTAGTTTTGTCTTTAACGAAGAACTTTACATTACGACCTGGATTTGCCGTGAACTCCATTGAGTGAATTAATCGTCTTGTTAATATCCAATCATCTCCTGTTCCTTGTTCTACAACTTCTATGATTGGTTCTATTGCATTTATTTCTGATATAGTTAATTCTTTATTGTAGATGTCTGTTGGTGTCCAAAGTGTTTTCTCCAATCTATCAATACTATCTGCTCTATCCATATAGTATTGTGGGTCTTTGTTGAACTCTTCCCATTTCTTCCATAGTGTTGCTTCTTGGACTGACTGGGATTTTAGATAGTCCATATTGTCTATGAACTTTTGTTTCTCTCCGTCGTAATCAAATTCGGGTGCTCCGAAAAAGTTTTCAAAACTCATTTAATAACCTCATATTTTTTTCTATTAATATACAACATTTTTGTTCCGTTGTCAAGAACTTTATTTAATTTGTAATAAATTTTATATCTTCGTTTAGATTTGCTTTCTTAATCTTAGCACTTGTAAACTTATATGGTTTAGTACCTGGACTTTCCAAGATATCAATACGATTTACAAATCGTTTGTTCATTGTATCTTTGACTTGGTATACTCCGTCTTTTCCGTCTGTTCCAGTCAAGATAATAAAATCTCCATAGTCTAACCAACCACCCCATCGTTTCAATAAATTACGACTAACCGCAACATATTTGTATTCTGATGCTTTGTGTATTGTGATTTTAGTTCCGTCTGCTAATATGTTTGGTGTTCTGTCAGTTTGGTGTCTGACTGGGTGATACATCGTGACCACAACATCAAGTCCGTCTAAACGAACTCCGTTTGTCAATTCGTCAATCTTTAATTGCATTCTGATTCTATCATCTTCTAATGAGTCAATCATTGCCATATAGTATTCACGATATCCTTTGAATAGTTTATCCCAAACTAATCCGTTGAGTAATGTGAATAATGTTATGAATATTAAAAAATATCTTTTCATAGTTTCCGTCCTTTTATAGTAATAACTATTTGGTTCCTACTTTTTTAACAATATAGTTTACCATTTTTTCAGCGATGTTTACCTTGGTGTAATTTTCCATACCCTCGAATCCTGGCGCTGAATTAACCTCACAAATAGTATAACTATCTCCATTGAATAACAAGTCTACTCCTGCTATGTCTAAATCTAAAAGTCTTGCACACTCACCACTAATCCACTCGATGTCATCATCAATCTGAAATGGAATTGCTTCTCCACCACGAGTTAAGTTTGCTCTAAAATCTCCGTCAGTTGATTGTCTCATCATACACCCAACTACTTTTCCGTTCACCACTAATACTCGTAAGTCTTTACCGAAAGAATCTTCAATACACTCTTGTATAATAATATTATAACTTGGTTTAGTTAGTTCTGCCATTTTAATTAATTGCATAAATTGTTTTCTGTTCTCCACCATAAACACTCCACTACCATATGAACCACTTAGAGTTTTTACAATCATTGGATACTTAATATTTTTCTCAACCAAATTAACATCAATTGGATGCTTTACCAACATAGTTTTTGGACAAGGTAAATTTGATTGTCCTAATATTTGTTGTGAGTATAATTTATCTTTAACATTATCAATCGCATCACTTCCATTAATCATCGTAACACCCAGTCGTTCTAAGTGTCTGATGATTGCTTTGATAAAGTAAGTAGTTCCACTTCCGGTTCTCGGTAATACAAAGTCTGGTAATTTTCTTGGAACACCTTTAACCAATATAGATTTCTTGTCATCTCTATCAACAAAGATGTCTACATCTTGTGGATTAATAACTCGAACTTTAATATCTTGTTTTTTAAATTCATCAACAAGTCTTGACACTTCGAAGTTTTCTCCTAATTCTTTTTTGTGGATTATCCAACCATTAATATTACTCATTTATAAACTCCTTGATAGCTAATTCTTTGTGTTTTGCCTCAACCATAATATCTACATCGTGTCCATAGGTGTTTGGTAATTCTTTAATTAAGTCTGAGTGTGCTTGTGGTTTGATTGACTCATCTAATTGTTCTTCGGAACGAGATTCTGAATAATGAACAACTGGTTTGACATCACCCCAAGTAGATAATGCCATTTCTAATGCTTCTTGTTCTGTTTGTTCTCCGGTGTTGAACTTGTAATGATGATAGTCAAACACAATTGGTATTCCGATTCGCTTGTGAATACCCTCGTATAAATCTTTTACTGAATACATAGATGCTTTGTCGTCGTTCTCAACGGTAAGTCTTGATTGAACTGACTCTGGTAATCGTTCAAAGTTTTTACAAAATCTATCCATAGCAGATTGTTTATCTCCATACACCCCATTACAATGTATGTTGAGTTTGTTGTATGGTGTTCTTGATAAACCCATAAAGTCCATAATGTCTGCGTGTATTGTCAAATCTGTGATTGTGTTTTGAACAACATTTTCTCTTGGTGATACCAATACATTGAAAGGGCCTGGGTGAGCAGTTAGTCTGTGTCCATATTGAGTTGCTAAATCTCCGGACTCTCGTAAAATAGATTGGATAAATTTAATGTTTGGAAAGTTATCCCAATCTTGATAATACTCTGATGCCCAAGGAAATATTTCTGATGACATACGAAAGAATTTTATATTATTGTCTTCATTCCATTGTATAATAGAATACAAGTCGGCAACATTTTTCATAACCAACTCAGAAGTATAATCCAAACCTTTCTCTTGGAAAGTTCTTAGAATCATAGTTCTGTTGGTTGTGATTCTGTGTTGGTCTAATCCGTATTGTTTAGGATTGGACAACTTCATATTGATACAAGCATAACCTAAATTCATAATTATAATATAACCTTTTTTATTTGCTTTGTCAAGCGTTTTTATTTCTTCTGAACGGATTTATTTTGTTTTGACGATATTCATCAGTCGTAACCATAACTCCGTGTCCGTAATCATTCAATAAAGACTTTTCTAATTTTAATCTGTCTTTATATTCTTGAAATGTTTCTCCCTCAAGTCTTTTATCTCCTTTGAGTAGTTTACCAATTTCTAATCTTTTACGCATCATTTTTCTACATCTCCCATTAAGAATTTCTTTTGTCTTTCTAAATCTTTGTTTAATTGTCTTTGAGCTGCCAACTTTTCTTTATGACGAGCAACCAAGATTTCATCTTTGGTTTTTCGTTTGACTTTCTTTTTTGGTTTAACCTTAGTTGGTTCTAATGTTCCTTTTAACTTAGGTTGTTCAACACCTTTGTGAAATACATTTCCGTCTTTATCTACGAACTCATTCATAAAGTGCCAACCAGCAGGACGACCAGTAGACTTTCTTTCTTGTTTTTCTACATACTCATCTCCAAATTGTTTATAAAGATTTGAATCAACACATCGTGAACATTTAACTGATTCTGCGTTTTCTCCAACATTACGAACTTGTCTACCACAACTACAATCCATATACCTTACATCTTCTGCGAAAGGAAAGATTGTTTCTTTCTTAACTATATAACCACCATTTCTTAAAAATGTTTCTTTCATATAACCTCTCTATGCTTTAGCGATTGTCCCGTTTTTAATTGCTCTTGCGACAATCTCGTTTTCAATTTTATCATCTACATATTTGGATACTTCATTTCTGAACTTACGCTCTTCTTCTAAATCAAACTCAATGATATCTTCTATCAATCTACCGACTGAATCTTCTAACTCGTATTGTCTTTTATCACGAGCTTCAGTTTCTATATCTTCTAATCGTTTGATTACTTCTCTAATATCCATTTTCATATACCCTTAATATAATACATTAATTTATTGTTGTCAAGTATTTTTTTTATTTTTTTTCTTCGACCATTTTATAAAGCAAAAAAATACCTACCAAAGTTCCCACTATTTTACCCAATACTGGATAGTCTTGAAAGAAAGGAAGTGGTTCCATTATCTTTCTTTAATTTTGTTGATTAACTTTTTAATTCTCATTTCTCTAAACCACACTTTATCTTCTGAGTGTCCAGGATTTTGTTCCGTTCGATACAATCGTTTTTGTAGTTGGTGTATCTTTGCAAATAATTTATACTTATACTCAAACTTCTTACTCATTGTATTCTCCTGTTGTATGGTTAAAATCATCCTATTCTAATTCCTGACCTTGATGAAGGTGGTTTAAGTTTTTTTGGTGTTGGGTCATTTTCTTCTCGTGGTTCTACTTCTGGTTCATTTAAAATTTCTTCTTCTACTTCAAAGTCATCATCATCAATTAAGTCTTGGTCTGATACATCATAATGTAATCCGTCATTTCCGTTCTGACCTATGATATCCATTCGTTCGTTGTTCTCCTCAATTGCAGAAGCATTCGCCTGTAAATTTTTTTGTCTATCCATTAGCGCCTGATTATATGCTATGACTAACATAACTGCTAACGGGTCAAACACAAAGATAAGAATAAAGATAAAGAACTTTACTACGGTATCTATGTCGGTTCCGAAAGTTCTTGCTAAGTAAATTGCTGGACCAACATCAACACCAGTCGATACTAATGCGATTTCTAAATCTGCTCTTGTCTTTTTATAATCCAATATCTCTTCATTAACTCTAACGATTTGTGGATTATATTGTTCCCGTAAATTTCTTTTTGCAGTAATATAATTGTCTGGTAGTTCTGATATAGCAACTTCTAATTCTTCTTTTAGAAATGACTTATCTTCTTCCAGTTGTTCTATTCGTTCTTCTACTGCGATAAGTTCTGTGGATTGTTTTTCAAATTCTAATGTAGCACCTTGATACGCATTTGATAAGTATCCGAAGATACCTGCTGATGTAATGAATATCAATACTATGGTTGCTATCGTCATATAAACTTTTTGGAAGTAATTAATCACGTTCCAATAACGATATAAAAATGATGCCGTAACTAATTTACCTAATTCTAATGAACCTGCCATTACAACTACTGATAAGAACGCACCACTAAATAGTTTTGCTAATCCATAAACTGAAAATGCCGCAGCACTACCTGCTATTAACAATGCTGCTAATCCAATCCATATGTAAAAATATTTTGAGTTTTCCATAATTTATTCTCCCACCTTTATAATAAGTATCAAAAGGGCACACTATTCCTGTATTTTATTTAGGTTTTCCCTTGATTTGATGCTATATCAACAAACCAAGTTCTACCTACAAGGTATTACACTACATCTTTGGTCTACAACCCAGCCTAACTTATAGCGTAATTATATTTCGTTTGTGTTAGGGTATCTTCTGATGACTTTTTAGTAAATCACTAAAGTTCCCTTCGGAACTTATCATCGTGACTGATGAACACTCTCTCATCAGAACTTTTGTTTGGTCGCTCATCCAAACCTCTCACTCACTTCCGCAAAAATTAAACCCAAGAAGTTTTGGGAATGAAAACTCTACGATATCAATTTTAGTTTTTCGTTTTTTTGTCTGTTAAATCTTTTGGTGGTTGTATTGTTTCCAATATGTATAATCGTAATGCCTCTCGTTCTTGCTCTTTAGAATGTGTCCAAGTCCAAGCCAATGTAGTTTTCATTTTTGTAATGTTGTTCACTACTGCTTTACATTGTTTAGTCATCTCGTCAATCAACTCATTTGATAACTCTATATCAATTTCTAACTCGTCTGCCATTTCTAATAAAGCTCCAAAGTCTTTATTCTTGTTTGCTTTTGCAGCAACTTGGAACTTTTCTTTATCTCCACCTTTTTTATCTGGGTGGATTTTATTGGCAACTTTACGATATACTTTTTTCATTGTATCTTCTGATACATCTGTTTGTATTTCTTCGTATGGGTCTTTTGTATCTTGAGCGTGTTTGACTGATTCGTCAGGTTCTATATCTGATGAGAAATCTATTCGAAATCTCTCTAAGGAATTTTTATAGATAATCTTCGTTTCCATTAATTCCAATTGTAGATAACGAAGTTTTTGTCTTATCTTTTTCTGTCGTAACTTTATTAAATTATCCATAATTTATAGTAAGGGGAAGTCATACTCCCGTTGTGTGTTCGAAATTTCCCAACTCGAACTACTCTCCAAACCTCGATTGAAATCCCCTCAACTATAAATAGAGATAACCTAATCTAAATTAAGAGATTTTTACTTTGTTTGTCTTTGGTTGTTTTGGTTCTATCTTTGGAATCTCAATAGATAGTATTCCGTCCTCAAACTTAGCCGAGATATTACTTCCGTCAAGTTCTTCACCTAACTCAAATTGTCTTTTAAAAGAAGACTCTTTTAATTCTCTTCTAAGAATCTTAGCATCTTTTACATCAAACAATTTATGCTTATCACCACTAATCGTTAGGACCCCATCAGTAACTTCTACTGATAAGTCTTTCTTTGATAACCCTGGAATCTCTGCGATGACACCAACTTTGGTATCCCACTCATACACATTAATCTTTGGGTATGCTGTTCCTTTAAATGGTTTAACTCCAATCTGTTTCTCAATTTCTGGAAATTGTGTAGAAACGATTTGGTCAAACATTCTATCAAATGGTGTTAGAAATTCGTCCCTATCGAATGCAGGGAACTTTGGATTGTATATTACTTTAGTCATTTTTATTCTCCGTTTTGTTGTTAACTATTTAGTCTAACTGATAACCTCTTTTGAGCGTTATCATATATAAATATAATGTTTCTAACAAAAACACTATATTTTTTTTATATATTGTTCTGGTACAAACCAGACTCTACCCATTGAATCTTTTAATCGTTTATGTCCTTTAAGAACATTGTTATTATCTTCTTTCAAGATTTCACCGGCATAGAGTGTACCCTCAGTAGATGAGTAAGTCTCCATAACTTTGTATTTGTTCATTACCCACCTACTGCTTCCTTAATCTGAGATTTATCTCTATATCCAACTAATGAATTTCCATTAACTACTAATGTTGGAACACCTCTTACATTAAATTGCTGTGCAAGTTCTGGTTGTTCATCAACATCAATTGATTGGATATTATATCCTTCAGATATTAATTCATCAATGTGTGGTTTCATTTGTTTACAAGGTCCACACCATTTTGCGTTAAAGAATTTAATTTCCATTTTCAATAACTCCTACTATTTTAGATTCCTTAACTAACTTCACTTCAAATTCATTTGGTGAGTCTTTTAAGAATTCGTTTACTTTTGCTTCTGCTACGGAAACCGACATACACTCAACTAAAAATGACCTACGAAGTTTCTTTTCTCTAAATCCGTTCTTAGTTGGTATCTCTTCCGTAAATACTACATTTACTTCATAATAATATTCCCTATACATTGTAACCTGCTTTCTTGTTTAATTAACCATTAAAGACTTTTTTCTTACCGCCGTCGTATTCATAAGCGTGTCCTTCTTCCATTAGAATATCATTAACCGATACCCACCCGTCAGAAGATAAGTCTATTTTGTTTTCTGGATTCTTTATACACTCTTGTATATGTTGTCCAACGAAATCTGGTGAAACAAATATCTCACCCAATACTCTTCCGTATTTACCAGTACCGAAACTTCTTAATTTAAAAATTCCTTGTTCCAGTAATTCTTTGTTTCTAGCTTTTGCTGCTAAACCTTTTTTCTTTTCTTCTAAATCTCTTGTTCGTGATTCCCACGTGTCGAGTCCCATATATCTCACTCTTGATTTGATTCTGATTTTAAATCCTAAGTCAATCCAACAATCAATCGTATCTCCGTCTACTACTTTTATCAGAGTGCACTCGTACTCTCTGAAATCCATTTTTTTGGACATTATTATTCTCCATTAGAATAACCTATCTCCTATATCAATGAAGATGTATTTTAACTTTTCTATTGAACTATTGTAAGTTCCAAAGTCAAATGCAGATTGTATTTTTTGGATTTCTGCATTAGTCAAACTACTTACATAACTCTCTCCATTATAAATATATGTATTGGATTGTTTTCCTGCCATAGAGTTTAATGAAGACATAAGAGACTTTGTCTTTAAGTATTTTGGATATGTTCCACCCAACATTTTAGTATGTTGTGATACTAATATGTAGTTTTCATAATCTGATTTTTGATACGCCATTATTCCGCCTCCAGAATTTCTTTTTCTTTTGCATATGCTTGTTCCATTTGTAATTCACACCCTAAGTGATTTGTTCCATTACCTAAGTAATCATAATCTACTTCGTGTGTATTCTTTCCACATATCTCACAAGTCCAATAATCTAAATATTCTTGTGATAGTCCTTCTTCTTCTACTGGTGTTGGTTTCCAACCTTTCCACATTTC
>Ga0208162_1001125_pt1 | contig 14379 bp, 30 predicted proteins | sample CB_VirMetaG_4_FD_184539 | JGI IMG/M metagenome (GOLD analysis project Ga0208162, IMG submission 184539) | Freshwater to marine saline gradient viral communities from Chesapeake Bay - CB_1508_1M Viral MetaG (SPAdes) (version 4) | ecosystem: Environmental > Aquatic > Marine > Coastal | place: USA... | reverse complement strand
CAACAAGTTTCTCGACTATCTGGCCAGCGCTGACATCAGCGACGACACCTTCAAGGTGGCGCTGGTGACCAACGCCTACACGCCGGATAAGGATGCCCATGAGCATTTTGATGACATCACCAGCGAGGTGAGCGGCACTGGCTACTCAGCCGGAGGGAACACCGTGGCTGGCACGCTTACGCTCTCCACGGCCAACGACAGGCTGACCCTGGAGTTTGCGAGCACCAGCTGGACATCGGCCACGATCACCGCACGGGGCGCTGTCTACTACAGCTCGACCGGCACCGCGTCAACCTCCACCCTGATCGCCTACAACGACTTTGGGAGTGACGTGGCGGTGACCGCTGGCACCCTGGCCCTGGCAGCGTCGACAGTGACCCTGCAGAACTGATGGCCGTCTTCCCGCCCTATGAGCCCGACGAGCGCGCCTACGACCTCGGCGCTCATCCGGTGATCACACAGCAGGGCTGGGCTGGTGGTGCCATGCGCTTCCGAACAGGATCCGTCCGCACCGGTGCGCAGCTTCGGCTGACCTTCCGCAGGCTGGTGGAGGCCGCGGCCAAGGACATCCGCGACCACTACGCCGGCCAGTTCAGCAGTGGCGAACCCTTCCAGCTGACAGATTCCACGCTCCTAGATTCGCGTTACTGGGTCTACGTTGACCCACCCGCAGAGACTCACGCAAGCGGCGGCCTGGTGGATTTGGCGGTGACCCTGAGATCGGTGCGCTGAGCCTGCGGATACACTGAGCCCGTAGGTGCCGAGTGATCAGTGGTCGAGATTTACGCCGCCATCATCGGTGCCTCGATCGGCATTGCTGGCATGACGGCTTCGGGGTTTGGGAGACGAACAGCAGAGTCCAGGGAGGCCGTAATTCGGCTGACGATGGCTGTGGAGAGCATCGCGGGAAAATTAGAAGAGCTCCACCAGGATCTCAAGGCGGACAAAAAGGAGATCTACGGCCGGCTTAACAACTGCGAAACTCGCATCACATCCTTGGAAGCACGACCCGACTAAGATCAGCGTGACCCCTGACTGGCCACCATGCAGGAGCTCGCTAATCGGATCAAGAGCGCTGCCGGCCTAGGCGGTGGTGGCTTGCTGGTGGGTCAGATGCTGTTCGCCGTGGCATTCGTGAGCGCCTGCGAGGTGCCGAACTTCATGAGCGCAGCACCGCAGAAGAACGCCTGCCTGGAGCGCTGGATGGCAGTCTCCGCACTGTTCATCCCCTCCGGCCTGAGCAAGGGCTCAGCGCCGCTGCCAGTGCCTGCTAAGACTGAGCCGCTGGTGACACCACGCCAGGCGACACGTCGCACCACCACGAAGACCACCACCACGAAGAAGCCATGAGCACCCTCGCCGGCCTGGTGATCGGCCTGATCCTGACCAAAGCGTTGATCGAGCCGCTGGCGGCCAGGATCGGGCGGCGTTACATCCCCTCGGCTGTGGCCAGGACGCTGGACCTGCTGGATCCGTTCATGCCTCAGCTCATGGCTGAGCTGTCCCCGTCGCAGCTGGAAGCGCTTGTCAGGGCGCAGCTGGAGCGGCTGACCGGCGAGAGCTGGAAGGTGGACGGCCAGCTGCAGCAGTTCTTCGAGGTGTTCGATCCTCGCATTGCTGCCGCCAAGGCTGACCCCAGCCGCACCATCCCCGAATCCATCCGCGCCTTCATCAATGAAGCTGATTGACCTGTTCCGGCACTACCGGCGCCTGGGCCATCAGGACGCGGCGATTGAGGAGCTGGAGGCGGCCATCAACGAAGCAGCCCCTGGCCTGCTGAGCCGTGACCAGGACTGGTATTCAACCTGGCAGTCAGCGGTGGAAGCGCCTGCCCCGCAGTGGCCGCTGACGAAGGCTGAGCTGGGTCAGATCATGCTCTGCAAGCCCGACACCCTGAGCGACGATCTGATGAACGACCTGGCCCGATGCTGCGAGGTGTTCGGGATCGACACGCGTGTCGAGTTGGCCCACTTCCTCGGCCAGTGTGGCCACGAGTCTGGCGGGTTGCGCTGGCCTGTGGAGATCCACGACGGCAGCAACTATGAGGGCCGGGAAGACTTGGGCAACATCCATCCTGGTGACGGCGTTAAACATGCTGGAACTGGTTTTATCCAGGTGACTGGGAGATACAACCACCAGCGCTTTAGTGACTACCTGGCCAGCATCGGCAGACCTGACCCCAAGGTGATGCAGCTGGGCAAGGGCTACACCAGCGAGGCCTATCCGTGGTCCATCAGCGGATTCTGGTGGCACGACAACAAGATGAAGAAGCTGATCCAGCAAGGTGCAAGCATCGACCAGGTAGGCGCCAGAGTCAACGGTCGGATGCCTCCCAACGGTGCCGAAGATCGTCGGGCCTACACCACCAGGGCATTCAAGGTTCTGGGCGCCTGAGCTCCATGGCGGCCTGCTGTAGGGCCTGCTGTAGGAACACCCGCGCCTGCCACTCCTGCCGATGCTCCCGCACTATGCCGGCATAGGTGACCCGCCAGATCGCGCCTTCGCTCGTCTCGATCCTTTCCAGTTTTGGATGTTGCACTACCGTTCATTCAGTGAGTGAGACAGGCTGCCATGGGCTGGGCTGACTGGATGGTGGTTCGCCCCAGTGTTGAAGAAGACCTGGCGATCGAGAAAGCAGCCCGTGTCCCGCTCCATCATCATGACGCTGATGACGTCCGCAAGCTTTGCTCCAGCTTGGTCAGGCACTCCTGGATGCAAAACATGATGATCAGGCAGGCTGTAGGGCGCATCATTGAGCTGGAGGCCATCGTCATGGCCAACGACAGAGCAGCAGCCCCACGCCGGCCATGATGGCGGTGGTGGTGATTAGCGCAGCGCTGGGCCGAGGTGACGCGAGACGCGGCGCACAGCCTTGTCGCGCTTCTGCCTCACACGCTCACGGCTGACGCCCTTGGTTTTGGCAATCGCCCCCAGCGTTTCCTCCGGCGCACCGTTGAGCCCGTAATACCGCGTGATGATCTCGGCCTCCTCGTCGCTGATGAACGCCAGGGCTGAGTTGATGGCGTCGATCTGCTCCACGTGGCTGGCGTAGGTGTGGTCGTCCTCGTCCGGCTCTTCCGATGCGATCAGGTCAATCAGGGCGGATCCGTCGCCGTCTCGCGTCGTCGCTGCGACGTCCAGACTGGACATGTGAACGGAGCGCTCAAGGACCAGGGCCAGCTGATCCTGGCTGACACCCATCAGCTCGGAGGCTTGCCGCAACGTCAGCTCTTCGCCCGGGCTCTCCTTGCGGTAGGCCTCCCGCAGCTTCATGAGCCGGTGGAGCTTCTCAAGGGCATGGATGGGGATGCGGATCGTCCGATCGCTGGTGTCGATGCCGCGACAGATCGCCTGCCGTATCCACCAATAGGAGTAGGTGCTGAACTTGTAGCCGCGGGAGCTGTCGAACAGCTCAACGGCACGGTGGAGCCCGATGCACCCTTCCTGAATCAAGTCCATGATCCCGTAGGTGTGGCCGGCGCGCCCGACAAACTTCTTGGCGATGTTGACCACCAACCGGAGATTCGACGTCATCATCTTGTCGAAGGCACGCTTCCCGACTCGATACTGGCGGTGCTCCTGTGGCGTCGCGGGCTTCCCCTCCGTGTCGCGCAGCTCGATGTAGCGCTGGGCTTGGCGAGAGAGCTCGATCTCCTGACTAGGTGTCAGGAGGGGATAGCGGCCGATCTCCTTCAGGTAATCGGCGAAGCTGTCGGGAAAGGCGGGCATGGCTCAGGGGTGGTGGAGCCCGGCCAAACTACCACGATTAGCTGGCGGCTCTGACGTTCTGATGCAACCAGATCCAGATGCTCCCCTCCATCTCGGGATCCCAGAACGATTGGGCGCGATACCACTCCTGCCAGTCGTCCGAGCCCTTCCGGCTGTTGCATCGGGCGCAGCAGCTGATGAGGTTGGCCCTGTCAGTCTGGCCACCCTTGGATCTGGGCCGGACGTGATCGAGCGTCGTGGCGTCCTGTCCGCAGTAGGCGCAGCGATGCTCCCAGGCCTCCAGGATCGACGCGCGGAAGCGACGTTTGGCTGATCGTCGATCAATAAAGAGCGTGTCCTCGATGTGATGATGGTGGCGGTCGGGCACTCGCTGCTCGTATGCCGCCATGCGTTGCCGGTATGTGGCCTGAGTTTAGGCGCTCACAGGATCATCTTCGTTGACAGGGCCGGATCCTGTTCGTCGGAGTGAGCCTCTGGCCCCCAACTTGAAAGATTCGCTTTCAGGTTGCCTTCTGCCTTCGCAGCATCGGCCTCCTGCAGAGTCGCAACCCACGCGTCGAAGGCCTCCCTGGAGGGGGTCTTCAAGGGCAGCCCCAGCCACTTCCTCAGGGCCGTGGGGCAGGTGAAGCCCATGCTGCTGCCCCTGCGGTAGCCGACGAACCACCTGCCGTTCCAATCGACCCCGGTCTCGATCGGCATGCCGCCAGGGAGGCGGAACTGCTCACGCTTGGCCATTGGCAGGAGATGGGTTGACGATCAGTTTCATTGGTTAATGCTCTTAGTCACAATGTGGGCCATCATTTCTCGGATCATCCGGCTGTATGGCTTAAGGTCGCGTGAACGGGTTCCTTGGTCGGCCAGACCACAGATCACAAAAGCAGCGTTAATTTCATCAACGCCGATAATCCCAGCCAAAGGGCTGGGCTGCTTAAATCCAGTGGATGCCTCCCAGAGCCTGAACTCGTTGCCATTAATGATTCTGCCGTCGGTAAGCTCATGACGTTTGGCGTCATAGAAAGCCGCGAAGACATACGGCTTTTCTGCCGTATTGACAAAATAAGGAACTCCCAGCAAAGCGGGAAGCTTTTCCTTGAACACTTCTAATAGTTTTTGTTTGTCCATGATTAATGAATAAGGTAAGAGTGGGATTCGTCAGCCAGCCGCTGGATCAGATCGCGTTCGGTGGTCATGGTGCCTCCGTGGTGGTGGTAGCAAGGCGGCCACAGCGGGCGCGATCAGCGGCGATTATGGCGCGGGCGAAAGACAGCACGTCGTCCCTCATTTCCGTGCCGACCTCGTACGGATAAATCAATATCCCGCTAGGCGTGGCGTAGCAAAGGTCATGCTCCTCAGACAGGTTAAGGATCTCCTCATCCGTAAGCGCCTCCGGCTCGGGCTGGGCCAGGGCCGTGCAGGCGTTGGCCATCGGGCCTGCTATGTCGCGGCCCTCCGTCCAGCCATGCACCAGCTCAGCGCACAGCGCCTTCCAATCAGTGCTCATGGTGTCTCCGTGGGGGTAGCAGGGCGGCCACAGCGGGCGCGATCAGCGGCAATGACGGCGCGGGCAGCGGCTATGGCTTCTTTGTGCCAACCAAGAATGCCGGCGCATCGCCCCCCAGGAACTGAAGCGGCAGTCTTGAGTATGCAGCCCAACAACTCCTCATCCGTGAGCCCCTCCAGTCCGGGCTGATCGAGGTAGGCGTGGGCTTCGTCAATCAATGCTGACTGATTGGGCACGTTGTATTGGCAATGCAAGAGATCCAGCTTCTCAGTCAACCGCTGGATCAGCTTGCGTGCGGTGTCAGTCATGGTGTCTCCGTGGGGGCGGTGGTGCCGCGCAGCTCGGCGGCGATGGCGAGGATCTGATCACGCATTAAGCAACGCAGTCGCAATGCTTGAATTGAGAAATTATCCTTATCCCAGTCGTCAGGCTCCGGCACCACCTGATCCGCAACAGCTTCCAGGGCAGCGGCGAGGCACTGCTCAACCCAATCATCATCGAAGGGTCCGCATAGCTCGTGGCGTTCATTGAAGGCGGCCAGGGCCTTCTGTGCGGGTGAAAGCTCAGTCATCGCTTCCTCCCATTAGCGTTGTCCCAGGTCAACCAAAGGACTGCGAACAGGCAGGCGGTGGTGATCACGAAGACTAGAAAGTCAGACATTGGAATCCTCCTGTGTAGCAGTGGGCTCCGCGCCGAGCTTCCGCAGCTCAGCGCGGATATTGGCAGCCATGAACCGATTCCCATGGCGTTCGGCGATTTCGAGCGCCTTCAAGTAGCGCTCTCGGCGGGATGGCTCGGTCACTAGAAAGGGATCTCTTCGTCGTCAGCAGGTGCCTGCTGTTGTTGTTGCTCCTGCGGGATGCTGATCTTCCCGTTCAGGTAGCTCTTGCCGCCTTTGCTGGTGGCCTTCCATCCTGCAATGCGCAGTTTCACGACAGGCTCATCGCGCCAGTTGCTCTCAGGCTGTGTGCCGAGGTGAGCCACCAGGGCGTCGATGTCGGCAACGGGGATCTCGATCGAGCCGCTGTAGTCAGGGCTCCGCTCGGAGCGCTTCTCCTGCGTGGGGAACAGGCTGAATGATGCGTTGAGTTCGGACATGGAATCAGTTGGATTGGGTGGATTGGGACAGCTCAGTTTCGCGGTCGAGCATCAGCTGCAGGAGGGCCTGCTGCTCGTCGTCGGTGAGATCGCCGTCGTTGTGACGAGCGACAAGGCGCTGGCCGACGGCCTCCAGCTGCTGGAGTGTGGAGGCGCCACGGATAGCCTTCATGCCGGATTGCATGACCTGGGAGACAGTCTTGGTGCCGCCGTCCGCAGCAGCGGCCGGGAGGGCTGGCTGAGACGGCTCTGCGGGCTCTGCGGTGACGGTGACAGGCTGCACCTGCCCACCTGCCTGGTCCATCTCCTCGCCGCTGTAGACCCCGCTGAGATCAGCAGGGAAGGCCTTGCGCAGCGCGAGGGCTTCGGAGCACTTGGCGATCATGGTGGCCGGCATCTTGCTCCACAGCCCCTGGCCGGCGTTGTAGTCGGCGAATCGAGCAACACCTACGAAGGGGTGGCTTGAGCCTTTGCGGTGAATGATGGTCTTGGCTGCCGCGGGTGGCTTGCTGCTCAGCCAGACGTCTTGCCATTGGCCATCTTCGCCGCACCAGAATGATTCCGATCCGTCGAGCTCGCCGGTCCGCTCGGCAATGGAGCGCAGACCGTCGATGCTGACCTGGATGGTCACCTTGCCGCCACGCTTGATGGCGTAGATCTGCTTTGAGAACGGATCGAGCCCGGTGCGTTGGCACGCCAGGCCGAACAGTCGCAGCTCGTCAGCGCTACAGCCTGGCGCGATCGTGCTGGCGATCAGCTGCTTTTGCTCCGGTGTCCAGAGCGTGAGTGAGGAGGATGTCATCAGAAATCAATCGGGGTGATGGTGTCGCTGCCGGAGAAAGCCCAGCCTGGCAGCGAGATGGTCTGCAGCTCGTCTCCGTAGCCGGGCCATGCTGCCATAGCGCGGCAGTTGGCGATGCGCTGCAGGTCACGGTCACGGAGGCGCTGCCCCTCCGCAAAGTCGCGGCTGCAAGGGTCAAGGTAGTAGCAAGCGACGGCATAAGGCGGCTCTTTCTCCACAGCAATGAAGATGAACCGATCGAACAGGCCACACGCCATGTAGTGGGCCATCTGCACGTGGTAGCGGAAGTGGGCCATGCTCTTTGCGAAGCCGAGCAGACTGGCATCGGTGGTGCTTTTGAGATCGACGCAAGTGCGACCGTTGATCCAGTCAGGCCTGCACTTGCAGCGCAGCCCTGTCTCAGGATCATCCCACCAGATCGACGTCTCGGGCTTGCCAGCGCTAAGCAGCTCTGCCGCGTAGGGATGGCGGCGCACGGCACTGGCCATGCGCTGCGCCAGCAACATGTCAGCTTCGCTTACAGGCTCGATGCCGTTGGCCTGCATCTCGGCGGCTGCCTCCTTCCCGGCCTTGGTGTTGCGCGGTGGGCAAGCGCCATACCGCTTCAGCAGCTGGTCAGGCTCCAGCGTGGCGCAATGCCCCAGGCTGCCGGTGGTCATGGCAGCGGTGGGCTTCACCGGCTGGCGGTTGGGGTCGACGTACCTGGCCCAGTAGTGCTGCCCGGATCGCGCGACCTGATGCAGGTGGCTGGCGCTGACCGCAGGATCGGCGTGATACTCCTCATTACTGAGGTGGTCGATTATGGCGTGGTTCATCGTGCGACCCACTCCCCGCACCAGCGGCTTATGGGGCAGATGGGCATCATCCCGGAATCACCGAGGCGTGGCGGGTTGATGCAGCAGAGATCCTCACCACGGCGGTGGCGCTTGTAGCGGCAGTTGTCGCAGTTCTGATCTGCGATCGGGGGATGGTGGTTCATTGGTTAACCTTTGCGGGGTCGGCGGCGGTTGCCGGGGTGGTGGCGTCGCTGGCCCTTTTCTTGTCGCGGCGGCTCTTGTGGCGATCCAGGATGTCGTCGAGTGGATTGGCTGACAGCCGTAACTTGCTGACCAGGGCGGTCTCGCCATCGCGTTGGACCCAGTAATGCGGGAAGGGCGACTCCAGGTAGGAGCCCATTCCGATCACTTCGCGCCAGTTGGCACGACGGCCCATGTAGTAGACAATCTGACCGTTTTGGAAGTTAGGCGAAGGGCCCATTGTGTTTCTCCTCTGTGTGATGCAGCCACTCAATCTGATCCCAGAACGGGAGCCATTCAGCGGCTGCGAGTTGCTTGGCTTCTACGAATGATTCAGCGCGGATGCACTCATAAACATTCGCTGCGGGAATGGCAAAGTAGAACCGTTTCAACGTCATGCGAACCCGACTCCTGAACTGCGGGATTGACGTTGGGGTTGCCGTGGTCGAACAGCACCAGGGCGATTGTCGCCGTGGGCAGTAGGAAGAGCAGGATGCGCTGAAGCATGGTGGAGAACGGGGGTGATGGTGGGCAGAGTCAGTGCGGCAGGCAGCCGCGTCAGGCTGGCGTTGAGCTGATGGACGGCGGTGCCGAGCGTGTAGCCGGCGGCGTAGAAGGCCACGGCCACCAGGGCCACGGCGGCGATGATGCGCTTGATCTGGAGGCCCAGGGCCTCATCGGTGGGGATGGTGATGCTCATGGGGTGGTGAAAGAAAGGGGTGGGGGATCGCAGCTCCCCCGTGGCTGACCCTTCTCTTGTCCAGGGCGGAGAATCCGGCGCTCGCTATCCGGCTTGTGGCGTGAACCCAACCTAGGGCCAGACTGTGCCCGGTTTGGGGTGCTTGTGACAATTATTTACAAAGCGGTGTTAGCTTCTGCAGGGCCTGTTCCCGCAGCAGCATCGCCGCGTCGTGCGCCGACAGCCGGCCCTGGTTGCGATGGTGCATCACCAGCAGCTCAGCGGCCAGGTGCTCGATCACGGCGGCCACGCCAGCACGCATGACCCGCTGGGTGTGTGGTGGATAGTCAATGCCGCTGGCTGCCTCCTCGTAAGCGATGGTGCAGCGGGTGATCAATGTGTCGTCCATTTGGTGTGGGGGGTGGTGGTGGTGGATAGGCCCGGCGGGTGGTGGTGGTCAATCCTCCTCGATCTCCAGATCCGCGATGAGATCGTTGAGGTGCTCCAGGAACGGGTAATCCTCCCGCTCCTCCTCGGTGGTCAGCTCGTGGAGCTGAGCGGCGAGGGCGAACAGCTGCCAGTGGCGTGTCATGTCGTGCTCCGGGGTGGTGGGGCCTGTTTGCCGTGGGACCAACATAGGGCCAGATCAGCCCCAGCCGTGACCTGTTGATAATTGTTCACAATCGCCTGGTCGCTGGATCGGCGGCTCGATCCGCTCCCGCGCTCAGCCCGCTCACATGAAGCTGTGAGGCGCCTGCGAGCTGTGGCCGGCCTGATAGACGCGTGACGGCATACGGGGCCGTTCTGGGGCCGTACAGCGGCCACTGGTGACGCGTGCGCTCAGCGCTCCATGGCGTCCAGTTGAGCGGCCAGCGCGGCCTGCTGGCGCTCCACCAGTGCCGACAGGCGGGCGGTGTGTCGGGCGGTGCGCTGCAGCCGGCGCAGTGCGCTCGTGGTGTTCTGTGGCTGCCACGCGTCCAGCAGCGCGTCCACGCGTGCGTCGGTCTCGGCGGCCTGCTCGATCAGCGCGTCCACGTCGGCCAGTAGGGCGTCTGTGTCGGTGGTGGTGGTGTGTTCCATGTCGCGTGCGTGTGGGGCGGGCCAGAGGGCCCCGTAGGGCCCGTGTGGTGCGTGCTGGGGGGTCACCCCTCCGGTGGAGTGACCGTGTAGCCGTGGCGCTCCAGCAGCGCGATGGCGGCGGCGATGTCGCCGTCCGGCAGGGCCGGCCGTGTGGCCGGTGTGGCGAGCTCCTCGGCGAGCCCGCGATAGAGCCGGGCATCTGCCTCGGCCAGGTCGCGCAGCGTGGCGCGCAGTGTGTCGGTGAGAACGCCCATGGGGTGGTGGTGCGTGGGACCCCTCAATCATCTGTGAGAACGCGGCGCGTTTCGATGCCCCGTCAACCAGTACGCCCATACCAGAATCGCCGGGATCGCTTGCGGCGCAATGGATCTGGCCGACAATGTGCCAATCAGATTTCTGGCACAATTAGAAAAAACTGGCACACTCGCTGCACACAGTTTGGCCCCAAACTGGCACAAGGCACGGCGGGTTTGGTATCTGCTTGATACGAAAACAGGCCAAGTGATACGCGCGTCCTACCGCTCAAATACATTGCGGCGCAAGGGATCTGGAGAAATGTATCCGCGTGGACGTGTGGAGAACGTGTTTTCCACAGGTGAACACGCCACCGCGTTACATCGTGTCACAATCACGGGTGAGCGGATGTACTACCGCGTCAGATCCGTTGCGGCGCAGTCGTTTCGAGTGATAAGTCAGTCCGCTGATCTTATTGCTCAAGCGCCATTTAGTAGTGATTGGGCATCCTCCACGCTGCGCGCCACGCCAGCGATGCCGCCTGCTGCCTGCACTGCATCGATCCACTGGTGCTGCTCAGGCCGGACGCGACCTGTGGCGGTTTTTACCTCAATGCTGGTGAACACCGCCACCTGCTGCCCGACCATCTCGGGTGTGATGGTGCGTGTCGTCCATCCGATCAGATCGCTGCTGCCTTTGGCGAGCCCGAAGCTCACGGGTCTACCGTGCTGGCCCCGCAGAGTGCCGGTGTTGTTGCGCCAGAGTCGAACCGCTCCGCTGCCGCAGGCCAGGCGGATGCGCCGCTGTATCTGCTGCTCGCTTGCCATGGGCGCGTGGGTGGTGCCTGCAGCCTATCGGCGGCCATTAAAAAGCCCCTCACTTAGGGCCGCGGCAGATGCCTGACTGTAACGATCGGCCCCATGGGTCCGGTCTGGGGCTAGGTTGGTCCCGCACCATGCACTCGCCCCATGAGCAAGCCGCAACCCGCCACCGGCCAGAAAGTCTTTGTTGACCCTGTCGTGCTCGCAAGGATCGACGCCACCAAGCCGCCAGCCATGAGCCGCACTGGCTGGACGAACTACCTGCTCCAGCTGGGACTGGCCGCTGCCGCCAAGCAACCCCGTGGCTGACCGCGAGCGCGCAGCCTGGGAGATGCTCCGCTGGGTGCCCTACAGCCTGCATGCACCCTTTGACCCGGCCCTGGCCATCGAGGGCCACTACAGCCGGCTGCAGGACCACCGCAGCACCAAAGCGCTCGACGCATGGGACGCAGCGCACCCCTACGAGCAGAGCCCAGAACTCCAGGCATTTCACACCCTCCAAGCCATCGGACAGTTGAGCGAGCATGACTACTTCAGCCCAGAACGGGCCAAGCAAGGCGGATACACCGCCGAGTTCAAGCGGGTCACCGCCAGAGCCGACATCCCCGTTCCAGGAGGCGCTGAACGGCCTCAAGGACCGAGCCCATCAGATCGTCGCCAACGAAGCCGAAGCAGACTGGCTTCCGGCTATGCGGAACCTGGCCGGCCACCTGGGCGTTGATGCTGACGTCCGGGATACCGATCTCCGTGCCTACCTAGCCGAAGCAGTGGCCGCCGCTGCCCCCAAGGGTGTCGGCATCACGAAGGGCGAAGTCATCGACCTGTCGCCGATCCCCTGGGCCTGGGATGGCCTGCTGATGGCGCAGCGGCTCAACCTGCTGATCGCGCAACCGAAGGTCGGGAAGACCTCGTTGCTGCTGTCGATGGTGGCCGCTTGGCATCGCGGGGAACCCTTCCTCGGTCGACGGTTCATCGGGCCGTGTCCACCGGTGGTGATCGTCGGGACTGACCAGTCGCTGCCTGACTGGGGTCACATGCTCAAGCCCCTCGGGCTCCTGAGTGATCAAAACGCTCTGGCTGATCCGATCGAGGTGCTATGGACCGCTGCCGATCCCCTCCACCTGAACGAGCAGGGCCTCGAGACCCTGGCCGAACGGCTGAGCCAATACGAGCGCCCTTTGCTGATTCTCGACAGTTACCACGCCTGCGTGAGCCACCTGCAGATCGAGGACAGCGGCAGCGCCTACGCCAACCCGCTCAACGCCCTGCTGGTGGTCTGCGCTCAGACCAACGCCACCGCCTGCGTGATCCATCACGCGAACAAGGGCGGCGGAAGCCTGATCAGCAGCAGCAGGGGAACCACGGCACTTACGGCCGTTCCCTCGCAGCTGCTCCACATGGCCTACCTGCGGGGCGATGACCAGCCCGACAAGAGGATCACCCTCAAGACCATGGGCCGCAGTGGTCACCCGGCCAGCCTGCTGATCGAGCGCACTGACGCCGGATGGACGCTCCACGGCGATGGTGGCGAGGTGGAGGCAGCCGAGCAGCTACAGGAGGCCATCGACAGCCTGGAGGGGCGCCAGGCCGATCTTTACGACCACATCTGCAGCAGGTGGGAGCTTACGCAGCAACCGGTGGCCGCCATCGACGTGGCCAAGGCCATGGACCTGGCGAGCAACAAAGTCACCCGCTACCTGAAGAGGCTGGAGAAGCAGGGCTTGATCGAAGCCTGTGGAAAAACCGACACCACGGCATCGAAGGGCAGGCCGTCAACCCTCTACCGACCCGTGCAGGGTGATTTATCACCCTCTCCGGAAACCGGGTGCGAAAGGTACGAAAGGTGCGAAAAAGACGGCGCAAACCCCGAAAACGGTACGCGCGTACATGAAAATAGTATTTTCTCACCTTTCTCACCTTCTAAACCTATGTACGAGAGAGGGGGATTAAATCACCCTCTCTCTGACGCCCCTCAGAACGGCCAGCCATGCCTCCGTGTTCTCCCGTCCGGCGAGCATCAATCCGGCTGGCTGATCGCTGACGCCAGCAACCCGCACGCCTGCACGATCGAGAAGCTCGGGCAGTCCACCTACCGCGTGCGCAACCTGCGCTGGGGCGTTGACCTGCTCCCTGCTGATTCGCCGTTCCCTGCCCCTCCAGCAGCTGAGAGCCAGCCTTCCGCGTCAATCCCCTCTGATCCATCCACACCCGCGTCAGAGCCGCGCACAGCGGCCGCTGACGATCACCCCTACGGTTTCTGAAGACCCACCACCGCCATGATCGACACCGACTACGAGATCAGCTCACGCAACCTGCCCGTGCTGCTGAGCCTGACCAACAGCCTGGATCGAGCCCTGGCTCAGAGCAGGGCCGTGGCTGACAACGCCATCGACGAGGGCTTCCCGATCCCGCCCGACGTCCACAGCACCTTGGTGGCCAGCCTGTGCAGGATCCAGGCAGCATTGGATCAGGCGCTGACCGTCTGACCATGCTGAAGCTCGACGTCGACCTGAAGCAGCTCTCCAAGCTGGAGCGCTTCACGCTGGCCTTCCGCAACCGGCTGCCCAACGTCACGGCCTACGCCATGAACGACGCAGGCAAAACGGCTAAGGCTGCCGTCGCCGGCAGCATCTTCCCAATGATCAAGGGAGGGCCTGTCAATTGGACTAAGCGAGGCCTGATCCACGTCTACGCGAAGCCGACTCAGCTGGATATGTGGGTCGGCTTCAACCCTGGCGCTGATGCCAACATCCCTGGTTTTAGGTCCAAGAGTGGAGGCGTCCCGGCTGGCCGATACATGGGACTCAATGCTCGCGGTGGTGACCGACGGCCCAAGAGCTTTGAGCTGGCCCTCAGGCGTGCAGGGAAGATCGGCGGCAATGATTTTGTGATCCCGCGATCTAACTGGAAAGCGGTGAACAAATACGGCAACGTTCCCGCCAGCAAGTACACCCAACTGCTCTCCCGCGTCCGAGCGCTTCCCACTGGCATTGGTGATGCGCCTAGGTCAGGAGGCAGTCGCGGACGATCCGGCGCAAAACGATCATCCTTGGACTACTTCATTGCTCGCGGCGATGACTCCGGGATCAGCCGGTGGCAACTTGGCACACAGCCCATCCTCATCGCAGAGCGACGTGGCCGTAAGCCCAAAGGTGGAACCGGCAAGGGAACTAACCAGCGCGGCAGACCTCAGACCGTTGGCTACAAACGCGGATTCATCGCGGTCATGTCAGTCCTGCAGGATCAGGCACCTGAGTACGAGCGCGGGCGCTTCCCGATCGTCCCGACGATCAAGGCCGCCATCAATCGAGAATTCCCGCCTGCGCTGCGTGCTCGCGTCGACTACGAAATGCGGCGAGCGAGGTGACCCCCCGGTCGTCGGGTCCTCCCCCCGGGGCATTTTGAGATGGTATTCGAAC
>Ga0208162_1001124_pt1 | contig 14393 bp, 11 predicted proteins | sample CB_VirMetaG_4_FD_184539 | JGI IMG/M metagenome (GOLD analysis project Ga0208162, IMG submission 184539) | Freshwater to marine saline gradient viral communities from Chesapeake Bay - CB_1508_1M Viral MetaG (SPAdes) (version 4) | ecosystem: Environmental > Aquatic > Marine > Coastal | place: USA... | reverse complement strand
AATCGCCTTTCTTAATTCTATGTGAGTCAGAGTCAAAGTGTTGCGTTGAGAACTCAAATAATTCAGAGTCTAACAGCGCAACCATCTGATGCTTCAGTCCAACAGGAATATAAAATTTATCTCCTGGTTCTAGCACAACCATCTCTGCCTTACCAATATCTTCATCAAATCCATAGTACAGTGAGATGAGACCACTCTGTAAGTAGAAGGTCTCATCTTTTATTTTGTGGTAGTGCCACGAACATCTCTTGCCCTTCTCCATGTACAAGAGTTTACCACAATACTTTTCACTATTAACAATCCACTTCTCGTGCCCCCATCCTTTAGGCACAATTTTGATTGAAGAATTCGTCTGAGTGGATTCCTTTGTCATCGATGTAGTAATCTGCAGCGGGTTTTCCTAGGTGCAGTTCGTGAAATTTACAACCCCAGGACTTTAACTGATCGTATGTGAAGTCATAAAACTCTCTGTGAGATAACATACGAGAGTTCTTAAATCTACCCATGCCTCTAGCAGTTAGGTAAACGATGTAATGTCCTTCATCATACAACCTATTTATTGTATCAATTCTATCATTGCGAGGGACAGCATGGGTATATCTTTGATCATCCGTACCAGGATAGCATATCGTACCATCAATGTCTACAACATATCTCATTTTCTATAAAGACCGTAGTAAATTTTTCCTTTCATGCCAGCGTTAGAGTTCTCTGGGATATGTACCATCTTACCACACTCGGGTAGATAAAGGTAGTTTATTTTAGATCTCTTGAGAGTGGCGATAGCATCGTCCACTGTCTCACAAATAGTATCTCCGCTAAGGTTGAGAGATGTATTTAATAACATGGGAATGCCTGTCCTTTCATAGAACGCATCAATGAGATCATAGTAGTTCTGATTCTGTTCTCTAGTAACTGTCTGAATGCGACATGTCTTATCAACATGAAGAACTCCAGGAATTGTATCCCAATGCTCCTCATATGCATCCATTGCATACATCATGAAAGGACTCTCCTCTAGTCCTCTCATATCAAAGAAGACATCAGCATGTTCTTTCATAACAGACGCAGCAAAAGGTCTGAAGAGTTCACGCCCTTTAATATCGTTCATGATTTCTCTAGCATTCTCAACCCTGGGATCAAACAACAATGATCTATTTCCCAGTGCGCGAGGACCCTGCTCAGATCTACCTTGGAAGATAGCGACTGCCTCTCCTCTATCGATAACATCTACAACATCAGAAAGAGATACATCATAAGCACCATCAGGAATATAATGTCTCTGAGGTGGACCAAGATACAGATGCTCTAACGGTTTCTTCTCCATAGATTTAGATGCCATTCTCCACTCAAGCATGGCAAGTCCAAGAGATGTACCAGCATCATAACAGATGGGTTCTACAAATAGTTTAGAACCCTCGGGAAGATGCTTAAGATACTCATAGTTACCCACACAATTAAGGGCGCAACCTCCAGATAAGACTACATTTTTACATCCAGATATATCGATTGCCCTCTTAATAACACCAACCATGTATGTCTCGAAGTCTTTTTGTAATCTATATGCAAGGTTACATAGTTTTTGATACTTTACTCTAGGATCTCTAATGGAGTCAAAAATAGGACTGATGGGAGGAAGGGGATCATATGGAATAAACCTCGCTCCAGTTTCATCTCTTTCAAAAAATTCCTCATTAACCTTACCATCTACAATGAAAGGTTTAATATCTGGGTCCTCCTCTCCATAAGGAGCTAATCCCATTACAGTACCAGATCCGAGTAGTCCAAATCCAAGATACTCAGAGACACCTGCGTAAGCAAATCCGATACCGATTGTAGGATCTTTGAGAGTGTGAGTGTCTTTCTTACTAAACCAAGGCACCGCCTTTTGACTCAGCAATCTAAAGTCATCTGGATAAGATGCAGTATAGATAGACTCCACTTCATGTCCACAGTCATGAACAAAAGCACCCGCACCATCTACAACTACACAAACTGCTTCATCAAATCCCGAGTTATAAAAACCAGTAGCTGCATGTTGTAAGTGATGTTCGCTACTACAATTTTTATATGCTATTGTTGCTCTCTTCAATACTTTACATACTAAAATATTAGTAAAGTCCTCTACATTTTTAGACTTATCCATCGTGTCTGGATGGTGCAGCATGGTAATAAGTACGACAGAATCTGGACTTACAATGCCATTCGCATTACTAATAGAAAGGTATGCTTTTTCGTCATGCTTTTTATGACTGTATCTTTCTTCCTCAATCATCCATGATACATTACCGTCTTCCATGTAGACGATGGAAGCGTCATGTCCCGCATTAATAGAGAAGATCTTACTTAAGGATTTCATCTACATCCTCCATTGTTAATGTGTATGTGCCAGGATTTTGTACAGCAATGGATGCTGATCTATTAGCGAAAGCAATTGCTTCATCCATAGATGGAAGTTGAACATAATAGAACACAAGGGCAGAAAGAAAGGTATCTCCTGCACCAGAGACATCAAAGACACGCTCTATCTGGTTCACTGGATACTGTTTCTTATTCCATACTGCACCCATAGGACCTCTGGTAACGATCAAGTTCTTTGCGGGAGGAATTGTCCCTGGATCCAGTGCCTCAAATTCTTTTTGATTAATTTTATATACTACATTATCAAATCCCAAAGGAAGTTTAGTCGCTTTAGTATCTACAAAGATTTTAACCGTTGGATTTCTACTAGCGACATATGTTACTACCTCAGCAACATTAACAAACCCTTTATTATAATCAGAGATAACAATAGCATCATAAGTCTCATGCATCAATGCCATCTGCAACTGTGCCTGATGAATACCAGTAAGTTCTGGTTCATCATCAACACGAACGATCTGTTGGTTTGTCTTACCATCAATATATCTGGTCTTGGTAATTTGTTCTTTATTAGTAACAAAGTTTACCGTCATGCCAAGAGATTTAAGATTCTCATAGACATTACCTGCCATACCAGGAGCAGTCTGCTTCTCACGATACTTAAGAACAGGAACAGGTGCCTCAGGACTCAATCGATTTACTGATCCATAAACCCATTCATCGGTACAACTATCCCCGATCAATAATATATTGTATTGTCTTGCTAGTCGCATAATTTTCTATTCTATCAAAGAAGTGTAAGTCTGCAGCATACATTGAACCAATAACTGACTTTCCTTTCCAGTCAGATCCTACCACCATTATATCAGGTCGATAAGATTTTATCAAATTTTCTAACTCTTCGTCTGAACCGAACATAAAAACATTGTCCACAGTCTTGAGACTCTGCAACATGTATGCTCGTTCTTCGGCAGTATTTATTGGGCGAGTAGGACCTTTCTTCTCGCGCACTCGTTCATCAGTATCAATGGCAACGACAACCTCATCACCAAGGGATCTAGCATACTCTAGGAGTTCTAGATGCCCACGGTGAAGGATATCAAATGTGCCATTCACGAACACCTTTTTGAATGTACTCATAGTGATCTACAGATTCATCATAAAATCTTCTAAGTTCTCTTTTCCATGCAACAACTGCTTTGTCGATAGATTCCTGAGGGACACCAAACTTCATTGGATCATATGTCTTGGCAGGAATCTCTGGCATCAATTGATATAGCCAGGTGTTCCAGTTATGTCCATGGAAGATACCATACTTATGTTCTGGGAAGGACATGATTTCTGTATCAAGAACTTGACTTTCCATCCACTCCTGAATTTCAGACTTCTTATAGTTCTCTTTAACATAGTCCCAGAAAGGAGAACTACTCTTTCTACAATAAGAATAATGCATGTTCACAAAGTCAATGCAGAGATCATGTTCATATGACATTTTAGCATTGAACATTCTGACATCATTTTGATCCCAGTGACCGCCATAGATAGCATCATAAAGATTCAACGCTGCCTTCAGAATCAAAGCAATACCAGTACTCTCAAGGGGTTCAATAAATCCAGCAGACAATCCAATAGCAATAACATTACCCACCCATTGTTCTTCACAGACAAATGGATCCCATCTCAAGACCTTCATATCATCAGGTTTGAGACGACCATTCCAATATTTTGATAGGTATTCTTTTGCCTCATCAATAGGAGTAATATTTCTATTGAATACTAATCCAGATCCCAGTCTGGACTGAGTAGGAATACGCCAGATCCAACCATGATCTACTGCTTCACAGTTAGTATATGGATAGAATTCTTTCTGTTTATCTTCATAAGAAATTCTACCTGCAACAGCAGTATCTAGGTAAAGTCTATCGCTGGTGTCAATGTTAGTTAAATGTTTACCTAGAACTTGTTTCCATCCAGTACAATCTACAAATATATCAGATTCAATACGCCTACCGTCTTTAAGAGTAATACTCTTTACATTTTTTCCTTCCCACTCAACATCAGTGACATCAGATTTAATGTGTTCTACCTGGGGATTAGTAGTCTCAAAAAACTTTGTGAGCAATCCACAGTCGGCGTGAATAGCATACTTATCTAATTCATTTGTCTCGATTCTATTATTTTTTGTTACCCTAAACTGTGCCTGTAAATCTTGGAGACTTTGACTCTGATTTCTACTCCAGTAATCAAAGAGAGGTAGTCCTGCAAAATAGGTAAACTTAAATGGATGCCAGATTGTTTTATCATCTTCTCCCCATCCCTCAAACATGATGCCCGCCTTGAGGGTACACTCGCAGTAGTTAAACCACTCCTGCATCTTGTAACCCATGGACTCCATGAAGTCATTGAAGGACAGAAGAAGTGCTTCGCCTACACCAACATTAACTGAAACTTCTTTATCGATAAGTCTCACATGTACAGCACCTCTACATCTACGAGAGATATATGCAGCGGTTATCCATCCAGATGTACCGCCACCAATAATAGTAAGAGTCTTTGCGTTAGCCATTCTTGATCGAGATTAGTTTATTATACTCAGGAAGATAAAGGTATTCAATGTCGGACTTATAGAGAGTGCGAATTGCATCATCTAATGTTTCGACAAGAGGTTCACCGCCAAGGTTGAAAGAAGTGTTGAACACGATAGGACAACCAGTAGCATCATAAAACTCTTTGATAAGATCATAATAATTTTTGTTCTGCTCTTCAGTAACAGTTTGGATACGACATGTACCATCGACATGGATAATTGCAGGGATCTTATCCTCAATTCCAGGTTGACAGTTAACGGCATACATCATGTGAGGAGTCTCATCCATACCACGGAGGTCGAACCACTCATGCACATGTTCTTTAAGGATAGAACCAGCAAAGGGACGGAAGTATTCCCTACGCTTCACCTGATTAACAAAGTCCTTTCCATCAGGATCGCGGGGATCATAAAGAATAGAACGGTTACCAAGGGCACGAGGACCAGACTCTGATGATCCTTGGAACACTGCAACGATGTTCTTATTAGTAATGAGATCGATTACATCTTTGTTACAACCATCAGTTACTTCAGCCCCATACTTTTCTACTGTAGATACAATTTGTTCTTCAGTGTAATCATACTTAGGACCAAGATAAAGACTCTCAGCGTACCCTTTGATATTAGTGTCTCCTGTTACAGAGTGATGGCAGATCAGAGCAGCACCAATAGCAGTGCCAGCATCATTACTAACTGGTTCAACATAGAAGTTGATGCCCTCATCCTGAAGTTGTTCCAGATACCAGTAGTTTGCTACACAGTTCAGTCCGTAACCACCAGAGAGAACAATATTAGAAATGCCGCCAACGCGAACAGCATTACGAATCAGAGTCAGAACTTGTTCCTGAGTCTCTTGCTGCACTTTGTAAGAGAGATCCCTTCTACTCTTCAGTCTAGTCCAATCTTCACGGTCAACATCTTGAGGTGTACGAAGAGATTCGTACATAGACTCATTAACAATTGCTCCGTTAGGATATGTTGGAACAAACAGTTCTAAGTTTGCAGGATTGTATCCATAAACCTCACTGTCTTTGCGGAAGATCTCTGGAATATCTTCATTAGGTTCTCCATAAGGAGCAAGACCCATGGTTTTGCCTGCCTCAATGGAAGGAAATCCGTTGTAATTTGTTACTGCCTCATAGGTTTTAACAATACCAGGTGTCCCATCCATGATGAGTAGGGAGAACCCACCATCATAAGGAAGAACATTCTGTAATTTATAATTGCTGTTTTTGGGATGAAATTTTTCATTCTCAAACTCAGTTTGAATCTGCGTAGAGCATGGACCATTAGATCCTAGGTGTCTATAGATGGTCTCAAACTTAGAGGGGTAATCGCATCTAAAGATAGTCTCGGTCTCGTATGCCCAATCAGATTTGCCTTGATAACTAATGGGAATGAATGTTCCAGCGCCATCTACAACAACACCCATTGCCTGATCAAATCCAGAGCGATAAAACGCACAAGCAGCATGAAGTTTGTGGTGAATCGTAGAGTAATCAATTACCTGAGGATGCAATTCGCCATATGGATAGTCAACATCTTCAATCAATCCAAGTTTTCTAGCAAGAGATGTATAAACATCTTCTCCAGTATACTCAATCTTTCCAGCCTGGTCGGCAAGGGTTTGAGTATGAGCAACAGCGAGATAGTCTAGACGATCAGTGTACTCTTTGACCTTGATCAAAGATGCCAGAGGACCACCATCATACTTTCTCCTAGTGAGTCTCTCTTCTTCTACAGCAAAGACAATCTCACCGTCCTTCAGCAGACAAACACCAGCGTTATGTCCGCGAGTAATACCAGCAATCCATTGAGTCATTTTCCGAATCCTTTATTATCACAGCAGGGTTTTGTAGTGCTCTTAACACTAGTATCAGTATAAGAATATGTCTTACTCTTTCCAAGTCTCTTTCTACAAGATGTCACTACCTTTTGAATATCATTCTGGGTCATTTCCATACACTCATCATTCATCATATCCTGGTAGTCTTCCATTGTCAATCTAATGGGAGAGAAGGTTCTCTTACCTTCACCAAGGTCGATGATATCAAAGTCCTTATCACCAACATAGGAAATGTTCTCAGGATAAGTAGATCCAATAACGGCAGTCACTGTCTTACCCACAGACTTTGCAATGTGTTGACCAACAGAGTCACAACCTAAGAAGTGATCAGAAGATCCAATGATGCCTGCCCATACACGAATGTCTGCCTGAGGCCAAGCGATAGGATTCTTTTCAGCATCCCCATAAGGAAACTGAAACTCTGACATCATGATGACACCATAATCTTTTCTAAGATCGTTAATGATGTCTACGATATAACTCTGATGGAAACTTCTAGAAGAAGGATCGATAATAAAGTCACCCTGAACTTCAGCACCTCTACCAAAGGGTTGAATGACAATGACTTTATCTTTACCAGTCTTTTGCTTTACTTCTTCTACAGTATTGATAGCAGCAATTGCCTCAGACTTTGCGAGTCTGATAGTAGGTGCAGGGAGTTCTCTAGGTTCAGATAACCCATTGATCTCCATATCAAATGCCTGAGCAATGGTACACTTCTGATTGTAGTAGTGCCACTGTCTGTATGGTTCTGGACTTACGCAGTCACGATCTTTGATGTAATCTTCAAAAAGATTCTTATGCCAGTTATCAAAGGCATACTTGTGGAGAACTGGATGACCTTTGAAGAAGTTCATGCCACCCTCACACACGATGATAAAATCATCATGCGATTCTGCATACTTTTCAAATGCAGGGATGGAACAAATTACTCTGCCAGCTCCACCATTAATGAAAAATGCTTTTGGTCTCATAAAAATTTTATCAACGAGTTATTTAGGCAGTGAATGAGAGATTGCCAGAGACTGAAACTCTAGTCACACCCTCGGTTCTGAACGGACTGACCGTGTGGAATAAGCATGAAGGGAAGATAAACATGTCTCCAACTTCAGGAAGATAGAACTTTCTCGCCTCATAAAAAGGTGGGCGTGTATCTCCATGCACAAAAGTAATAGATCCAGGAGTAGGACACTGACCCTTGTACCCAAGAACTTCTTTTTCAGTCTTAAGTTCTTCTGGTATCTGTAGATAGATAACAAAACTTAGATCACCACTGTGATCATGCAAGGGATTATGATCACCACACTTTTGAAAATTTACCCACAATGCATGAAGGTGAAAGTTATGAGGTACAGGTCTAGAGATATGCTTTGAGAGATCCTCACAATAAGATCCCACATAGGGTTTAATAAGTTCAGAGAAGTCTACGAGTGCTGCTGGACTAAAAGACCACTCATCATGCATACCAGCTGCTAACAGATGCTCAGCATTAAATACTTCAACACCCCTAACATTATTAGCACCTTCCCATAAGAAATCAATAATAGATGAATCCAATTTCATCCTCTGCATAAGAGGACCCCAAGTTATAGATTCTTTATCAATATTCATATCGATCCTGTAGAGTCAAAAAATTTCTGGAAAATTTTTTCGGGTTACAGGTAATTATACATTAAAAAAGGCAGGGTGTAAACCCTGCCTTGGTTATCAGGCACCTCTGCCTGGTGGGTCATTTACTAGTGGAGCAGCATCTGGTCTCGCATCCCCATCTGGATTGGGTGGCATGGGGGCAGGGACATGATTCTCATCTGTTGGCATCTCTGGCCAACAGATCAGTGAGGTATGGTCACCTACATCTGCCCAGCTCTGAGGAATGTCTCTCAACCTCTGACGATAAGCTTCCCACTCTGCGCGTTTCTCGTCGCTCAGATATCCAGCAACATACTTATCGCTCATCGTGAGCATCTTGTTTCTGGTGTGTCTAACATTTAACCAACCCTGAGAGCATCCCTCATCATCTGGGAACACAGAATCGGGGTGGTCTACTTTGAACTCAATATCAGCCCAATCACCTGCTTCAGTATCATAATAGAATGATCTCAGGTTGAAGACCTCAGTGTAATGATATGGATCTGCAATCAGTGGGTTCAGTGCTTCTGGATCACCACAGACACACTCAATCTTTTCTGCACAAGGACTGCAGCATCCATCCTCGTCGTATTTATTTCCGACAAAGACAAGAGCGTGAAGAGGCATCTGTTCTGCATCGAGAACTACTTCGACACATCCATAACGAGCAGGTCTCTGACAATCAGAACAACCTTGAGGTGCAACCTCATCCAGTACACCTGGCTTCTCAGGATCCCATCTTGTTACAAGATATCTAGGACCAGAGTATGTGGCAATTCCTACCTCATCGGGATCAGCATCCTGACTCCACAGTTCTGTAGGAACAGGGAACAAGAAAGTCTTTTCGATGTTTGGGTTTGCCGCGTGATCGTGATGTTGGTGTGGCATTTGATTTAATCCTCCCTATTATTGCCAGTAAGATACGACGACTAATCCGCCATAACCCCAACCGCCCCAGCAGCAGCTGCCATCGGTAAAGGGAGCGAATCCACCACCACCAGGGAACACAGGGTGACCAAGGCAGCATCCTTGGAACCAAGGTTGTCCAGTACACTGGTCAGTGCCTTTCTGACCAGCGCCGCCGCCCCAAGGACCAACGGTGCTAGCAGAGTATTGCCACCAGTCGCCGCGACACTCATTGTTGTTCTGTCTCGATGCCTGGTTACCCATGATACCGAAGTCTGCATCACGGTAGCAAGCGCAGGTTCCCCAGCAAGCGTTAACCCATTGTCTCTGCTGAGAGCAGGAGTGACATCCACCAGTACACTGGTGCCATCCATGAGAACCACCTTCTGCACAGAAGTTAGACATGCTGGTGCCAGTAACGAAGGATCTACATCCTCTTACACCACAGCAAGCACAAGCAGTACACTGTCTGCAGCAGGAGCATCTGGTGCTACCACCAGCGCAGATAGTATATGATGTGGAACCAGGAGTAAATTGACCAGAGCATAAAGTCTTTACTGCATATGCACCAGTGCCGCCAGGAATACCATTGGAACAGCAGGCACCAATACTACCAGATCCTCCACCACCAGTTGCCTCAAAGCGAATCATCGTAGTTCCAGCAGGAACAGTCCAAAGGCAACATCTACCACCGTTTTCTACGGTAGTGATGTCGGTATCATAAACATAAAATTGAAATGCCTTTCCCTGAGAAAGACCAGTTGTCTGCGATGCGGTGATCGAGTTAGCGACAATCGCCTGATCCCCCTGAATCTTTTTATAACTTTGATAATTAGCCATTATGCTTCATCTAATGGTGTCGATCTTTTACTATTTAGGCATTGTAATAATTAATGTTCATCACAAGTCTCACATCAGCATCCGTGCAGTTTGTTCCTGAGTGCTTTAAATCTCCAGGAAAAAAGACTGCACGATTTTCTTTTGATTCAATCTTTTCTCCAGACTCAAAGTAAGTATATCCATCATTAGTATTAATATATAGCAGACATACTTTTAGATTTGGATCTAAAGATCCATCATGTCCAATCCAATCATAGTGTAAAGGTTTTTCTAGTAGTTCAGAAAACCTAGGAGTGGCATTGAACTTAACCCTAAACAGTGAGGTGGGGTTAAAATATTCTACTACTGGTTTTAAGTCATCCCATACTGGAGAAGATGGTGCATGATTACAGTACAACATATGAATGAACTGTGAAATATTGTCATCACTCACAGAACTTTTATTATAAAACCATGGAAACATTTCACATGTTACAACATCTCGTAGATAATTAAATAAATCTTCGGGCAGATAGTCATCAATGACTTCAATCATTTTAATCTCTCTAATAAAAAAGAGGGGGATTGCTCCCCCTCCCAGAAGTATATAGAAGAATCAGACGGTGATGATTCTCCAACCTCTTGTGCCATCATAGAAGACTAATTCAAAGGCAGCACCCTCAGTGGATACTGTCAGGTTAGCAGCGTCGCCCATGATTGGGTTGCCATTTCTAGCGACCGTCAGGTTTTGAGTATCGAATGTATTGGCAACATCGAAGATTCTAATCGAGTCGCCCTTGACAGGGGCAGCAGGAAGAGTAACTGTAAATGCACCGCCAGAGGTATTGCAGAAGATTTGCTGCTTGTTAGAAGCGGTGATGTTACTAGTAGCATCAACATTCTGGTAAGAACCAACGGGTAACCAAGTAGATCCGTTGTAGTACTCGAAACCATCAGAGTCGGTATCATAGCGGAGACCACCTTCCAGGAGGTCAACACCAGTTGGGCGACCAGATTGAGGACCACGAGGAGGAACGAGGATACCGCTCGTGTTATCCATCTTACCGCGAGTCAGGAATCCACGAGTCGCTTTCTCAGTAGGACATGCGGTGTTAGAGTCGCCACCCAGAGTTTCATCAGAGGAGAACTCGTTAACTGCCTCACCAACCTGACCACCGATAGCACCCAGTCTCAGTTCAGTCAGACCTGCCAGGTTGAACGCGGAAGCGTCCAGGGTAGCAGCACCAGTTAACTGGTTAACGGAGAAGAATTCACCAACTCTGAAGTTACCACCTTGGTCAGTGGAGACGAAGAAGATCTTACCAGAGTTCTTAACATTAGTCTCATTACCCTGAGAAGCATTGTTCTCGTTGACATTAGGATAGTTGGTCAGAGAAGTGTTACCAGTACCGATCAACAGGAAGTCATGACCAGTCAGACGAACCTTGGAGAAGTTCGTTCTCATCGTAAATGCCTGGTTGTCGAACGATGCAGGTGCAGATCCCTTACCAGGAGCAATGTTGATCGTAGCACGACCAGCTACAGAATCGTAGTTAGTTACGGTTCTGATGATGTAAGTAGTGAAGTCAGAGTATCCAGCACCGACTGTGGTGAATCCAAGAGCATCACCAACCTTAGGTGTCGTACTCAGACCAGCGATCTCTAACAGAATGTCCTTCTGACCAGAGACGGCATTGGAAGTAGACTTAATCTGGAAGATACCAGTACCACCAGCACCAACAGAATCAACTTCAACATACTCACCAGGAACAAAGACACTAGTACCAATACCAACGGCACCGTTACCGCCATCGGGGTTACCGAATCCAGCGAAATACTTAAAGTAGACTTGCTCACCAGACTGCTGATCATTAGTCAGTTCAGCACGAGCACCAGATACAGTACCACGCATGGTAGCACCGACTGCCAGAGTACCTACAGGAGTACCAACGACGATTTCCATCTTGTCGCCGTACAAGACACCAGTTCTTGCAGTCTCCAGAGTAGAGAATCCAACAGCGATAGCACCATAGTCACCGTAAGAGTTGTTACCCGACAGAGATCTGATCTCAGAACCGTCGTCGGAAACATAACCGAAGGCACAGTAGTATGTGAAGGAGGATACAATCTCAGCGAGAGCATCGTCTTCCAGGAAGAATCCTACACCACCAGAGTGGATGTTAGTAAAGGCGTCGAATACCATCGACTTACCACCTCTACCTTCACCAGCTGGTTTTGCCTTGGGTTCGTGAACACCACCTTCGATGAAGATACCAATAGCACCACCATGACCAGTGCCATCAGTAGCAAGATCAGAGAAAGCAGTACAGTCCTTAATGTAAGGAGAACGCTCAAGGATAGGAGTCTCGGGGTTCAGTCTGAAGTAGACACCACAAGCAGTGGATCCAATACCAGTCTTAATCTGCCACTTATCAGTGTTGAAAGGATCAAGAGTATCGTAAGCGAAACCTTCCAGACCACGGAGAGTAATTGCCTGAACTGTGGTAGCGTCAGAGACGAAGAACATCGTCTGACGAGAGTTAGGAGTTACACCGTCAGTGGAAAGACCAGCAGCAGGTTGAATCGTAGAACCTCTCAGAACATCACCAGCAATGGAGAAGTTCTTAGGAAGAACGATAGGAAGTTGCTCAGAGAATGTACCAGCAGACAACTTCAGAATAACTGGCGATGCGTCCGTTACAGTACCACCAGAGACATAAGTGTGTGCGATGGTCGAAGGACCAACATTAGTCGTGAAGCTAGTAGAGTCAATGATACTAGCTACCTTGAAGTAGAAACCTTGAGTACCATCGGGGAAGATAGTAGTAGTAACACCAGCGTGCTCAGTAGCACAAGTGAAGGAAATTCCAGAGAGTCTGATGTCGCCTCTTTCAAAGAGACCGTGACCTGCGTCTACAGTAACTGTGGAGAGACCTGAGGCCTCATCATAAACAAAGTTAGTAACATTAACAATCTTATTAGCAGCAGTAGATGCATAAGAGATTGTTCCCCATGCTGCGTCAGGAGTCAGACCTACATTGCTGTCGCTACCCTGCTGAGCGTCAACATAGTAAACCTTAGTACGAATACCAGGATATTCCCACTGAACTTCATCAGTAGAAGACACTCTCAGGAATGTACCTTGTGTACCAATACCCTGTCTGGTAGGACCAACAGCATTTCTAGTGAGGATGTCACCCTTAGTGGTCAGCAGTGCTGCACTGTCACCGATAGCAAATGCCTGCCACTTGGTTACATCAGTACCAGGAGTGCTGTTGATATTGGTAGAAGCAACAGAGATGTAGGTGGAAGAACTGTACTCAGTCAGATCACCAATCTCATAGTAAGTAGATGTGCTATACGCACCAGTCCAATTAGTACCACGAACCAGCAGAGACCATCCATCAACACCAGTGTCAACTGTAGTTTGACCTACGCCTGTTGGTCTAGTGAAGGCATTGATCGTTCTTTCATCAGCGACATATGTATTGCCACCGAAACTTACGATTTGACCCTTTTCATATCCTGTGGTTTGATCCCATGTAGCAGCACCGCCAGTACCAATACCCTGAACAAGAACTTGCCAGTCAGTTTCACTACCAGCAGGTTCAATATTTACTGGGTTAGTAGAAATGGCAACATAATTGGTTCCCTTATGCTCTACCAGGTCACCACGGAAGTATCTAATGTTCGCACCATAGACACCTCTACCCTGAACACCTTGAGAGAACTCATCAAAGTTAGAAGCAGGAGGATAGAATCTATCAGATCCAATGCCAGATGGATCAGAGTTTACATCGGTGAGATCACCAGCAACAGTGAAAGGAGCGGTGGCACGATAGTATCTTGCGCCATACGATGCAACATCATTGATACCATAATAGGTATCGGTAGCAAAGGCACCTCTAAAGTTCAGACCCTCTTGGAATAACTCCCAATGCAGAGGATAGTCTGTAGAGTACCATGCGCTTGCTACACCAGTGGATGTGTGCTGATTAGTACAGATGTAGAGATTACCACCCTCTTTGATGATATCATCTACAACATATGCTGTGGATACTGCAAAGTCGCCAGAGTATTCAAAACCACCCGTATGGAGTTGCCAGTAGGCAGCATCGCTAGTGAAGTTTGCGGCGAGGGCTTGGGAAGTATGGTTCCCAATGCAGACATAGGAGTTCGCCCCGAATCTAATGATGTCGTCGATAACATACGCGGTGGAACCAGCCCATGCTCCGCGCCAATTAA
>Ga0208162_1001121_pt1 | contig 14412 bp, 20 predicted proteins | sample CB_VirMetaG_4_FD_184539 | JGI IMG/M metagenome (GOLD analysis project Ga0208162, IMG submission 184539) | Freshwater to marine saline gradient viral communities from Chesapeake Bay - CB_1508_1M Viral MetaG (SPAdes) (version 4) | ecosystem: Environmental > Aquatic > Marine > Coastal | place: USA... | reverse complement strand
TTCGATCTTGTGCCAATGGCTACGCCAGTCGATTACATTTTTTTTCTTGCCCATAATAGTATAATATATTATATTATTATATTATTATTATATATATTATTATATAATACCCCCCTTTAGGGGGGGGTTATATATATATTACTTAGTAAATAACTTACTTATATACTTAAGTAATAGAGCAATACTAATCAAAATAAATGAGATAGACAATAGGTACTTCCAGTTGTTATAATTCTTTTTTTCTTCGTAAACAACTTGAGGTACTTTGACTACCTTCTCAATTCGTATCGTGTCTGGTAGACACTCAGCCTCTACCGTGATAGTGTCGTAGGAGCGTTTTAAATGCACTCTAACGTCATTACTTTTCAAAGTGATGGTATCTATCGTCTTTAAAATTAAAGTGTCTCTAAGGGCTTTATTTTCGGTTATGATTACCGTGTCCACTCTTACCGCAACCGAGTCTAGTATCGTTGGGTCTTTTGCAATCGCACGTTTCAGGTGATACTTCGCACCACAAGACACGAGGAGCAGGGTGATTAGCCCTGCCCCTATTGTTCTTCCTACCCATCTAGCTACCACACGCTTCACAGTCTTCTGGGTTTTCTATGTTGCAGCTAGGCTGCTCCTTGTTTTCTAATTCATTAACAAAGTCCTCGAAGTCATTCGAGAATCCAAAGTCGGTGTTATTCATCTATTCTTCTCCTTTAGCTGCTTTGACTACGTTGCGGTATCTCTTTCTAGCTTCCTCGTATGTTGCTAGTACTTTCTCGTCTAGGTCAGTAAAGCCTAACCAGTAGCCCCAGAATCGCTTGTGCGTCTCTTTGATCCACAGCCAGAATACTCTTAAGTGTTTCATTGTTATCTCATTTTTAATAGTTCATTCTCTTTCTCAAGGTAGTCTACCTTTACACGCAGGGCAGATACCTCTTGCGTTAGTGTGAGTACTTGGTTTCTTAGCTCGTCCTTCTCATTGGCACTATGAGCTAGTAGCTCCTCAAGGTTTCTGACCCTAGCCTTGAGGTCATCACGGTATAGCGTTGTGTCGTTGTTTGCGTTATCCTCTTTGCGCTCCTCTGCCTTCATCTTCATCCTGTTGGTGTAGAAGGTGAATGCTGCACCACTTCCTAGTACCGTAACTGCCGTAACTGCTATTTGTATCCAAGCCTCCATTATCTCCTATCTCTGTGTATTCTTTCTGCGTTTAATCTACGCACCACACCCCAAGCAGAGAAGGCTAGGACAAACCAGCCCCAATGTGTGGGGGATGCAAATATCGTACCCTGTATAGTGTACATCAAGAAGGTAGCGAAGTATGCACTCATCGTCAGCATACTAGCTTTCATACGGCATTCTAAGTCCTCGTTGGCTACGCAGTACAACTGGAACAAGCCAAAGCTAATACACACTAGGTTATATATCGGCATCAAGCCTATCTCCATTATGGTCACAATAGGAGAGAGTACAACTAGACATACCGCCAGAGTTATCTCTGTAGGTTGGCTATCGCTGTATAGATAGATGCTTCTTAGTTTCTTGCCTAGTGCTTTGATACGTTTCACTTCTTTGCGAATTTCTCAAGTCCTGCTATACCAAAGCTGCCGAGTGTCACGATCAGGAAGGAGTTGTACACGAAGTCATTGATCGGCAGATGACTACCGAAGAACCCTGTGACTACATCTACCAGCATCACAATAACCATAATAGCAAACGACAGGAAGCCTATGATAGTCTTCTCGTTGTAGTCGTTACTGTTCTTGAATATCTCGGCAAACTTTATCATTCCTCTATCAAGTGTGCAAACTTCTCCGACACTTGGAAGCTCGGACAAGCCTTTGCTGCAAATTCGTTATGTCCTGCTAGTTTAGCATTTGGGTACTTATCCATTAAGCCCTTGAGCAATGACTCCATAGAATCCAGCTGCTCATCGAATAGCGTGTCCTTAGGGTTCATATCTTCGTCACATCCTCCTACATAGCATACGCCTATAGAACGTGCATTCTGCCCTTTGGTATGCGCTCCGCTTACGTCTAAGTCTCTACCGTGTCCGATAGTACCGTCTAGCTCAATGACATAGTGGTAGCCGATATCTGACCACCCTCTGCCGTTAACGTGCCAGTCTTTGATCGTATCCGTTGATACGTCACGTCCTTCTGGAGTAGCTGCACAATGTATAATGATGTAGTCTATTTCTCTCATTCTTCGTCTACTTTAGTTATGTTTCCGATTCCTTGATTCCACATATCTCCCTTGCAGCACTCTCTGCTGTATGTATTCTTGTCCTTGCACAGGCAGCCTCTACGCTTGTCCTGTGGTACGTTCCATCTAGGTCTCATATCTTAGGTGTATGTATATTCAAGTGTTGCAGCAGCTGAATACCATAAGCCATTTGTATTGAAACGAATAGTAACCAAATCGCCCGAAGTAAATGTAGCATTACTACTAGTCAATGTCTGCGTTATTGTAGTCATTGCAGCATTAGAGTGGGATATATAATCACCCGTCCAGACCACGCTTCGGTTTACTTCAACTCTAAAGCGTGTTGAGGTTGCTGTCATCGTACCACCATTCTGCAAACACTTGAACATTATTTTACTAACATATCCTGCACCTGTAACTACAACCCCTTCGGCATTTGATGCAGCTTGACTACCTTCTGAGTATCCGTTTATTGGGAAGAAGTACCAAGAGGTGTCCACATTAGAGCTGTGGTACATAGCACTTTCGACACGCCATATATCGTCACCACCGCCGCCTCCTATGTTGCTAGGTGCAATTTTTACATTTGTACTACCATCATACCCTACCAAGAAGTCTACATTGGCAGTATCGGTTCTAGTAGTAAAGTCGCTGAACTTTTTGTTAGCCATCGTTATAAGGTTTTGATTGAGGTATTAAGGAAGTCGCTAAGTTCATCTTCCGCCTCTTGGTCAATCGCTGCTACGCCATCAGTACCTAATTCAGTAGTAACCCATCCGAGTACTATCTCCTCTGTAAGGTCTTCAAAGGGTACGAAGTCGGTGATGCTTGAGGTGTCAATAGTTGCCTCTTTAAACAACGCATACGAACCTTCGTTACCTGTAGCAGTTACATTGTAGTTTACCAAGTAGATGACATCGCTATTGCCGTCTAGCGTGTTGTATACCATCACATTATTTATCTTCCAAGTGGTAGCCATATCTTATTCTTCTTCGTTAAACCAATCAGCAGTTAGAGCCTCTAGGCTCGTCAAGTCGCTAGGGTAGTCTGGATGCGCTACAATCGCAAACAACCCACCATCCTTATGCTCGATAAGGTATGCCCATCTTACGCAGTTTACCATATCGTAATTAGAACCTGCTGTTACTTCATCGTTGTATGCTTGGCATTCTGCCTCTGTTCCTGTGTAGTACATAATTAGTATGTTCCGTAGTAATCGTTTACTGCTGTGTTAATATCGGATACGCTGCTGTCGTAGTCCACATTGAATAGGACATATTCAGACATTTTTTGTGTGCTTACATTAGTAGAGCTATTACCCGCTATGCGCCACATTTGATGCTGTCCTGTTCCGTTTACTGTCGTTCCGTTGGTCTTAGGGTTTAAGGCATTTTGATAAAACTTAACATTACCGCCTACATCTCCGTGTGTTACGATAAAGATGTTAGGGTCGAATAAGTCCACAGCGAAACCGCCATAGCCAAAGAAGAACGACTGCGCACCCGATTGATAGGTAAAATTACCGCCTGAATTGGCACGAAATTGCCAACGACCATTTGAACTACTGCTACCAATTAAACAATACTCACGCAAGGCAGGGTCAGTATCTAAATCGGTAACAAGGATATGCGTAAGGTTCTTGCTTGTTATATCTATTTGATTCCCGAAAGGTGTTGAATCTGAGTTTACACGCATTTCACGACCTGTAGCAAATGATACCGCAGGTTTGCTGTTTACCTCAATCACGCTACCGCCCGACTTTATGACAGGCATAGAAGCCAACGAGGTCATCACTAAATTATTACTTGCTGCTTGGTCGTACCAAGTGCTAACATAGAGGTTGCTATCGCTAGGCAGACTTGCCGTGTCTAGGTTGCCGTCTCCGTCAAACCCAATATCCGTAAAGGTTGTACCATCGGGAGTAACTTTAATGGCGTTGCCTTCATAGTCGCTTCTTAGTTTACGAAGGCTATATGCTACTACTGCTCCGCTATATGTATCAAGCAAACCGTCTCCGCCTCCACCGCCTAAGTCTTTGTAGGTGATACCCCAGTCAATAGTATTGTCAGTCCTACCGCTACCGAAGTTAGTAGTCTCGTATATCTTACCCCAGTCTATTGTGTTAGCCATTGTTCTTATTCTTTTTCATTAGGTAGCGTTTCAGCTTCTGTATGTTCTCCGCCTTCGGCTTGTATACCTTCTTCACTACAAAACCCATCCATTGAAGTTTTGATTCTTACTAGGGTACATATCGTCATTGCTTGACGTGTTGTACTCTGGGTAGCGACTGCTATAGAATGCCATATGGTCTACGAACCTACGGCTATAGTGTTCTGCTATGTCTCGCTCCTTTTGTACTAGGTAGTCCAAGTCCTGCTTCGTGATTGTTGTACCGTTCTCTGCGCTCTTGGTATAGATGCCTCCGTTAGCCACCTTGTAGTGGATGTAGGGCAGTATCTCAATGGCTGCCCAATGAATCACCATATCCTGTATGTAGTTCGTGAATAGAGTCAAGTAGTTACCTGTGAGCGTATCCCCATCTATGTCACTAGCTATCTTGTTGAATAGCTTAGTACCTAGTATGTTCTGGATATGGATATCTTGAGCAATCTTGATGAATTGAATCATCTGGTCTCTATCCACGTTGCCGTTTATCCCTGTTCTCTTGATGACGTCAGCTGGGCTGACAAATAGTACTTGCGCCATATTAGTTCAATTTTCCTCTGTTAGGCATATCAATGGTGCGAGTGTTCGCTGTCTCGTAGTCCTTTGGGTTCAGCTTGTTCTCTGGTACACCAGCTGACCTAGCTGCGCTAGGGCTTACTCTCTTATCGTTTTCTAGTTCCTCAGTCTTGCTCTTAGGTAAGAACTTGCCACCCTTACGCTTACGCATATACACTAGGCGTTCCCATTTGTGGTGACAATATGCTCCGCCCTTGTACTTGAAGATAGAGTATACAGAGCGACCTTTAGGTGCGAACTGTCCATTGACCCCAGAGAAGCTCATCTGGTTTATGTCCTCCTTGCGGTATACCTTACCGCCTTTTGATAGACCTACCATCTCTACACAGAATGGGCGTGAGTTTCCACTTAGGTTGCCAGAGTATCTGTATCTGATTTTGTACAGACCAGCATCCTGTGAGGACTTGTCCTCTGCTGACATTTTAATAGAGGTGATAGCCTTTACTATTGCATCCTCATTATCTGGGTCGGTTACATCCTCAACAGACGATAGCTCCCACTCCTCTTCGTCAATAGTCTCTCCCTTGTCAGCTAGATACTCTAGCCACTCTGCCTCATCCTCTTTGGTGAAGGCTGGTGTGTCCTTAGAGTGGTTGTGGTTATCGTGCGACTTCATCTCTGTGAGTACCTTAGAGCTGTCACCGCTAAACAATGCATTCGCCACCTTAGGCTCAAACTGAAGCATCTGTACAAGGAAGGTAATAGCTTGGTCTTCGGTAAGGATACCCTCTGATACTTTGGCGATAATGTCAATCGCTCCTGCAATCTGCGCCCCATTATAGGAGGCTTCCTTCTGTACTAGTTCTTCTGCCACCTCTGGGTCTTTTTCGATTGCTATTGCTTCAGCATCTTGTGCTGGTTGGTCTTCAACCTTCACGCCAGTCTCTTCTTCAATACCCTCTTCTGTCACTACATTCTCCAAGTCCATAAACTCGATAGGAGTAAGAGTCTTGAAGTATAGGTCTAGAGCGATATTGTTGTAGGCTAGTATCTCGTCAAGTGCTGCAATGACTTGGTCTTGCTTTGGCTTGATAACTGTATTGTCGAATAGCTGGAATGCTGTCTTGATTTCGTCTGCGTTGTTACCTAGTCCTGTCTGATCTTTCACACCGAACAGCATAGGGCTAGTGATACGGTGACCTACTAGTACCTTCTGCTGTGCTTCTCTAGATAAGAACTCGTATTGATTGTGAGCATCACTCAGCTGTACTGGCTCGATAGTAGCTGCGCTATCTGCGCTCTCATTGAACGAGAGAATGAATCTACCAGCATTAGACGTACCACCCCACTTGTGACGAATCTGTGATTCTATGATATCACGCTCCTCCTCTGGGGGTACGCCATTGTTCATATTCACAATCATAGAAGGAGCTAGTCCGTTCTTGATGTTGTTGATGTGGTAGTTGGCTACCTCACCCTCTAGCTCTGCGTATGGTAGCGCACCTTGATAGTCTACAGGAGAGTAGTAGTATGAGCCACTACGATAAGGACGGAAGTATAGTATCTCTATCTTATCGGCTGCTGATCCATAGCCGAAGGCAGGGATACGGTCTGCACCCTTCTTAGACTTTACCTCTGCCCAGTCATAGGCATAGTAGTATCCCTCAATCTCGCCTTCATCGTTGCACTTCTCAGCTCGTAGACATTCTACAGGCATATGGTATACCTCTGCAATCTTGCTCTTGTCTTGATTGTAGATGACTTGGAATGCTCCGTTACCTAGTAGGTAGTAGTCATTGATGACCTTCTTGAGTTCATCGTTGCTGATGAGTTTGCGTAGCTGTAGGTAGCCCTCTGTGTTTTTGCCAGAGTCTAAGGCATCTAAGCCCTTCCCAAATATCATATCTATGACACCAGATACTACTGCATTGTTAGTAGGTGAACCGTTGTATCTGTCAATCAGATACTGGAAGTAGTCGTTGTCATCACCATACTCGACCCATCCTAGTCGGCTGTTCTCCGAAATAGCAGGAGATGTGTAGCTTGATAGCTGGATGAAGTTTACGTTATTCGCCATAAATCTTAAACTCGTTGTTCATTGTTTTCTCTGTGGTCGCTAGTTTCGGTTGATACGTTGCAACACTAGAACCAGAAGGTATGATATACATTCTGTCCTGTGAGAGCAATTTCACCTTCGAGGCTTCCCATATCTTGACCACATAGAAGCTCTCGCTGGATAGCGCAGAAACATCATAGGTAAAGGTAAGCACCTTAGCAAAGTCATCCCAAGTACCAGAGATAGTAGTGTCTACCACTTCCTTTCTCTGATCTTCGGATATTATCTCTATCTCGAAGCTCTCCGTAGTAAAGTCACGGAGGTACATCTTGATAGTAGCCGTTGTATTTTCTTCTACAATAATCATCTAATTATAAAACCCAAAAGGAATAGAATGGTTATATTTGCACCACTCATCTCTCTAGGTAGCGATGCTACCAAAAAGAAAAGCCCTTCCATATAGGAGGGGCTTTCTTGATTCTAGACTATTCAGCTATTAGATATCGTCAATCTCTGAAGCATCTGCTGTGATAGTTGCATCTACGAAGTTCGCAGGGATTTTCTCTTGTGCGCTGAACGTCAAAGAGTATCCGCTCATATCACCCATAGCAGCACCAGTAGCGATAGATCCACCTGTTACCTCAGCACCGTACTCCAAGCCCATCATAAACTTGTTGCCGTTGTTATCCTCTACGATAACGTGAGGACGAGCGTAAGCTAACAACTTAACCTCGTTGTGTGTTTGCTTAGATAGCTTCTTGAAGTTCAATGTCAATGTCTGCTCGTAGAATGTAGTACCATTGTCACGAGAAGAGGTTACAGCTTGTTCAAAGCTAGACGTACCTCTTACATCAAACTTGAACCAAGTAGGTGTTCCACCGAATGAGTCGATAACATCCGTATCAGTAGCATCGTAAGTAATTGCTCCTAATGTGTCGAAGTCTGCAAAGTACACAGCGGTAATACCACCTACTACGTCCTTACAGGGTTCGTTTCTTCCTTTTGTTAATGTACAAGCCATTTGTTTATAGTATTAAAAAAGGGTAGGCAGATTCACCCACCTACCCTTCTATGGTTATTATCTACCTAATTCTTAGGTGTAGTATACGATGTCAGCACCGATACCGAACTGTACAGCAGCAGCGAAGCGCATAATGACACGAACATTCTTAGAGCCGTCTAAGTCCGCCATATCTAGTAGCTTCACTTCTTGCCAGTCAGCTAACAAAGAAGTACCGAAGAACAAGTTAGACTTCTGAGCCGCTACCATATCGTTGTCTGGCATACCAGAACATACGAACAATTTAACGCCATCAAAAGCTAAGTCACCGCCATTGTACCAAGTAGTACCAGCGTTGTTCACACCGTTTCCTCCTAGACCGTTAGCTCCGAATCCACCCAAAGCACGAACATAAGCACGAGCGATGTTTTGAGAAACGTAGATGTACAAGTCTTCCTTACCGTATACTGAGCTAGGGATAGCATCAACTACCTTACCCAATTCGTCAATAACATTTGCAGCAGTAACTGTAGTACCTACTACATCAATAACATCAGCATCAGCAGCCAACAAAGCTGTAAAGCCATCGTACTCACCTTCGTTAGCATCAGCTCCTTGCCAGATGTTTTGTTCGTTCTTCTCCGCAACCTTACCAGCAACGTAGCCAATTAGGTATTCTTGGAAACTAGCAGGAAGCGTATCGAAGGCTGAGTAGCCCATCTCAATCGCAGCCCAGTCCGATTCAAAATCTGACTTGCACAAGGACAGGTTGACCTGTAACTGCTTGACGCTGAGGACTTTCTCTGCTAAGGTTAGTGTAGAAGTATCAGAGAAGTCACAAGTAGCATCCTTAGTGATTGCATCAAGGTTTACAGTCTTGAGTACTTCTTTGAACTTTACGTTTGGTTTGATAGTGATACCACCGCCTTCGATGGTGTCTGCGCTCAAAAGAGCTGCGCTTACGTACTTTCCTGCGAACTCGCCCGCATAACTCGTACTGATTGAAGTGGTTGTAGCCATTTTTCTTCTTTATTAAAATTATGATAATTTACTAAATACACGCCCCATAGTATTCTGAGGTGCTTTCTTTCCGTAGCGGTTCAACGCTACTTGCTTTTCTTTAGGTGCAGCTGTGAGCTTCTTAGCAGCGGCAGACATATCTACCTTCTCCTCTTCTTCCTCTTTCTTAGCAATCTCCTCGAACATACGCTTCATCTCTTCCACTTGTTCTTTGACCTCTTGGATAGCAGGAGCAACTGCTTCAACAACAGCTTCTACAATCTGCTCTAGTTCTGGAGCTACCTCTTCTGGAGCTTCTACTACGATTTCCTCTTCAGCCATTTCAGTCTCAGCTGGTTCTTCGGCAGGAGCTTCTACAGCTACCGCTTCACGAATCTCAGCAATGATACCTTCCTCTGTGATGATCAGCATACGACCATCTTCTAGCTCGTGTTCACCTACAGGAGCAGGAACTTTCTCGCCATCTTCACCTAATAGGAATACGTTCTGTCCAGCTTCAAAGGCTTCAGCCTCTAGCATTACACCGTTAGCAAGGCGCATACTAGCACCTTGTACTTCTTGAATCTCCTCCTCTTTAGGAGAGAGAGCCATCTCGATTCTTTTGAATACTTCGTTTAAATTCATCTTCTTAAACTTTGTTAATTAAACAACTATATATTGGATTTTTGGGTTACTTTCTACAGCTTGTCCAGCTCCTTGAGTTTGCTCTCAGCCCAACTCTTGGCACTCTTACCACCCCATAGTAGGTAGGAGATATACCCACACGAGGTCGTGTCTCCCTCGTCATAGTACTCCTCTGCTCTACTTAGGTAGCTGTACATACGCTTTATGGTGTCTACAGATAGGGGTTGCTTCTTGGCTAACTGTTGCGCTCGTATCTTACCCACCTCAGTAGCGCACTTGTTGCCTTGCTTCTCGTTGAGTTCGATGCCTCTCTTGGCATTGTTAGATACTGACTGAGGGTAGTCTGTATATGATTCCATTTCGAGCTTTTTACCGCTCTTGTATCTCTTGTCATTCTTGAGTACTCCTTTAGCAACTCCTAGTAGGTACAATGCTAGTAGGTGTTCTCCTTCTTCTGCTTCGATTGCTGATAGCGAAGTCTCTACCTCCATAGTGGTCTCACGCTGCATAAACCAGCCCTCGATAGAGAAGCCCTTGACTACACCCTCCTTGACATAGTTATCCCAGATGTCATCGTTATTGACCTTCATAGATACCATCCAAGTACCTACAGGATACTCCAAGCCGTAGGCTCTAGACTTGTCATTCTTCGAATCCTCTATGATCCAAGACTCGACTACAGAGAGACCGTCTATGCGGTCTTCGTGTTCGTAGGTAGCGTTGTTCTGTTTGCCGTTCATAAGGTACAGCTCACTCGCTCTGCGGATGGTTTCCTTTGTGAAGAAGACGTAGTACTCCTCCTCACCATCTACTCGGTAGATAGGTTTGTCTGGTATCATAGCCGCACCCATCAAGATACGCTTCTCGTTGCTCACTTCCTTGAACTCGAACTTATGCTCCTTGCTCATAGTGATGAAGTCCTCCTCTATAGCAGGATGCTCTACGATGCTGATTGCATCAATGCCGTGTAGGTACTTCTCCTCGTCTAGTACTAGTTCGTAAAATTTCATTATCCTATTGTTGCTGTTTCTCTTATCTTTCTATTCATCTTAGCCTGTGTCTGTACCTCTTGGCTAACTACATAGGCTTTGATAGGGTTGCCTGTTAAGCTCTCTGCAATCTGGTTACCTAAGTTAGGTGACTGGTCTAGACCTATACTGCTGTTTATTCCTTGAGCATCAAATCTCAATGCAGGTCTTGATACTGATGGTCTAGGTACTGAGGCTGCTCCGCCTCCAGCTGCTCCTCCTTCGGGATTAAATTGCTGTCTAGTGATAGCAATGATTTGCGCCAACCCTTGCGCCCCTGCTAGGGCTGCGTTAGCAAAGCGGAGACTCTGTGTAGGTGAAGGGTCAGTAGTCTGAGCAAGTGCAGCGGTGACTGCTTGGCTCGTAGACATTATAGCTTGGCTGAGGCTGAGTGCCTTATTTATACGGAAGGCTAGTCTAGCTCTCTTGTCGTTTCCTTCTAGCGCAGCCTGTGCGATAGCATTCAACGCACCTATACCATCAAGGGCTAGTTTCTGCTTTGCTTCTTCTAGCTCCTTATCGTCTGCTAGGTCTTTATCTCTTTGCTCTTTGTCTTTCTTGTCCTTTTCTTTTCTGTATCTATCTTGTATCTCCTGTATGTCTTTCTGCTTCTGTTCCTCTAGGAACTTCAAAGTCTCAGCATCGTCTATATAGTACTGCTCTAGCTGGTAGTACTTGTCTGATATAGCGTTCAACTCTTGGTCTTTAGCTGTGAGTTGCTCTTGATAGATAGCATCTAACGCCATAGACATCGCTTCTTGCAGAGCTGCCGCCTCTGCCAATTCAACTTCTTTTGAGGTGCGAATCAAGTCCTCATATAGTTGAGCTGCAATTTCTTCCTCTGCTATTTTTTCTTTTAATGCTTGGGCAGCCTCCCTATCTGCTTTGGCTTTCGCCTCTGCATTCTTTTTCTGTTCTACAACATTTTTGTTTACTATAACCTCTGCAACTATTAAATCATTTAACTGTTTGTTATATTCTTTTGTAGCTTTAGTTACTTTCTCTTTCTGCTTTTGTAAAGCCTCATAGTTTTGAATCTGCTTGGTATTATTTTCCATCATCAGATCATATTTAGCTTGGTCTATATCCGCATCTGTGTAGCCAAATCTGCCACGCATATTTTCAAGCTCAGCGTATTGTTCCCGCGTCTTTTCAATATATGTGTCTTCGTATTCCTGTAAACGCTCTAGCTTAGCCATTTCTTGCTCCAGATATGTTTGTGCTGCTTGTGCCTTTGCTCTGCGCTCCATCACCTCTATATTTTGCCCTATCCGCCAGTTAAGCTCTTGTAACGACTCAGCATTGTTGATATTTATGTCATCGGTTTCTATACCAGCCGCTTTAAGTTTTTCTAATGCCATTATCCTAGTTTCTTCAGCGAGGTAGGTAGCTTGCGCCCATTCAGCATAACGCTCCAAAGTTGTTATGTTAGTTTCTGCTGATATTTCCGCTGAATGGACAGACTCATTGTAGCGGTCAAACGCTTCAGCTAACTTATTTACCTTGTCTACTGCTTCTTGTACCGCTTCTCCTTGTCTTTCTGCTTCCTCTGTACCTTCTCCAAAATAGCCAACAATATCATCCCAGTAAGCTACTAGAGTACCTACGGCAGCCACTATCGCACCAATACCAGTAGAGATGAGTGCGACCTTCATCGCATTAGCACCTTGCACAGCTGTCTTGAATGCTCTGAAGGCAGACTTGCCCATAGCACCTAGTCCTTTCACTACGTTAGTAACACGAGAGGCTAGACCGCCTGTTGCTTCATCGAGTACAGTTTTAGCACCCTCTGCACCCATCGAAAGGTTTTCAAACTTGTCAGCAGCATTATCTACAGAATCGCTAACTTTGTCTATACCTTCCGTAGCATTTTTGGTCTCTACCCCTATTACGACTTTCGTCTCAACGACATTACCCATTTTATGTGCGTTTTAGCTTCTTGCCAGTTAGTAACTTTTTTGTGCTTACCCTTCGCCACAAGTACGTCTTCGGTCAAGTGGTCAGCATATGGTAGCTGCTCTATGATGAATTTTAAATTCATTACTCTACAATTAAATAATCCCCATCCTCAGCCGTGAGATAGTTTCCTTGTTGGTCTAGTAGCTCTGCAAAGGCTGTAGGGTTTGAATATGCACCTACGTCATTTAGTAGTTCTAGGTTCGCAACCCTAGTGCGTAGGTTCACTTGGATTTGGTTAATGATAAAGCGGTAGCCGTTCCATACTAGCCTATCGTTCATCTTCAACTTGCATATCACTTCTAGAGGTAGGATAGCTCTGAAGCTATACAACCTCCTGCTCACCGAGTATAGGTTGGTGACGTAGTTCTCCCAGTAGCCGCTATAGAGTGTCTCGTTGAATGCTTGGTTATGGTATGGCTCTATATTGAGTCCAAAGGTCAGCATCCTAGTCACGCTTGTGATAGTGTCGCTATTGACGTTGGCTATGAAGTTAATCTGCTCGACAGGGTCGGCAGGACTAGGTGTCTGTCCAGTCTCATCGAGGAAGCCTATAGGGTCGCTACTAATGTCCTTAGTATTGGGTGAGTAAAATATCATAGGTGCGCCTATGTAGGGCTTCAGCTCCTTATCTATAGACGAGCCTATGAGGAAGTCTACATTGGTAGAGGTATCCTCATCTACTAGCTTCTCGAACTTGAGCAACTCAAAGTTAGTCTGGTTGACCAGTTCCCCTCCATCAAAGGAGAAGTCTGCTCGTAGGTCACCATATCCTACACCTCCATTGGTCAGCCTAAAGTTGTTCATCTGTTGGCTGTCTGCCAGTTGATGCTCTAGCTTTATACGTCTATACAGCTCTGGCTTAGATACCTTGCGTGTAGTGATGTCTGTATGGTTGGTAATGTCGTACTGATTACCTTCAGCATACCAATCGTCTAGAGTCTCTACGGTGAAGGCTGTCAGACTTGTAGGCTCTAGGGCTAGATTGAATGTCTTGAAAAGTCCTACCATAAAGTCACTCACCTTCTGCTCTGGCATCTGGTCTGCAATGACCACCTCCTGCGTGATCGTCTGCCCAGAGGCTGTAGCAGTCCAGTACACATTCGTAGGATCTAAGAACTCCCTACCCGATGCACTTACCGAAGTGATAGAGGTATTGGTTGTAGCTGGTAAGAAACGCATCTGTATACGGTCTCCTGTGTTTAGGCTGTTGAAGTATATTTCCTCGTCCGTCACGTTTCCGCTATGACTGACTGCTGTAAAGAATACGTCATTGATGTACCAATGGAATTGATAGTCATCGGCACACGTTGCGCTGTACCGCCAGATGAACCTGTCGTAAGTAGCAGGGATAGTCAGCTCGTCTGTGGTGATGTCAAAGCCCGACCCTGTAGCAGAGGTGAAGTCTACCGCCTCTGCCTCCTCGAATCCTGTAGGCTGGTCTTCAAACATAAAGCCCTCCTTACGGTGACACCACATATAGAGGTTAGTGAACTCAGCACTAGCGAAGAACTCGCTGTTAAAGGTGATGCTGTACTTAGCCTCTATAGCATCTATGATACGAGCTAAACGGATGGCTGGTTTTAGTTCATAATAGTGTAGACCGTGTGGGTCGTTTGTCGTATGGTAGGCTAGGTTGTAGTCTGAGTGTGATGAGCTACTGCTATCGTAGAACCACTTCTTAGGCGTTACACCATCCACCTCGTGTATCTTTGGTGAGATAAGAGGGTATATGATATTGCGGCTGCTCAAGCCACTCTCCAGCCCTGTCCTTACGTTTGCCCCTGTGTAGTTGTGGTTGTATGCTGATAGGTCTAGGTCAGTCAGCTCATCGTCACCGAACAAGTCAA
>Ga0208162_1001117_pt1 | contig 14437 bp, 15 predicted proteins | sample CB_VirMetaG_4_FD_184539 | JGI IMG/M metagenome (GOLD analysis project Ga0208162, IMG submission 184539) | Freshwater to marine saline gradient viral communities from Chesapeake Bay - CB_1508_1M Viral MetaG (SPAdes) (version 4) | ecosystem: Environmental > Aquatic > Marine > Coastal | place: USA... | reverse complement strand
GATCTATAATCTAAGTATGAAATCAATAATTTTTTCTTTTCATCCTCTAAATCAACATCTAATTTCTTTTCTTCTGTCTTATGTACACTAATTAGTTTACTTTCTTTCTGAATTGTGTCGTAGAAATTGTAATGTGATCCTACCATCCTTCCACTCTCATCTTTGTCAAATACTCTTACGACATAACCTACATCTTTCAATTCTTTCAAACATTTCCGAATTGCAGCCTCACTTACTTTAGTCGCATTATTACTCATAGCCTTGCTTAACCCATTTAAGCTTACTTCAAAATCTGTAGGTAAACTAATAACATAGATAAGTAAGAATTTGCTCTGCATACTTAAATTCTCATTACTTAAAATAGCATTGGGGATAATAGTAAAGTCTTTGTTTACTTTGCTTTTAATTGTCATTTCCTTAGGTTGTATATAAAGTTTAAATAATTGCTAAAGTCAATAACGCATTCACTAATGTTCTCATTAAGGATATTGTCTATTTGTGCTTTATTCTTTTCATAGTAAGGAATCAATTCACATTCATCTCCATTATAAAAATAAACAAAGTTTTCATCAATAATTTCAATGTCAAAGTTTAGTACAATAGATGGCAAACGAGTTATTGGTAGATAAGTGTATAGTGGCTTATTGTTACTATAAAACATATCATAAATAATGATGCCATCAAAGATTCTGGTTTTTACTTGTTGTATTTTCATAGTGAGTTAACGCAATTCTAATCATTTTATTTCACAAAACAAAGAGGGGCAGGAAAAATATTCCATACCCCTCACTAAAGACAGTACAAAAGAACTCTCTTACAATTCCTTCCAATACTCAAGCATAGTCTTACCTCCTTCAAATGTACTGCCCAAGAAATGATAAGACAACAAAATACCAACTAACGAATAAGCTACTTTTCCAGAATACTTGTTATCAAGCTTTACATCATTTAATACCTCAACTAACTCTTTAGATTCTTCTACTGACAAGTCTTTTATCTCTTCTACAAATGTAGGGAAATCTTCAATCACTTCCTGCACTTTAGGGTAAGCATCCATAGCAAATCCAAAGAACTTTACTAAATCAAACTTACCACCCTTCAACGTTCCTTCAAACTTGTCAATAGCTTCTAATAAATCCGTAAGAGTGTCTTTAATTTCATCTATACCTTTCATGATTTCTTTTTTAAAATTTCTTTAATTTGTTTAACAATCGTATCAATAATAGTCAAAATAGTTATGACTTTATCAATGGTTATTTTTGGTTTAGCCATCACTTTTGATTTTGCAAGTGAAATATCACTTCTTCCATTACTTTAGTATTCTTTTCTATTAGTACATTGCTCTTGACTGCATTTTCTTTATAGCACTCTACAATTTCTTGTTCAAGAGCAGTAAGTCGATCATTCATGCGATTGTATTGATTCCACAAAGTATATGCCATAGCTGTCATCATTCCAAACATAACAACTACTGCAAATCCATTGCTTTTAATCATTCCTTCAATTACTGGTACAATGTTGTCGTATTTCATATTAATCTATTTTTCGCATAATTACTTTGTTTCCTTCGGATTCGATTACAAAGAAATCAGAATCTAATTCCTTGTTCCAATAATCTCTGAAATCAATCACGTCATTGAACAAGGTCTGGACCTTGAATCTGTTCTCGGTATAAATCAACATCTTCCCTGTTCTGCCACCTTCAATTGGTTCGCCTTGCATAGTCGTTTCTATTACGTTCATTAAACGGTCAACCTTGAGCCAAATTATATCTCCACCATTTATTCTCGCAATCCATCTACCTTCAAATCCATCTCCAAATTTTAATCTTGTCTTGACAAAGAATCCATATCCTTCCATTTCTCTGATTATGTCATTAACAGGAGCGTACAATCTTGCGAGTTTTTCACGTTTCATTAACCGAGCAGCGTCCAACCAATTAAGGTTTTCATTTCGGTAAATTAGATTAAATGCGTATTCGCTAACTTGCGTAGAATCCATTATCTTGTCGATTGCTTCAAAGGTCATTACGCCTGTATTTGGAAGTATTTTCGATTCATACACAATAAACGCTTGTGAATCTGATGTACCTACTGTTTCTTCCGTTGTGAACGTGAAGGGTACATAATAGATTGAATCAGGTACTTGACTTTTTAAAGCTTTGGAAAATAGGACTATTATAATAAACATCACTATCTCTAATGCTTGTCTGAATGTGAATAACGTTTTCATATTAATTATTTTCTAATATTTGTAATCTATTGCTTAATTCTGTTATAAGTGTTTTTAGGTTTTCTATTTTAGTTGCTTGGGTTTCGATTATTGCTTGTTGTTCTTTAAAAGCGTTTATAAACATAAAGAAAAATGAATGAGTATTAATATTATATAAATAGGTATCAGATTCATCATCTTGATTTAATTTACCATAATAACCTGTTACAGCTTCAGGAATTATTGGTTGAACTTCTTGAGCAATTAAACCAATACCTTTTGCTCCATTTATTGTATTTGCTTTTCCGTTTAGTTCATATTCAACTGGATTTAATTGTATAATCTCATTTAATCCTTTGTTGTAATTTATTATATTCTTTTTTATTCTCCTATCTGAACCTGTTGCCCAAGTTGATGTTGATAATTTTTTTGCTCCATCTGTTGATAATTCAAGTTGAACACTCGGACTACTTGTGCCCATCCCCACATATCCATCATCCGCATCAATCCATAGGTTAGGTATAATATTTGGAGCAACATATTGCGTTGAAAATAAAATATCTCCACCTAAAACAAATGTTTGATACTTATCAGTAGAATTATCCCAAAGCAACTCTGCATATTTTGATAAACTTTCTCCAAAAAATAATTGAGAATAACCTCCTGATATATTATTGTTATTAAGCATCCACATAGTTGTATAATCACCATATAATCTAATACCAGGTTCATTTACAGCACTATATGGTGTATTATCAATTTGTAAGCCACCTTTAAAATCACTATATTCTGGAATCCTATTTATACCAATTCTATTTGAATCAGCATCGACATATAAAGTACCATTAGCCACATTCAAAAAGCTATCAATATAAACAGTATCAACCGTTTCTGATATGTTGTTGAAAGATGAACCCCCACCACTCGCGGAAATGGTTATGTTATTACCTGTTTCGGACAATGTTACATTCGTTCCTGCAGTCAAGGTTACGTCCGTACTTCCACTTGTATTCGAACTAATAACGGATGTAGATGCAGTTCCAGCTCCGACCGTTAATGAACCTTCATTACTCGCACTCGCATCGGCATCGTCCACGTTTAGATTTAATGTTGAACCACTTGATATAAATATATTACCAGCTGCACCTGTTGTCGATATGTCTTGTATTTCATTCGTAACCGAGCCATCCACCTCCGAAGTTAAATAAGTCGAATTGTCATAAGTTATTGTCGTTCCTGTTGCCTTTACAAACCCTGTTCCATTTAATTGGTCTTGCTTCAAATCTAAATCCGTTCTAACATTTACGAGCGAATCTAATAACCTTCCTACCGAAGATATAACCGTTGCCGTATCCACCTCCAAAGGCGAACCAACCGTACCATCTCCAGTTATCGTTACACCATCAGCCGTAACCGAACTAATCACTAACGCTAACGAATCGGATAATGCTCGAAGCGTAGCCAATACAGATGTATCCGCAGTTAATTCGCTTCCTAATGTACCATCTCCAATTATCGTAACGCCATCAGATACAACCGAACTAATTATACTGGATGTAGCTGCTAACGTATCTCCTCCCAAAATCAGAACCGTGTCAGCTCCGTAGCTAATAAATAAATCACGAGAGTAAACCATTCCAGAATCGGTTGGAGAAGAAATCAGAACCGAACCTGTTACCGAATCCTTTGTGATTTGGTTTAGTTTAATTCTTGGCGATTGGGCAAAGGTTTGTATCGATGCCGTGAGTAATGCGAATATGAATAGTGTGTGTTTCATTATTAATTACATTCTATTGAAAAAGAAATAACTGTATCACTTATAGTTCCAGATGTTGTTAAATAAGATGCTTGTACTGAATAATCACTTGAAATAGTATGACCTATTGCGCTGTTCTCATCTGCTTGAAACCCATTACCACCTGTAAAACTCCAAGAAGTTAAAGTTGATGAAGAGTAAGCGCCTCCGCTAACTGTGCCTATGTCTAAACTTACAGTTCCTGTCCAAGTAGATAAAGACGTTATCAAATTAGCATAATCTATTGTGCATCCGTTATATATACTTGGAATCATAATTCTTTGGGTATTACTTGAGTTTAAATCAATAGACATCACAAAAGAAAATGGTGTATTATTAAAATCAACCAACGCATCATTTTGATACAAATCGCCATTAAAATTAATATCTCCATCAACGTCTAATGTCCAATTTGGTGATGCTTCAGAAATACCAACTTTATCTCTGTCCGCATTGACATAAAATAACACTGGATCAGTATCGCCTTGAACAATTAACCCATCGTAAATACCTCCAGCATCACTACTATTAATTTGAACGCCACCATTTATATTAAGGTCAAAGGAACTATTCGGAGTTGCTCCACCAATACCAATAGCATCTAAATCCGAATCAATAAAAAACATAGAAGACTTATTCGCAGAACGAACAGTAAAATCTCCATTTACACCATTGTATTGATCGTTATTAAATAACGCACCCCAATAAGTTGTCAGAGAAAGGTTTCCAGATGGAGTTTCGTTAATTCCAATTTGACCAGATGGTAATACAGTTGTATTATTTCCCCCTAATGTTCCGCTAAAGATTGTAGTTCCAGTCGTTGTTAAACTATTTAAATTTGCTTTACCACCACTTGCTGATTCTATTACATTGCTTTCGATTGAATCTGCAAACAATCTTGAATTGGTTTTAAATTTATAGCCAATAGAATTAGGTGAAGTTCCATCTGATAAGTTATCCACCATTTCTCCAAAATCATTTATCCAATAATTATTAAGTCCATCAATTATATTATTTACTCCATCAAAAGTAGGTATTCTATTATTACCTTGATTTGTAGCCGTAATAGCACCAGTAGGTATATCACTCCTAATAGCCAAAGCCGTATCAGCTAATTCCGTTCTTGATGCGTAATTATTAAGGGAATCTCCTATCTCCGTTGTAATTGAACCCCTAACCAAAACCAATGTATCTCGTAATTTAGTTAAGGATGTATAATCATTCCAAAACCCCTCATCCCCTAAATTAATTATTCCATTACCGTTTGTGGTTTCGCCCTTAATTACAGTTCCTAACCTTTGAATAATCACTCCTTCATCTGTTGGTTTTGTTGATGTATATCCACCTGTTGCACCCACATACACTTGCGAACCATCCGCTAAACCTGTTGTATTAACTTGTTTGATATGACCTTTGATTAAGCCTAAGCCAGTTTCTCCATCGTCCAAATCTTCTCCAGCTATAACCACTACTGGCATTTTAGTCGGATCATCCGCTCTTGCTGGTGCTACTGACCAATAATTACCTTGTTCACCTACTGCGTATAATGGAGTTCCTTTTGCAATAAATGAACCTGTTTGATTTTTAATTGAATCTTCAATCGAAAGACTTTCAATTAGTAAAACTCCATTCTGAACATTTAATTCAATTCCTAATCCAGCTTCAAATGAACTTAAAATATATTGAGCAATATCCGCATCCGTAATTACCGTATCAGAACCGATTAATAACGTAGAATCTTGGAAACGGAATCGCAAAATAGAATTAAAATCTAAATTGGAATCGACACCAGTCGTAACGAATTGCCCACTATCCTGACCTTGAACGAGTTGATACAATTCGAATCGAGGATAATCTTGTGATACTGCAATAAATGGCACTAAAAGAAGAAGAAATATTTTTATATTACCCATACTACTGTAAATTTCTCTCCACTTCTTGGAGTAAATGATAAATTAATAGTTCCATCTAACTCACTATAAGACGATACAAAGTCATTACTAATAAATTGTCCGTTCCTGTATATCATTATTTTGGATAATTCATTTGGCAACTTACCTTCATTCTGAGTAACTTGTAAAATATTAGTCGTTCCATCTGGAAACAATTGTTCCTGAAACATTGTAGATTTAACTTCACTACCAACTTCTTTGTCCATGAACCAAATAAACAACATTTCATCACCACCATCTGGAGCAAAAGTCAAAGTTACTGTACTATTTGTTTCATTAATTCCACTGATATAATTATTACTAATATGTTGACCATTCCTAACTACTAAAATATGATCACTTGTAGAGGGTATTTTGCCTTCATTCTCTGTTAATGTAAATGTAGAACTACCACTACTAACCACTTGTTCCTGCACTACTTTTAGTTGGTTAGGGAATGTCTGAAACCATACAAAAGCTAAACTGTCATCAGCAGATGGAGTATAATTTAAAGTGATTGTATTTCCATTAATTCCTACAAATTTAGCATAGTCTAAGTGTAATCCATTAACAAAAGCAAATACATTTTTTACTCTACTTGTCAAAGTGCTTGATGTGGTAAAACTATTTGATCCCCCACTAAATATTTCTTGATATATATTACCCTTAACTACTGTCTTAATAAACCATATCAACACTATAATATCTCCTTCATCTGGTGTAAAAGTTAACTCTAAAGAACCATTTACTGAATCTAATGATGAAAAATATTTTTCACTTAAAAATAAGCCATTCCTTGTCACCATTACATCACTTGCGTTCTCTGGCAACTCTTCACTTTCTGTTACAGTATACGTCCTACTTATACCATCTGCAACAAATCTTTCTTGTTGAATAAAACCAAATCCACCACCTCCCCCACTTAATTCTGTTCCGCTTTCTGCATCAACCACACTTGTAGTTGTAGCAATCGCTCCACCACTTGAATCCCTAAAAGTAAATGGTCTATCAAAATCTCTTGGTAACGCCCTAACCGTAGCTTCTGTAAATCCCATTAGCTTTCATAGTTTATTTTCCACCAATTACCCCTAACTCTGTCATCAAACAATAATATTTCACCACCCTGGAAAACCCAATATTCTCCATCATACTTAATTGCATAGTGGGGAAGTAAAAACTTATTACTTGCATTCTCAACAATAAATGACATATCAGCAAAATACTTTACAGGACTTAACTGTGAACTTATTATTTCATTAGCAAGTAATTGACTAATATTCTTTTCTTCTATATTTGGACTACTCCACTTTAAATTAGATGAACTACTACTTCTAATCCATTGTGTTCCATCCCATACGTCAATTCTGCCAGGACTATTTAGGCTTGGCCCATCACCTAATATACTTGTCTTATCATATAATTTAGTTGCATATTCATCATTAATTGCTTTATACTCTAATATGTCATTCTGTTCTCCAAAAAACTGTAGAGAAACATATTCTCCATACATTGTGTCAACGTGCCAATTGTATTCCAACTTACCCAAAGAAAGAGGAAATCCATCTAATGTATAAGCTTCTACTAAATCAAACTCTAAACCAAATCCATAAGCATTAGGCAAATCTGTAACTGAAAAAGCTTCTGTAACTATATATCTTTGCCCTGCATATTGAACAGGAACTACTATTTTATAATATTCATTTGTATCTGTTGTCCAAATTGGTGCAGTATAAGTATATGTACTACCGTCAAAAATTACATCTCTTTTGTATGTGCCATTATTAGTAGTAGCAAAATCATCCTCTACAAAACCTGCATCTATTACTTTAAATCCAAACACTAAATAGTGAGCAGTATGAGCAGAGTTTAATAAATATGTGCTATCATAATATAATGTGAACCTAATAGATAAGAATGCTTCAGTAAATGTAGGATCAAATTCGCTTAATATCTTTCTTTGAGATTCTGGATTTTGATCATCATTATATTCTTCACCTGCTAAAAAGTTTCTTGTGCCAACATGCTCATACTTAATTGTAACTTCTTTTAATGCAGGATAATACTTAAACAATCCACCACCTTCTCTTATGATTTCTGTATTGTCAAGAGTCGTTTGATTATTTTCTATCACTAAAAGTTCTGTACCTAAATGCAAAGTAGTTACTGCATCATTCCTCATGTTCCACCAAGTCTTAGTGGCTTCAGAAGTGTCGTATTCATTAACTTGGATAAAGTAAATATATCTACCACTAAAAATCCATCTTGCTCCAAATACAATTGCAATGTACTTTAATACGTCATAACAACTTCTATAATGTTTATTCCCATTACTATCTTTCCACTTAAATGCTCTGTGATGTATTCTTAAATGATTAAGTTGATTATAATTGCCCAGTATATCAGTTTGCATATAATGCTCATACCAAGTCATTAAGAACTTTATGTAAGTGTTGCCACTACCATATATCTCGTCTAAGAAAGGGAGTTTATCTAATGCGTTTAAGATGTGGTTTTTTAAAGTATCATACCCTAAATATTCAATACCACCATCATCTTTATACTCAGCAGTCTTTAACCAATTAAATCCATCCTTAGCAGTTAAAAGAAATTCATAACCTGTAGTAACTGGAATATCTTCATGAACTACTTGGTCTGGCAATATATAACCTACCCACCTAAATTCATTAGGACTTTCATCATCCTCTATTAATACATAAAATCTATCCTCTGGAGCAGACAATAAGTCAGTTGTAAATGTTTCTAAATCATTTGTATTAATAATAATACTAACTTTAGCAGTAGAGGAAATAATTGGACTAAACCTGTCATCCTCATCTCCATCAAAATCATAACTTATTACACAGTCAATACACTCAAACTCTAATGGGGTATCGCTATAAAGACTATCGTATATACTAATTGTATACTCGTGTTCTCTTTCGCTATAAAATGTACTTTGTAGTCTAACTCCCATTATCTGCTTCTATCTCTTTTTGCTCTTTCAACTGACAATAATAAATCCGATCCACTTAATCTTGAAGTCAACATCATTGCTCCATTGCCATCAATATAATCCTTTAGCTTATCTAATGGGGCAACTACTTCTGGGTTTCTTCTGTTTGTACCTTGTCCTTCTCCAATGATTGCACTTACAGGGCCATATACTAATCCTCCATCAGCAAATAAAAATGATTTAAATAATTTAGCAAATAACCCACCACCCCCATCTTCGCCAGAAGAATTTCCAAGACTACTTACTGCCCCAAGACCTTTTAGTGGTACTTTTAATACAGGGAATATTTCAGCCAATGCCGCTACAATAGCTGCAAACAATAAAGCTTTTAATATTGCTTTTCCAATCTCAACTACTATTTGCTTAAATGCCCTTGCAATATTTTCAAATAAATCATTAGTAGCTACTGTACGAGCAAACCCTAAAACTGCTGCTTCAGCTGCTTGTAATTCTTCTTTTGTTGCTCTACCTGTTGCCTCTAATTTTAACAACTCTTTTCTTGCTTCCTCTAAGTTCGCTTTAGCCTCATTTCTTCTTGCAAAACCTTCACTTATTATTTGGAATATATTTTCTACCCCTCTTTTAACAAATCCTGCTATTTGCTCTGCATTCTCTTCTACAAATTTTTGAAATCCTGTTAATTGCTGTTGAGTTCCAGTAGCAGTTACTCCTAATTTAGCTAAAGCTTCTCTAACCTTGTCTGCTGCTTCACTATTCTCTCCAAGTATCTCATAAACTAACTCTAAGTAGGCTATAAGTTTATCTATCTTAATGTTATTTAATTCCTCTACAGATAACCCAAAGTTCGCAGCTTGTCTTTCTACGGAATCTAAATCTCTTTGTAAATCATTAAATATAAAAGACTCTACTTCTTGCTTTAACTTCTCTTCAAGTTCTGCATATTTATCTTCTAACTCTAAAAAGTCTATACTTTCTACAGGAATATCTATCTGGGCAGACCTTATAGCATCTAATTGAGATTTTATTGTGTCTATTATATTTTCCCCTGATAGATTTGCAGTAAACTCAATATCAGACAGTTCCTTTAATACTTTTTGATAATCAGTTAACCTTATAGTTAACCTATCCACTTCTGCTTGTTGATCTGCAAATATTTGAGTAATTAAACCAAGTAATCTTGTTCTTTCTTTTATATCCTCTACATCATAGGCTTCATCTAATGCAGACTTTATTGCAGATAATTTATTTTCAGCTATTGCTAAATCCTCTTCCTTAAATAAAGCACCAAAATAATCTATCTTCTCTAACTCGTTCAACAACTCTTGGAATATATCTTTTGTGCCATCTACAACACCCTGTACTACAGTAGTATTTTCTTCAAAAGCTTCACCATTTTCTATCAATGCCTTATTTAGCAAATCTAACTCCTCTAATAAAGCCTTTGTTGCTTTTTCATTTGCATCATATTGTTCAGAAGCATTCTGAACTTTTCTATTAACATATTCTTGTGCAGAACCTAATCCGTATAAACCACTAAATCCCTTACTTAATATTGCAAAATAATCTGAAAAACTAACATTTACATCTTCTAAATTACCCTGTTGTATTTTTGTATTTTGCCTTTGTAATTCAGCTATCTTTTCTTGAACTATTTGTGCTTTTATCTGTAATTGTAAAGTGTTTATGTAATTCTTTGAAGCTGTATCTAATCCAATAACTTCACCCTTTACTATTTTTACGTTTTTGAATTGATTATTAGTAAGTTGGTTAAGTTTAGTTAATGTTTTTTGCTTAACTTGATTTGAAGCATTTTCATCACGCAGTATTCTTATTAAGGATTCTACCTCTGTTGTTTGGTCTTTTATTCTCTTATTGGCTTCATTTTCTACACTCCTTAAAGCATCTTGGGTTTTATTAGCTAAGTTTATTTGATAAGTATAGTCTTTCCATAATTTTATAGCAACTCCAACTGCCGCTGCAACTGCTGTTAATGGAAGTGCCCCCCTTAATGCTATGCCTAATAATTCAGTATTCTTTGCACCTGCTAAAATAGCCTCACCCATCTGAATGATTGCAGTTCTAAAAGGGCCTATAATAGCTTTGCCTACATCAAATAACACACCACCCAATAATCCTAAAGTTTCTTTTACTATTATAACTGTTTTTATTATTCCAGTCAACGCAAGTAAAACAGGGCCTATTGCAGCAGCGAACAAAGCTAACTTAACTATAAAATCTCTTGTTCCTTCATCTAATGACTTGAGGAACTGAGTAACCCTATCAATTTGTATAGCAAAAGAATTAAGTGTGTCAGTTAAATTTAAAGACTCACTAATTATCTTACCAATCTCTGCTACTGCAATCTTTACGTTAGTAGTAAATGTTTCTATTGCTTTAGCAGCACTAATCTGTACATTTTGAAAAGCTTGGTTTTTCTCTATCGCTCCAACAAGGCGATCAACAAATTCATTAGCACTTACTCCTGCACTTCTTAACCCTTCAGCAGTAACAGTTCCAAATTCATCTTTAAGAATCTTACCTATTGCAGGTATTCTTTGTTTAATAATTCTTAAATCAGTTTCTAAAACTCTACCTAATGACAGAGCCTGTGCAAACTGTCTAACAATTTCACTAATGTCAGCTATCTCAGAACCAGAAACAGTAGCAGCAATACCTAACTGCCTAATAATGTTTCTTGCTTTATCTGCCTCAATCCCTACTGCTTGTAACTGTAATGCACCACCTGCTGCGGATTTTAAATCCAAAGTAGTTCTTGCATCCCTAACTACACCTAATAACTTCTCTAACTCTTCAGCACCTGTAGTTCCTGTAGATGCAAATACATCAAGACCTTTCTCTAATCTATCAAAGTCAGCAAATGTCTTAACTGCTGCTGCTCCTGCTAATCCTAAAGGTAATGTAATGTTTGTTGTGAGTGTCTTTCCTAATCTTTCAGTTTGATTTGCAAACCTCGTTAATTTACGCTGTAGTTTATTGACCTCGGCATCTAATCCACTTGTGTCAATCCCTATTCGGAGTAGTAAATCTTTGAAGCTGTTTGCCATCTAACTTTTCTTTTTTAACAACCTTTGGACTATCCATCTTATCCATGAGGTTATTTATCTGCTCTTTACTTAAATTCTTTTTCTTTGATACTGGCTTTTCCCAACTAAACTCTCCTAATTCTTTTGGATCTTTTATCCCTTTACCTTTTGGAAGTTGTATTGATATTTGTAAGGCAGCATTATATCTACTTACTTCGTATGCTAATTTAGTTTGTTCGTAAATACGATTATGATATCCTAAAATAGCATTAATCACATCCCTCATACTTGCCTCATAAAAATCACTAAACCCCCAACCTAACTCACCCATTACCTTTTGCCTCAACCAATCCTCTGTTATTTTTAACTCTTCTTTGTACTCGTCACCCTTTTTTTTTGCCCTGCTGTTACTTGAGGCATACTGTCAGTAAATGACTTTGCAATCTCTTCAATAACGTCTGGATTGTCATCAATAAAATCAAAAAAGTCTGGATCAAAACTCATATCAAAGTCTTTCTTAGCCTTTCTATGACCCTCTTTTAATGCCATCCAAAACAATTTCATTTGCCCCTCTAACCCACTTTTTGCAATTGCATCTTGGATGTCAATATTAGCAGAACCCTCTTCATTTCCATATTCTTTTGTAAACTGTAGTATTACTCTAAGATTAAAGGAAACATAGAGAGTCCTGCCTGGTATTTTTAGTTCTTTGTACATGTGTCTTTATTTTAATTGTTTACGATACTGTTCCAATGGTTACTGCTCCACTAACTTCGATAGTTCCATCAAAAGCAACTTCTGTATCAGCAGTAGCAGTTTGAGATAAAGCAGTAATATAGCCAGACCCACTTAACTGTACATCACCAGTTGTAGAAGTAGCCATTACCCAGTATATCTGAGTCTTACCATTGAAATAACCCAATAATCCACTTACGTTATCTTCAGAAGCAGTTTCATCATATCTTACTAAACCGCTAAAAGAAATTGTAGCAGACTTGGTTTTAGGGAAAATTTCTCTCCATCCACCACTACCACTATCCTTTGTAGTAATATCTGTAACGTCTAATGAAAATGAAATACTTGATTCTGTTGCGTGGAAGATTTCAACTTCACTTCCTTGTGTGTCACTAAGAGTCAATCTTAGCAATGTTCCATCTATAAAACCTGTACTTGGCATAATTTTTTAATTTTAATTTTCTAATCTAATTCTATAAGAGAGTTCTAAAAAATGGACATCAATGTCAAAATCATAAAACTCTTCTTCATCTAAATAACCAATTCTTTTTACAGTAACACCCTCGACTGTGCCACTATAATTATTAATTGCATTTTTTACTTCTGTACTTATATCTCTTAACGTATCATATTTCTTACTGTAAATATTAATATAGCAAACAAAAATAACATTATCTGCAATTCCATTCTTTGTTACTACAGGGTCTGCACTTCTCGTCTTGTATACAATAAAAGGGAACTCAGTCTTATCTGGAGCAAATGATGGATAAATCTTATTACTGCCCATTATATTAGTAAGAGCAGAAGATCCATTTAATAAGCTATATACTACTTTCCCTATTTCCATTATCTAAAGTTTAATCCAGTTTTTGCTTTCTCCCATACTTGTCGAGCCTTTTTCTGCATCTCTAAATATGTTTTCTTCCCTGCTTTTGTAACTGCAACTTTTAATATCTTATTTTCATAGTCGGCAGCAGTAGAACCTTTACCAAATGCCATAGTAGCATAATAACCATCACTTTTAGCAACTGAACCTCCATACAACCCTAATCTCTGTTGAGTTGAAAATGGTCCTACGAAAGAAGATGATGACTTTTTTAATCTTTGTTGAGGAATACGCCTAAATGACTTTTTTAAATTCCCAGGCAAATACCTTGCAATTATTGTTCCCTTCTTAGATTTACTATAACGAGCGTTTTCTCTCGGATGCCCCCATTTATCTGGAACACTACGAACAGGAGATACACTACGACCTGCTTCAACAATAGGTTTAGCGGCAGCAAAAGTAATTCTTCTCTTTTCTGTCTTTGTCATAAACTTACCCAATTCTTTTAATTTTTGGTTAAGTTCTTGCACCCCATCTACTCTAATACTCATAATTAACGCATTCAAGTATCATGTAATCTTTACTCTCTTCCCTAATCGCTCTAATGTTAAATATATTTTGAGAAGTAGCCATTGTCAAATCAACCAATCTCATATCTGTGCTTAATCCAGTTCGCCTCCTTATTCTATAAAAAACAGAAGTAGTAGCTACTAATTGTTGTTCCTGTACCTTTTCATCCGTTCTCGTAATACGGAAATCAGCCTCAGCATATAAGGTAGTAAATTCAGTATAATTGTAATCAGTTTCCCCATAAGAATTTCTTGTTATTGTTCTTTCTTCAATTCTAACCTTTCGGTTTAAATTTCCAATCTTTTCGTTCTTTAAGTATCTCATAAGTAACCAATTCCCATGCCATACTTT
>Ga0208162_1001114_pt1 | contig 14441 bp, 18 predicted proteins | sample CB_VirMetaG_4_FD_184539 | JGI IMG/M metagenome (GOLD analysis project Ga0208162, IMG submission 184539) | Freshwater to marine saline gradient viral communities from Chesapeake Bay - CB_1508_1M Viral MetaG (SPAdes) (version 4) | ecosystem: Environmental > Aquatic > Marine > Coastal | place: USA... | reverse complement strand
TAGAGCGAAGCTAAGAAAAGAGAGACTACAAATGATAGACGACCAATGGACGAAGGAGGTCAATAATGGCGGACAGTAGATTAAAAGCGGCAGGCGTATCCGGTTATAATAAACCAAAGCGTACACCTGGCCACCCAAAGAAGTCACATATTGTTGTGGCTAAAAGTGGAGAACAAGTCAAAACCATCAGGTTTGGACAACAAGGTGTAAGCACCGCAGGTAAAAAGATGGACAAGAAGTCCAAGGCACGAAGAAAGTCTTTCAAAGCAAGACACGGTAGAAATATTGCGAAAGGAAAAATGTCAGCAGCATACTGGGCTGACAAGGTGAAGTGGTAATGAAAAAAGGTTATCATAAAACAAAAGACGGTCGTATGGCTAAGAAAGGTTTATACTATAATATAAACCAAAAGAAAAAAAGAGGCGAGAAACCTAGAAAAGTAGGAAGCAAAGGCGCACCAACTAAGAAAGATTTCTACGAATCAGCAAAAACTGCGTATAAAAAATAAGGGGAAAGTATGAAAACAATGAATGGAGACTTAGCAGTTAGTATTATATTAGCTGCACAGAAGACGAAATTAGCTGTATACCTCAAACGAGGCTTTATACAAGTCGACGCAAAGTCGATACTAGGGGTAATGTCACTCGTAGATATAGATAATATCGATGTGATAACCAGTGATATGAGTGTTATGGACGAAATCTATAGCATTTTAGAGGAGGCATAGTATGTATGAACAACTTTTTTATTGGCTTTCTTTTTGTTTTATATTTTTATTCGGTTTTCTTCTTGGCGGGCTCGTTGCTGCTCGTTTTAAAATTTATCTTAAAGTTTCTAAAAGAGAAGATTACGAAGCAAAAATAAAACAATTGGAAGAAATGATAGAAACAATGAACAAACCAATGGAAGAACCAGCAAATTACAAGCCAGGAGAGCTTTTTCCACCCGGAATGGCACCTGAATTTGGACTTCCTAGAAAAATTAACAAGTAGGAGGCTACAAAATGCAAGATTATTTTAGCAAAATGCAAGAAATGATGGGAGGACCAGCACCACAACCAGCTGCACCAGCACAAGGACCGATGCCAGGACCTATGCCAGGACCTATGCCAGGACCTATGGGACCTGAACAACCGATGCAAGGTATGGATTTAGCTCAAGGATTGCCACAAGAACAACAAGCAGTTGTTGATGAAGGTATGATTAGAATTAAAATCCTAGAAGCGTTGAAAGCATCAGGTTATTTTGAGCTACCTGAGAATAAAGGACGCGAAGAAGAGATACGCGTAGCTATTTTAGAGGCAGTTCAAGCAATTAAAGCAGGAGATGGCGAAGCATTAAAGAATAATGAGATATATGCGTATATCACAGCCAAAGGCGGACAGCGTGATGCAATGAGACAACCCGAAGCCGTTCGTTTAGGAGGTGAAGTTGATGGACAACAAGAGTAATATAAACGATATCTGGCAAAAAGCCAGTGATGCGATACAGTATAGACGCAATAAGAAAGACCAAGTGTGGAAAGAGCTTGACTCATTTGACCGTGGTGAAGAGTGGTCCATCAAAGGCGGTATGCCAAGTTGGATACCAAAGCCACAAAGTAACTATGTAAACAAAGTTAAGAAGTTTAAGACAGGTAATTTGATGCTCGACGACTATCTCGGCGAGTTGATACCATTAGCACCAGAGAATGAACCACAAATATGGATGTTGCAACGCTTTTATGAGCAATTATTTGACAAACTTAATATGAAAAAGCACATTGCAAAGGTTATTCGTACTTCCAGATTGTTAGGGACTGGCATTTTGTATGTCGGATGGGATGAAAACTACATTGGCGGTACAAGAGGGCACCTCTATCAAGGTGAAATATTAGTTCAAGAAATCGAACCCTCTACATTCTTTGTTGACCCGAAGGCATTTACACTAGAAGAAGCTTTATACTGCGGAACTTTTGTCCGTACGACTAAAGAACACATAATGATGGACCCTTCAATCGACAAAGCAAAGAAAAAGGAGTTTGAAGAACGAAGAAGCTTTGCAGGCAACGCCATAATGGGACAAGAAGACCGTGGTGAAATCTATAACAACAGAGATTACAGCTCATATCAAGAAGATGTGGTAGATTTAATTACATATTACGAAAAAATGCCAAATGATGACGGTGTTGGCTACACAATTTGTGTTAAATACATTGCAGATGGCGTATTGATTAAAGAAATCGAAGAAATACAACCAAATGTCTTTCCATTTATTATGTTAAGACAGTATGAACAGCGTCAAGACTTCTGGGGTATCAGTGATGCACAATTGATACTACCAAATGTCAAAATGTTAAATAAAATACAGTCAATCATAGGTACATTAGCAACATTGTACCAAAATCCACAGAAGATTGTGTATGAAGGTAGTGGTATTGACCCAAGAATTATAAGTAAGTACGGTAATGCGTTCGGACTTGTGTTCTTATCTAAGTATCCAGACCTAGCAAATGTCATCCGTAATGTCGATGTAGCTGATATACCGATGACACTGATGAATTATATGGAATATCTCAAAAAAGAGATTGATGATTTTACAGGTATGACTAACTTTAACACAGGAGCGAGTGCAGGTAGTATCCAAACAAGTGGTGGTGTCAACTCAATGATACAGCGTTCACTTGTTGTCTTCCAAGACGAAATGGTATTGTTTGAACACTTCATAGAAAAAGTAAGTTATGCGTTGTTACAAAATGCAGTTCAATATTATACTGATGATAGATTGATGCGTATGCGTGACACAAATCCAAACAATGACTTTGAGTATGAGTATGTTCCATTCCGCGCAGACGAGTTCGTTGACCTCGCGTGGGACTTCAACATAGATATACAAGCGAAGATACAAAACAACGAAGAAACAAAACGCGAAACAATGCGTATGTTGTCTGAGTGGCAACTACAATACGCACCTGGTATTGAAATTGTAAGACCAGAAGATATTGTCAAAGCGTTTAACCCATCAGATAGAGATGTCATTCTTGCTCGTATCGAAAAAGATAGACAAGATAAATCTATAGAAAAAGCATCCGAGATAACACAGCAGGTAATGCAAGCAATGCAGGCGGGGTATGACCCTCAAATGGTTGCGGAGATGGTTTTCCAGATTATGAATCCTGAACAAGCTGAAGGTCAACAAGACGGATTAGGCAATGTTCAAAGACGACAAGAAGGAACACCACAGTAGTTAGTTGTAAAAAAGGGCAGAACTTGTAATAAAAAGTATGAGAGGGTTCAGCGTCCAAGCTGGATAATGTTAGTGTATAACGCCTTTTCAGACCTTTTGGCATCGTCGCCCAAAAGAATCTCAAGACGGAGGAGAGAGAAATGCAAGAAAAAGAACAAGGTTTTAACATCGATAGTATAGTCGATGAACTCGACAAAGAGTTTGCTTCTGAAGCAGAGTCAGAAGACAGTCCTGTAGAACAGGTCGAAGAAGAGCCGGTAGAAACAGAAGAGGCCGAGCAAGAAATAGACGAAGAGCTTGATGACGAAGAAGAGGAAGAAGAGGACGAAGAAGTCGAGGAAGAAGCGGAAGAAGACGACGAAGAACTTCACCGCAGAAATAATGCGTTTAAGCGATTACGCGAAGAGCGCGACCAGTATGCAGAAACCGATAAATTTTTAGAGGAAATTGCAACTGAATATGGTTTGAGCAAAGACCAACTTATCAAAAATTGGAGAGAAGAAGCGGCAAGAAAGCGCGCAAGAACCCAGGGTATTACTCCTGCACAGTTTGCCAGACAGCAAGAGCTTGAACAAAAAGTTCAAGAATTAGAGTTACAAAATCGTAAAGAGATATTTAATGTAAGAACTCAAGCACTTGTTGATAGATACGAACTTTCTGAAGATGATGTAGATGAGATGTTTGCACAAGCTAACGAAATGGGTATCGATGTAACTGAAAACCCAGACCTATTAGAATTTGTATATAAGGCGACAAATTACGATAGTGCCCTTGAGCGAGGCAAACAACAACAGCTTAAAATTTCTAAGAAGCGTTCAAAAACAGCAGCCGGTAAAACAGGCACTCGTGGTAGACCTACGGAAGACTCTGACAACTGGGATAATGAGATTGAAAGTATACTTAGAGAGCAACGCCTTATAAAATAAAAAAACTATAAGGAGAATATAAAATGGCAGTATTAGGTGGAAGCCCAGCTTCAGCTGTACAATATGGTGGTGCAAACCAATCTGGTTCTTATGTAATTAAACCAGACGCATATTACGACAGACTGTTGCTCAAAATGTTGCGTCAATTAGAGTTCCATTACTCAAAATACGCAATCGAAAAATCGTTACCAAAGAACTTTGGTGACACAATTAACTGGAGAAGATTCAACAAACTAGATGTTACTAAGAGAGCACTAGTAGAAGGGGAAACTCCTTCAGGACAAACAGTATCAGGAGAAAGCATTACAGCAGTTATTGCACAATACGGTAATGTAATGTACTTCACTGACATTGTAGAATTACAACAATTAGACAAAATTAAGCAAGAATACACAGTGGAATTAGGTTTCCAAGCGAAAGAATCATTAGATGAAATCGTTCGTGATGTATTGATTGCTGAAGGTTCAGCTTACTTTGCAGGAACTAACAACTCAAGTTTAGATACACTTGTTGATTCAACTGCAGCTGACCAAAACCCTGCAATTGACGACTTCCGTAAAATTGTATTAGCAATGAAAAAAGCTTTCATTGGTGGAAACAGAAAAGCTGGTGGAAAATATGTAGCATTAGTATCACCAGATGTTATGGCTCAACTATTTGAAGACACTAAAGTTCAAAACTTTATGAACTTTGGTAGAACAAATGCAATGTTTAGCGATGGTATGATAGTAGATTTATTTGGAATCCGTTTTGAAGAAGTATTAAACGCTCCAATATTCTCTCACTCATTTACAGATAGTTCAAGTGTTACACACACTTCAAGTGTACACATCTCAACAATTATTGGTGAAGAAGCATATGCAATTACTAAATTAGAAGGCGCTGGCTTAAGAGTTATCTCTAAAGGATTAGGTTCTGCTGGTGTTGAAGACCCACTAGACCAAAGACAATCAATTGGTTGGAAAATTACTGGTTTCGGTGCTAAAGTTATCAACCCAGAAGCAATCGTAAACTACTTCTCAGCTCCTCAATTCGAAACTTCAGTTTCTGATTTTGCAGATTCACCTCGTGAATACACTATAACTTTCTCACCAGTAAGTTCATCTCCAGGTGAATTTCAACTTGGTAGAAGCGAAGTTAAATTAGCAGTTGCTGAAGGATACACTTACGGTGACGCGATTGCATTAGCAGGCGTTGCAGCTCCAGGAACAATTCAGTACTGGTTAGCAGCAGACGGTACAGGTGCAGTAAACAAAGCATCTGCATTAAGTGCTGACGATGTTATCTACATCAAAGTTGTATAATTAAATTAAAATAATAAAGGAGGTCATTTATGGCGAAAAAGAACATAAATACGACTGCTACCCTAAAGCAGTCAACAAAAAAAGAGTCTGAGTTACAAGCAGATTTAAAGGCAGCAAATGTAAGAATGAAAGGCAGCAAGATGGTAGAAGTACTTGTGCCAGAAGCATACCGTGCAGCATTTGGAGACCCGATGAAATTTTCAGTTAATGGTATTCCAGTGGCAATACCAATTGGCAAAAAAATGCAAGTCCCCGAAGCACACGCAGCTCACGCACAACGCTTGATGAAAGGTGCTGTACTCAGTAAAGCACAAAAAAGACTCACACCCGAAGAAATCTTTAACGATTAGATGGGTAACGGGGAATCCTGTTAATCGGGGTTCCCCTATTTTTACGAACAGGAGGTAAGACTTATGAGACTAACTGAATTAGTAGATTACTTAAACCAAGATGTCGATGACAGATTTAATGTCGAAGAAGTAAGACTGTGGTTCAACAGAGGTATTGCTCAATACAACTTAATACCTCCTTTGACAAAATATGACTCTGTACTCGCAGGTAACAGACCTAGTAGCAATTCAGAAACAGATGGCAAGTACTATACAGATGATGAGTACTATAGTTTTTCTGATAGCTTTATGTTAGGTGTAATGTTACCATATCTAGTTTCTGGCGTTAAACTAGCAGAAGCGTCTATGGCTGAGCGACAAGTTGCTCAACAAGAGTTTTTGCAAAATGCTAGAATGTGGAAAGCAAGTACAAATGTTCCACACGCAGAATTATTAAATCAACAAAACAGTGATATTGGTATTTTTCAACTTGGAGAAAATGTATATCTTTCTGATATGACACGCTCACCTGTTGCTGGTATATGGCAAAAGCAATCTGTTTATGCAGAAGTTGCAACAGCTGTTGATGTTACTTTTTACCAAAACTCAGATTTAGATGGCAAAGTAACTGTTAGAAAACCACAAGGTGTCTTTTTATCATCATTCACAACAGAAGGCGGTATCACAGGAACTGTATACACAGATGCTAGCAAAACAATAGAAGTACCGTTAACAACTATCATCACAGAAAACAAGGTGTTCTATTATGGCTAGACAATATTTTAATGTTAACACACAAACAAAACTAATAGATACCCACAAACAATTTAATGGTGGTTTAAAAACAGTAGATACAGATGATGCACTCCAAGATTTCTTTTTAAGACAAGCAGAAAATGTATCGATATCCGAGTTTGGTTATTTAGAAAAGCGTTATGGCCTAGCTAAGAAAAGTGAGATGGTCAGTGGCGCTTCAGGTCGTGTTCAAGGACATTATAAGTTTAAATATAAAGTTAGTGGAGAAGCACGAACAGATGAAATATTAGCATTAGACGGTAGACTATGGGTAAAAGAACACGGAGGAAGTTTTACACTTGTAACAACTTATGTAACTTTTTCTGACGAACAATACCCTACAGACCCGTTTGCTGACGATGGCGTGACACTAGATATTAAATTTCAAGATACACGCGATGTCGGTATGGCAAGAATTAAAAATAATTTATTTATATTTACTGGTACTTATCCGTTAATATACTCAAGACATAATATACAAACGGGTGAGTTATATAATCCAGCAGCAGGCAAAGTGCATATAATGCCATATTATGTACCAACACCATATGAGATAGCTGGAACAAACACAGGCGTTAACTTACTGATAGGTGCCGATTATGACGCAGTAATGGGTTATGATGATGAAAGTCTTGTTCGAGGTACATCACAATACAAAACACAATCACCACCAAAACGAACATTTAACGACATTCAAACAGCACACGCACCTTTAGTACCATTTATAAGTTATGGCGCATTGTCACAAATAAATTTAGAAGCTACTACAAAATTAACCGTTGTTCCAGACGCAGTTACACCTTTTAGTAGTTTTCAACACAACAACACACCTTATGAATATGTTGAAGAAGACCAACAAGCAAATCAATTTTATGCAGCATCAGAAAGCGACCCAGATGGAGCTACCTGTACAAGTTTGGGTACCCGTGTGTCTTATGATACTGGGTCCGGAACAGAATATTTTGTATGTTCTATTGCTGGAGATGATTCTGGTGGAGCAGGAACAACAACAAGTTATTATCAAGTCGTTCCTAAAACGGTACAATTCCGTGCAAGTGCATTATTTACAGCAAATGCTATGGACTTTGAAGATTTACCTAGTACAAATATAGAAGAAGCTGTTATATACAGTAACGCAAACAATGATTCTGATTTTAGCAATTTAGTTGGCGGTAACTCATTACCATTAACAGATGCGAAAGGCGTATGGCAACCCGAATATACAAATGTAACTTTGACAGTAGACAGTACTTCCTACAAAGATATTACAACACCATTGTCGGTTAAAGTAAAAGGTGTGCCTGTCGGTTTTTGGGATTTTAAAGTTGTTTGGCATCACGAAAGAATCTATGAAGGACAAGGAACAACAGCTGTTACTGAAACGATTGACACCTTTGAACAAATATACAGCGGTATAGAAGTTACAGGAGCAAAGATAGACCCAGCATCTTTAGGATATTCTAACACTGCGATTACTACTTGTAATCAAGTTATAGAACGAGATGGTCGTTTATGTGTTTGGGGTTCTGAAGGTGACCCAGAGTATATATTCTTTAGTTATGTTGACGATAGGTCAACACACGCTAACTGGTTCCCTGCATCTTACAGTAGAAAGTTTGATACAGATGATGACCAAGAAATAAAATCCGTTGTTCCGTTTATGAATGTACTTATTATACAAACAGAAACAAAAACATTTGGATTAAAAGGTAGCACACCACAATTAGCTTTAGATGCTTCAAATATAGATAGTGTCTACACAACATTCCCAATCAGTCCTATATATGGAACGATTGCACCAAAAAGTGTAAGACCTGTACGAAATCGATTGTATTTCTTATCTCGAGAGGGTATTGTTCAATTAACAAACTTAGCATTTGCAGCAGACGACAAGTATAATGTGCAAGAGCTTGATAGAAATATTAAGAACATTGTGCCACAGGATACAGAAGCTGTAGCAATACAACACGATTACCAATACTGGATTAACTTTCCTTCGACAGGCGAAACACTAAGATATTATGTAGATAAAAAAGCGTGGGTAAAAGACACTTATGGCAAAGACGAAAATACAGAATACTCAGCTAATACATTTGACTTTGACGGTGTGTTTAAATATTACTCAGAAGATGGTTTATTATCATTTATTAGTAAAGTAACAGATTTAGATACTTCACCGGCAACAGCTACAGTTTTTGAAATTGCTGTTGACAAATCATTACCAAGTGACTTTACAAAAGCAATAAAAACAACTTTTGAAACGGCAAACTTAAATCAAGGCTATCCGTTCCATCCTAAAAAATATTTAGAAAACAGAATGGACTTTACATTACAAAACGAATATAATACATCTAAAGACGCAATAACTTTTGAACATAGTACTACACCAGAGACAGGGCCGTTTACTACAGTTATTAGTTTTGTATCACCTAACAATTTGAAAAAAGGACACACATATTTATTAAGTTTTGTAGCAAACGCATCTATTGAAGAAGTAGAATATGAACTTGATGATAGTGGCACTTTAGTCGCTACAACACATAGCTTTGACGATGATGACTATGCGTTAACATTTCAAGTTCCTTATGAAGATTTTAACACTATTGAGATTGTTCTATCGCACACAACAGAAATTGATTTTACAACAGCTTCATTAAAAGACAAGACTTATGACCACACATTGACATTTAATACCTTTTCACTATCAGAAGAAGGCACATTAAATTTAGATAATATAACAGGTTACAACGCAGAAGAAGCAGAAGTAGAAATTAACTTAGGTACAGTGTTCGGAGCAAACGAAACTTGGGTATTTGATGAGTCCGCCTTTGATGATAGAATTACAGCAGTTAAAACAGTTAAGTTGTCTGGTAGAGGTTATAATTATAAACTATTTGTAACAGATAGAACGAAAGCTAAGTGGACAATAGAAAACTTAGGTATTACATTCAAATTTAAGAGAGCGAGGGTTAGCTAATGGCGATAGATAAATCATTATTTCAAAGTTGGGTATCTGGGCAAACATTCACTGCCCGAGCCTATATGTATGAAAGAGGTCTAATATTAGACGAGTTAGAAAGATTAGGAAATATAGTAAAAGGGCAAGCTGTGTTTACAGGCACAGGTGAGCCCTCCGGCGTCACCGGAGATTTATGGTTTGACGGACCATAAGAAAGGAGAGGGAAATGACAAAATTAGAATTAGAAAAAAGAGTTGCAGAACTCGAAGAAAAATTAAGCAAGGTTCCAAGTACTAACCAGTTGAAGGAAAGAATAAATAATTATGCAGTAAGAGAAAAACAAATGATACAAGAAAACTTTGACCATAGAAGAAAATTTGAAACCGCGCAAAAAACAATTGATTCAGGTAGAAAAGAATACGAAAAACTATCTTCTAAATATAATGAATTAGCAGCTTTGTTTGACCAAGTATTGTCAGCAAACAGTGATATTTTAGAAACAAATAAATTATTTTTAAGAAATGCGCTTCGTACTCAAGAACTACTAAATATAAAAATAACTACCTTTAATGGTGGAGAAGGAGAATAAAAAATGATTATTAAAAAATGGTCGGGCTCGGCTTGGGTCGCTCAATATCCAAAAACAACCGGTCAACAAGTTTTCACCTCTAACGGTTCAACAGCGTTATTTGACAGCAATAATAAATTGATTGCTAGTTATTTACCAGATTCCGTTATAGGTGGTATGAACTTTGCCGGTACAGTAGATTTATCGTCAGATAAAGACGGAGATGATTTATTTGCTTTATCTGCTGCTTCAGGTAAAATGGTTCAAGCAGGTGACTACTTAATTGTAACCGCAGGTGGTAACATTGCAAGTGGTGCTAGCACATTTACTTTGGCAGTACAAGCACCAGGAGATGAAGGCGATAGCGCACTCCCGGTAACACTAGAAGCTGGAGATTGGTTGGTATTAACTGAAATTGATACATCCACAGACCCAGATACATACACAGTAGCAATACTAAACAATACATACAAAAGTGCTTCAACAACTTCCGCAGGTATCGTAGAACTTGCAACAAACGCAGAAGCAGCAGGTTCAAGTACTTCACTTGCAGTAACTCCTGCAGGTTTATCAAGTGTTATTAGTGGATATTCAACAACATCACATACACATACTTTAGCAAACGGTGCAACAGATGTTACAGCATCAGCTGCAGAACTTAACAAGTTAGATGGTTTGACATCAAGCACTGCAGAACTTAACAAATTAGATGGTTATTTAGGTGGTGTTACAGAACTTAACTATCTTGACCAACTACACGCAACAGGTGTTACAACTACAGAGTTTGATTACTTAGATGGTGTAACAAGTAACATTCAAACACAATTAAACACAAAACAAGGAACAATCACAGGCGCAGCATCCACAATTACTGGCTCTGACTTAACCGCTTCTAGAGTTGTTGTATCAAACAGTTCAGGTAAAGTAGCTGTAAGTAGTATAACTAGTGCAGAGTTGGATTTATTAGACGGTTTAACTTCAGCAGTACAAACACAATTGGATGGTAAACAAGCAACAATTACAGGTGCGGCAACAACTATTGACACTGAAAACTTAACAGCATCAAAAGCATTAGTATCAAACAGCTCAGGTAAAGTTGCGGTATTATCTACAGTTAGTACAACTGAGTTAGGTTACTTAAATGGTGTTACCTCAGCAATACAAACACAGTTAGATGGCAAAGAAGGTTCAAGAAGTTATGGTGATGGTCTTTATCTATCAGGTTCTACAGTTCACGCAGGAGCAGGCGTAGGTATTAGTACAGATGCAACCTATGTTAAAATGACTTATCCAATTGCAATTGATGCAGATGGAGGAAGTAATCCAGCAGGTGGAAATGATTATAGAGTAACAGACGGAGCGTTATGGTTTGACCTCAGCTAAAAGGAGGCTAGCAATATGAAAATTAAAAAATGGTCGGGGTCTGCTTGGGTTCAAGACTATCCTGAAGTAGATGTAGATGCAATCGTAGCAACAGGTACACCGAGTTCCTCAACCTTTTTACGAGGTGACGGAGCTTGGGCTACACCTGCAGACGAGATAGACGGTGGAAACGCAGACACTTTAGACAATTTAAATAGCACACAGTTTTTAAGAAGTGATACCAGTGATACAATGACAGGTAACTTAGCGTTGGTTGGTGAATTAAGACTAAACGACACAAACACAAAAATATTAGAGGGTAGTAATAACGCTGTAAAAATACAAACAAATTCAGGCTACACACAAATTGGTCCTGAAAATTCATCGTGGTCGCATTTTAGAACAGATAGAGCAAGATTTTATTTTGGAACAGGTATAGATGTTGATGGAGATATAAGAGCATATAGCAACAACACAACAAAGATTCAAGAAAGCACAGGACACATTTTTGAACTTGGAAATCGTGTTTTAACAACAGCAAGTGAAGGTTCAGGCAATGGATTAGATGCAGACACAGTAGATGGACAACACGGTTCTTATTATTTAGATTATAACAACTTTACAAACACTCCAACTATATCGACCGGAGATATAACAGGAGTAACCGCTGGTACAGGACTTTCAGGCGGTGGAACTTCAGGAGATGTTACGCTTAACTTAGATTTTAGTGAACTAACTGATATCACTTTAGATGTCGAAAGCACAAGTGAAATGATTGTTCAAGTTGGTTCGACAGAGGGTCGTAAAGCACTTGGAGAAATAGATATATCTGTGTTTAATAATGATGCAGGTTTTACTTCTAACACAGGTGATATTACAAATGTAACTGCTAATAACGGTTTGACCGGCGGTGGTTCAAGTGGTTCGGTTACAGTATCACACGCTGATACATCATCACAATCAAGTGTTAACAACTCAGGTAATGCCTTTATTCAAGACATTACACTTGACACTTATGGACACATAACAGGAATAACTTCTGCAACAGCATCTACTACTGACAGTACAAAACTACCTCTCGCAGGTGGTACAATGACAGGTGACTTAACACTAGACCACGATGGTACAGGAACAACAGCAGATAGTCACGGTATACGATTTACAGCAAGAGCTTTAAGTACAGACTTTACAAAAGAACTTCTTATGAATGACGCAGGTAACTTAGAGTTTGATGGTGCTGCACTTGATACTGATACAGTAACACAGATAAGAAAAGATAACACAGGTACATACCGTACAGGTAACATTAACTTAGTTGGTGGTAGTGGAGTAACAATTACAGAAACTGCTACAGGTGTATTTAGTTTTGCAACAGCTGGTGGCGGAAATACTTGGACAGAGATTAAATCAGGTTCAACAACTTTGGCAGCCACCACAAGTGTACACAGTATAACAACAAACCCAAGTTATAGTTTAACAGATACTTCTGTTATTGCTTTTGAAATAAACACAGGTAGTGTAACAAGTTATACATCAGAAATAAAAATTGTTAAATTAGAAAACAGCGACAACAGTTCAGCTGGTATACCATACAACGCATATATAAGTACAAGTACAATAAGACACGGTGCGGTTAGAGTGTATCGAGGATTAAACAGTTTTACTTTGAATTTTAGATATGCAAATTACCACAGCAACGGTTCAACTGCAGAAACAGATGACCAGATATACATTGGTAAAATATGGCTATTAGGAGTAACGGGAGCGTAATATGAAAAAATTTATAAAAACAAATGGCAAACAAATAATTGAAGTTAGACCTGACAAGTTTGAAGACTCGATAGAGGTAGAAATACCAGACGGGATGCACGATTTAGATGTCTTGCGTAAACACCATTATGTAAATGGTAAGTTAGTAAAAACAGATGAAATCATTAACAAGGCAAATTTATCAGAAGAGTATTACGAAATAAGACAATGGCTTTCTCACAACGACTATAAAGTTAACAAAGTGTTCTTAGGTGAGTGGGCAGAGACAGACCCAAGATGGGTAGAGTATAAAGAACAAAGGGTAATAAAACGAGCAAGGCTTGATGCAATAAAACAAGCGTTAGGAGTGTAATATGAAGTTTATATTAAAAGAAGGTCATATACATATAGTAAACAACAGCGGTCTTGCTAACAATAGTATAGAGGCCTCTGTAGTCAAAGACTATGTTAAGGACTTTGAAAACAAAAAATTTGAATATTCGATTAACGGGTCAGCCTTTAAAGAGTTTGGAGAAAAGCTTGTTATAGGTGTGAATGAATTAAAAAAATCACATATTGACCTCGTTATACGAGCTATAGGTAGTGGAGGTACAGAAAAATTTAAAGTAGACCGCTTACCACTAACCTATGCAGTTGTATTTGGGAAAAGCATTGATGAAGCTTACCCACATAAAATACATCAGTTAGAAGCAAAAATTGATGAAACAAGAACACTTATCGGCAAAGTGTTAGATTATGTCGAAGAAATTGAGAAGAAAGGACGGTTGTTATAATGCCACAAGGAAAAGGAACATATGGTAGTCAAGTAGGTAGACCAAAGAAAAAAAATCCTACAATATTGAAACCAAAGGGTGGAATGAAAAAACCTATGATGAAGGGTAAAATGAAACCTTCTGCAGGTACACCAGATTACTTCAAGAAGATGAAGAAAATGAGAGGTATGAAATAATGCAAGAGTTATTAAATTATTTAGAGAATAGCACATTAGTTGCAAACATTATTTCATTTGTTGTTTTAGGTTTAGCAGGTGTCCTCGTACGCTCAATAATTAAAGGCGTTGGCGCACTTGCTGAAGATAGAGCAGCACTTGAAAAACAAGGCAACTTAGCTGTTCAACTTCGTGCGATTGCAACAATAACATTTCAATCAACATTGTTATATAAAAATGCAGTCATTAACTCAAACTTATCACCAGAAGCAAAAG
>Ga0208162_1001113_pt1 | contig 14441 bp, 6 predicted proteins | sample CB_VirMetaG_4_FD_184539 | JGI IMG/M metagenome (GOLD analysis project Ga0208162, IMG submission 184539) | Freshwater to marine saline gradient viral communities from Chesapeake Bay - CB_1508_1M Viral MetaG (SPAdes) (version 4) | ecosystem: Environmental > Aquatic > Marine > Coastal | place: USA... | reverse complement strand
TATCTATGTTGTCAGCAGCATTTTTTATTTTTTTCTTGCTAGCCTTAACAGTATCAAGTGAAGTATCTTCTAAGTTTCTAGCATCTAACTTACTATCAATACTATCCATTATTTCAGATGCCTTACCATTTGTTAACGAATCTAACTTTGTCATAAAGTCAGCATCGTTTTTTAACTCTTGAAGTTGTTCAACAACTAAATCTTGACCTAGCACTTCTAATAACGATGTTCTTCTCTTTTCTTGACCTGTAAAGTAATCTATTAAAGATTGATTATCTGCTTTAGGTATTTCATATACTGGTTTGTTAAACGTAGTTACTTTACCTGTTGTTGGATTTACTCTTTTAGTAGGAGTTGTACCTGTTTTCTTTATATTAAGAACATTACCAAATCTTCTTTTTAAAGCTGCAGCTGGAATAACTTTAGTTAAACCATCATTGACTAACTCATTAACAAACTTTGGCCAGCCTTTAGCAAAAGTACCAACGTCTTTACCTAGAATTTTTGCTGTGTTTTTTGATTCTGATTTTATACTAGAAACTATAGCGTCTATTCCTTTACTAGCGTTTAGTAGTATGTCTCTTTTAGCTCCTTCGTTTATAGAAGCTATTGACTCTGGTTTTATGTTTTTAGAAATAGAAGGCATGTTAGAAGGATATACTTTCTTTCTACCTTTTTCTTCATTAGTAACTTCGTCAAACTCAGTTTGCTCAGTAGTATCAGCTACTTGCTGTGCTTGCGGAGCGTCTGTGCTTACAGTATCAAATTTAGTAGCATCTAATCCAGCGGCTTTAAATATCTCAGCTTTACGTTTTGCAACTATATCACCTAAGTAAGTACTAACTTCTCCTTTGGTAGGGTTATAGTTATCAAACAAAGGTTTTTGTCTACCTTTAAATAAACCTTTACCTATAGCTTGATCTTTAACTACATTTAAAATATCTTGTGAGGTTACATCTCCAATGTCTTTGTTGAATCCTAGCTTTTGTAATATAATACCTGAGTTATCTTTTATTAAAGCATCTACAGCTTTAAGATCTCCACGCTTAGCTTCTCTTACTAGCTTTTGGTTTTTTGCTTGTGAAACTTTAGATGACTTTACAGTTCCAAGATCCACTTCAGTTTCTAACCCCATGTCAACCTCAGCTTTATCTAACGTTTCTTGCGACAAACCTTTACCGCTAACAACATCTTTGTTAAAAGCTTTTAAGAAATCTACAACTTGATTACCGTCTTTAAAACTTTGTTTCCAACCTATTGTTTCTAATATTTTATTACCTATAGCTTTTAACCCGCTTACTTCTTTTACTTTAATAGAAGTATTACCATCAACGTCAGGAGTTAAAGCATCACTAGTTACAGCCATAACTTCTTCGTAAAAACCTGCTTCATCTATTACTCCGTCATTTAGATCTGTTTCATATTGATCTAAAAGATCTAAAGTTTCTTTATCAATTTCTATATTAGGATCGTTTTTTATAGAATTAAAAAGATCCTTACCCATTTTAGATAATTTAGCAGGGTCCATTTTACCTGCAAAAACATGAAATATCTCGTGTTTGTCAGCTGGCATTACACCATCTGCTTGACTAGAAGCATTGTTTATAATAACTTGTTTTGTTCCATTAGGTAATGTAGCAATTAAACCATAGTCTTGTTCTTTAGCATCCTTAACTGTTCCATCTTCGTTTGTTCTAACGTTTACTTGTATTCCTTGTTCCTTTAAAGTTTCAAGACCTCCTAGTAAATCTTCTGTGGTGTCAAATCTATTAATACCAACATCACCTAGTTGCTCAGCTACTACATCAGATCCTTGTTGTATGTCTCTAGTTGTAACTGGCACTGTGCCGTCAGGGTTTTGTATTATTTCAGTCTCAGCTATTAACTTTGATTTTTTAATCTGCTGATCAAGCATAGCATCTTTTAACTGTTTTACAGCAGCTTCTTTACCTTCTTTAAATCCAGTTTCATTATTTAAGACTTCCATGTCATTTCTAATGTCAAATATATCAGCTTCTATTTGAGATAACTCTCTAACAGTTTCAATAGGCATAGTAGAAAACCTTTGTAATCCTTTATTTATTTCTGTGCTACTACTTTTTACTAAATCAGCTATTTTATTTGATACTATTCCTCTTGCTTTACTAGATAAAACGTTTGGAGGTCTTAAACTAGTTTCTAATTCTTTTATTTTATCAAAATTTTGTTTTATTTTTTGGTTGCTGTCCACAGACTGAGTCATGTTTATTATACCTTTAGCTAATCCAGGTGATTTATAAACAAGACCGCTCATCATAGCTCCACTAACCATAGAAGTTGGCACGCCTTCAAGCAAAGGAACGCTCTTCCCTAGTATAACATTGTCAAATATATTACTAGCCAGTTGAACACCACCTTCGGAAAAAGACTCTCCAACTGTATCCACACCGTACACCTTTAATGTTCTAGCTGTGCTCTTTGTAAAAATACTTTTTACTTGATCTACAAAACCTTTTTTAATAGCTCCGTCTAAATTAAAAGCTTTTTGACTTCTGTTTATTATACCAAGACTAATTCTTTCAGAGAGAACTTCAGTAACTCCATTTAAAGTAGCAACACCGTACATTTGATATGGATTGTACTCTACTAAATCAGGTTCTGGACCATTTTTACCATTAGCTATCCACTCGTCATGTGCTTTTTTGCTTTGATCTATATCTGACTGCATTCCTTGAAAACTACTTCCAGCAGACGACGCACCAAGTACGTATAAACCGGTTCCACCTGTAGCCATTAATATAGCTGTATTAGGTATTTGGCTACCTATCATTTGAGCAGAAAACATACCAATATCAGATATACTACTTATTTCAGATAGCTCTACTGGTTTAGCCATTCCTTCTGTTATGCCATTTTGCCACGCATCTATAGAATTGTTGATTTCTTTTCTTTTATCTTTATAAGTATCGCTATCTACAATTGCAGCAGCCATTGCGCTAAAAGGAGTTAAAGCTGTAAATACTTTATTATCAGCAAAATCAAAAGCATTTGGAGCGTCAGCTAATCTAAATAAAACCTCTTCAAGACTTTGACCTAAATCAACACCCGCCATACCTGCACTAGTAACAAAATTAGCTGTAAAACTATAGTTTCTTTCTAAAAAATCAATACTTTTTGCTAAACTTTTTTTATCAGTAAGTATGTCGTCTATCTTTTCGTATTCACTACTATAAACTCCTACTAGTTTTTTCTCTTGGCTTCTAAGTTTTTTAAACAATTTATTAGCTTTATCAACCTCTTCTTGTGATTGATACTCTGCTTGGCTTAATTGTTTCATGGCTTTTCTTATTGTGCCTATGTCATTTTGAGCGTCTTTAACAGTTTTTAATACTTGGTTTTCTCTTTTGTTTACGTCTAGTTGGTTAACTTTAGCATAAAGCGCTTGTCTTTCTTGAGCCTCTCCTTTTGTAAAAAGATCTCTATTTTTATGAATCCAAGATTTTATGTTTTTATCTTCAGCTTTACTTTCTAGTTTTTGAGTGTATTTTTCTCTTATTATAGCATCTAGTTTCTCTTGTGTTTTAGGGTCATCTTTTAAATCTTCAACACTTACTTTCATTGTAGCCGCTAAATCAGACTTAGCTTCAGCTGTTATTTCTTCTAATTCAGGATTAGGTATCATTCTACCTGTCTCTGTTTTAGTTGTAATTGTGTCGTAAATAGGCTTTCCACCTTCGCTACCTATTTTTACGCGTTCAGTTTCTACTTTTACTTCAGGAACCATTTTGTCCGAAGACATAAAGTCAATTGTTTTTTGTCTTATACTATTTACTTGAGAATCTGTTAAAGCAGTATCTTTATTAAACTGTTCTGTTTTATATATTGCTGTTTGTACTGGATCTATAGATAATTTTAAAGCGTTTATTTCTTCTTGAATTTTAGCAGCTTTAGGATCCATAATACTTAATCCTTTTATTTCATTTTGTTTTTCTGCTATTTTTTTATCTACTTTTAATTTTGTAGCTACTGGTACAACAAAAGCTCCAGTGTTGTCGTTAGCTATAATATCATCTATAGACTGTTGCTCTTTTGATACTGACCTTGGCTTTGGGTTAAATATGTTACCAACATCACTAAACATCTTACTGTTTTTCTTACTTTCTTTAAGATCAAAATCACTGTGACCAAAAACGTTAGATATACTACCAAAAGCATTTGTACCTTCTTCTAGCTTTATCCAATTATTAGCACCTTTTTTCTTAGTATAATAACTTCCATCAGCTGTGTATTTCATATCCCAACCACCTTTAGTTATAACCTCATCTGGTTTAGCTACAGCGGTAAACTTATCGTAAGCCTCTTGTTGTTTTTTCTGAACGCCTTCTTTAAATCCTGAATCATCTTTAAGTACTTCAGAAAGATCTCCGTTTAAAAAATCAAAGTCCTCTGTAGACGATTCCGAAGAACCATCCTCTGAATTTGAATCCGTAACTTCGCTTGACGACTCTTCGCTTGGATTCGCTTGCGATGAGTCTGTTGTCTTTCCCTCTTCAACAGTTTCTACTGGTTGAGTTGATTTCCATTCAGCAACTTTAGCTGTGATCTCTTCTGGTTTTAAAGGAGGACTTATAGCTTGTAGCTCTTGTACTTTTTCTATTAACGTCATTTGATTTAACTTAATTTGTTATCTTGTATAAATTTATCTGCTTTTGCTTTTCTACCTTCCGCTAAATCAAACACAGCTGCGTCTTCTTCTACCGTTGGTAATTTGTTAGTTGTAAATTGAGATAAATAGTTATTCATAAAATAATCTTTATATTTTGATTCAAACAATTCTTTATTTTTAGGCATCAAAGGTAAGTCCTTTTCGTAAGACCAAGCTAAACTACCAGCATTGGCGTTTTGTGCCATCTGCGCGTCTTCTTCTACGCTAGTACCTCTAGCTATAAACATATTCCAAGCAGCTACAGCTTCTTGTTCTTGCGATAGTAAACCTGCTACTTCTGCATTTATAAATGGATCAGCTTTTCTTTTTATTTTATCTAAGTCAAACTTTAGTGTGTTTCTACCTTTGCCCATACCTATGTCTATTATTTCATAATCATAAGATCCGTCAGGGTTTTTTAAAACAAACTCATCAGATATAGTAGCACCAGGTGTAAGTTCTTCATTTTCACCAATCATGTCTGGTGTGAATATACCTACTTCGGTTAAAAGTCTTAGCATGTCTTTGTTTATATCTGGAGTTTCAGCTATTAAATCTGTTCCAGAATCTACTAATGCCGTTAACGTAGAGCTGTTTATAACTAGTTTTTTATCAAACAAAGGTCCATCAAATATTAATTCTTGAGAACCATTTTCTAATAAAAATAACTCTATATTATATCCTTCTGTTCTAGAAAAACCAGGCTTAGCGTTCATCATATAGTTAGCTACCATATATACGTAGTTGTTATTAACATCGTAATAAGGTTCATCAGTTGTAGATAATTGATCCACAACTAATTCTATAAACTCTAGTGATTGTTTTGGAAAATCTTTAAGCTGTTGCATTTGTTTCATCTCGTACTCACAACCTGTTTCACGACACTTGTTTGAGTCTACAGCCATTTTAAACTTAGCATAAGCAGTTGCTGTACCAGTATAAGCTTTTTCTAATATGCGAAAATTATTATCAGTAGAACTAGCTACATAACTTTCGTCATAAGCCATTGAATTACTTTCGTTAACTTGTTTTATTACAAGATTATAATGTGCGTTTTTGTTTTCCATTTTTTTTACGGTTTATCAAATCCTCCGGCTCCAGCTATACCAGCTATAGACCCAAGTGCTCCAGTAATAGCTCCAGTTGCATCTGCTCTAGCTTGCGACTCTTGACCTCTTAACGCTGCTATTTGATTTGAAACTCTATCAAGCTGTTGTTGTTCTCTTCTTTCTGTTTCGTTATAAACAAATGATTTACCAGCAGCATCCAAACCTTGCATCCTTTGTTCTTCACTTACTAATTGGTTTTGTAGTTGTTTTTCACCTTCAACTCTTTTGTTATCATTAGCTTTTTCTTGTTGCTCTATACCAGCTGCAATATTCTTTTTGCTTTGTAAAGCAGCTTGAGCCAAAGCGGTTGCTCCACCAGCGCCACCACCAGTTTGTCTTATAGTATCTAAAGTGTTAGCTAAAGCTATATCAGTTTGTTCCATTTGAATTTCCGTAGCAGCTGTTGATACAGATAATGTAGCGAAAGGATTACTCATCATGCTACTTAAGCTAGTTGAATCCTCGTAAGGATTTATAATTTCTTGTCTGTTAGCTTCTAATTGATTTAGTTTTCTTTCTAGTTTTCTAGCTTTTCTAGCTTTTCTTCTAGCTTCTTTTCTAGCTGAAGCCGCTCCAAAGATGCCACTGACTACAGAAGCTGCTCCACCTATTATTCCTGCTATTGGCATAATTTTATTTTTTTAGTATTAGTAACCATTGTTTTTTGTATAATCAGAACCAACGGCAAATAACTGTTTTTCACCTCCTGGATCTGTAGCTGTATTATTATTGTAGCTAACATTTGTTGAATAATCGCCGTCAGTTGAAAATATACCTGTAACATAATAACCTTTAACACCAGTCATTTCATTACCCCATATTATTTCTCCATGACTTGCTTCGCTGTTATTTACTAAGTTAGCAACGTATCTATTTTCTTTTCTATCAAACCCAGCGTGAAACCTAGGTAAAGGAGGGTTTGCATTTCCAAAAGCAGTAGTATAATTAACTCTATTAACAACTAAGTAAAATGCTAAAGCAGCATTCAAAGCAACACCTAAATTTTGATTTACTGTTAAGGTTTTTGTAGTTGCATTAAAACTAACAACCACTGTGTTAGCTGCAACACCTATACCGGTAACACTTGCTCCTACAGCTATAACACCTACAACGTTTGCTAAGACTACAGTTGTATTTGTTGATGCAGCTCCAGCTTTAGCGCTTGCGTCTGCTATAACGTACTCGCCTCCAACGTAGCTACGAGATGAATTAGCAGTATCGTTATAAATATCCCAACCTGGTATTAAAGCGTTGTAATCTTTAGCTGTGTTATCAGATATTAAAGTATTTAACTGCCAGCCGTTCATACCTTCGTAACTTATTGTTTTAAAGTTTTTGCTAGTTGAAGCGCTAGGGTTAAATATAAAAGTAACTGTTGAAGGGTAATTTCTTTCATAGAAAAAAGATCTATTAACATCAACTGAGTAATGCTCATATAAACTGTCGTGATCTACCGTTTGCCATCGCCCACCAGCATAGTTGTTTTGTTTACCTGTAGAGTAAAACTTATTTCTTAAACTAAACATTTGAGTTGGTTCATAATCATAAAAACTAGTCCAACCTTTTACAGTTTCATCCCAAGATACCGTGTTATAACCTGATCCATCACTTTTTTGAGTAGACACTACGTATTGGTCACTATGTATATCGTAACCACCTCTTACTTTTCCTTCATTAATACCAATGTCTATGTTATTTAATTCGTCTCTAAAATAATCTATCATACCATATCTAGAAATTTCTTCTAAACCTGAGTTAGATAATTTCATTATAGCGTTGTTATTTTTATCAGAGAAATATTTATTGTAACCGTATGTAGCAAAACTTTCTGGGTTTTTACTTATACCAAATTTGCCAGCATAAGGTTGTATAACACCTATTGTTAAATTACTAGAAGTTACACTAGCGTTTCCTTCAGCAGAGTATATAGCGTCTTTATCTATTAAAGCTCTACTTACTTTGTATTCTTGAAATACAATTAAGTTAGTGTCTTCAGCATATAGTTTTTGTATACTAGCGTTAGCTGGATCTGCGCTTTTTGTAATATCATCGGCAGAAGAAAATACGTTAGTATTATTTATACCTGTTCTAGAATTAAATATACCTGAGTATATTAAACTATTAAATCTTATTGTTGAAGCAGGATCTTCCTCTACTAAATAAGCTCTAACTCCATAATCTACGTTAGTATTGTTGTAACCACCTCTTATTCTAGATTCTTCAATAGCCCAATTAGTATCAGAAGTAACATCAGCGTTAACTACATTGTAACCACCCTTATCTTTTGGAATACCAAAAGACCCGTTCCACACTATAGTGTCCTCTATTTGTGTAGCTGTTTTTTTCAAAACGAAAGTGTTAAAGTATTTTACTTCTATTACCGCTCCTGCCATGATTAATTATTACTTATTTTTACTGTAAATTACAAGCAATACTAGTGTATTAACACTGGTTGGCTTGTATATACTCTTTTGTTTTTTATTTGTTTAAGCATAGGATAACTAAGTATCCTAAACCATAGTCCGTTTTCAAAATAAGAATTAACTTGTTTATTAGGTTTACTTAGTCTACCTACGTCTATTCTTACTGGCTTCATGTGCTCTGCTTCACCTATTAGATTTACTTGTATTTTTTTTTGATAAGATATATCTATTAAATAAATCTTGCTTGCTTCTGTAATTAACTCAACAAACTTATCATGATTTATTATTGGCCCAGTTACAGCCACATCTATATCTTTTGTTTCCCATCCTTGTATTAAACCACCTACTAAATATAAATTATAATGACCCCAATCTAATTTTAATAACTTTTTTATTGATTTTACAGCAACTGGATCATCAATGCCTTTCACTATGTTATCTCAAATGTTAAACTAGTTGTATCTTGAGCTAATAAGTTTAAATAATCAGCACTGCTGTTATAGTTTCTTGCATCTAAAATTTGTTTAGCACTAGCAAGCGTGTTTGCAAATGCAGGTATACAACTATTTATAGGTGATCCTGAAATAGTAGTTTGTCTGCCAGTATAATTTAAAGTAATAGTATTGCCTCCAAAGCAATTAGAAACCCAACTACTAAAACTTTGTTCGCCTATATCATATACATAAAAACCATCAAAAGATCCGCCTTGTATTTCTATAGCTACATATCTATTTTGTCTATTTTCGCCAGATACGCAATCACCTTGACCGTCTACTACCTCACACCAATTAACTAGTCCAGATCCAACAGAATAAGGCACAACTCTTAAGTCAAGAATAAAAGATATGTTAGTTCCAACAGGTGATGGACCACCAGCATCAGCTACACCTATAGTTATATTGTATATACTAGCAGGCATGTTACCTCCACTAGTATTCGTTAATGTTCCTCTTCTTAAACCTGAAGCTACAGTATTAGTCATAGTAAACAAACCTTGACTAACAAGGTCAGTATTTGGAGATGTTTGATTACTCACGCTTATTAAACTCCAAGCTATGCCTTCTGTTTTCAATAAAGCATTAGAAGAGCCATTAGTTGCATTAGCTACTGCAACTAAAGAAGTATATCTGTTACTAATTATAGTACTACCTTCTAAACTATTTGGTGTAGTTGTTATCCCTGGTGATGCATCAGTCGGTCTAATATTTGATGGTCCTGCGTTTACTACTTGAGGTCCACCAGTAGTGTTAGTCGGAGGAGACAAACCATCTGTTGTCACCCATGATATTGAAAAAGTGAAATTACGATCGCCTTCGTTTTGACTATAGTAAACATTATCTATGTAATCCTGTTTTAGTATTATGTTAAAAAATCCAACAGGTATTGTATTGTCTTGTGCGTTACCTACTAATTCAAAGTATGGACTAGCTTCAACTGTTTGAACATTAACGCCATTACCATTAGAAACACTATTTAGTATTACAGAAACTATACTTGAGGCTAGTAAATTACTTCCAAAAGCATCAACTAAAGTAAAATTAGCATCAAATATTCTGTTGTTTAAAACATAAGCTTCTGACCAATTTGAAGTACTTAGGTTAGCACTTAATCCAGCACCACCACCTGTAGCGTTTAATATTAAGTTGTTTAAATCTGCAACTTCGCCTACACTGGTTGATTCCCAGAATATATCTAACAAGCTTTCAACTGGTTCTGTTTCGTACACAGACAAGTATTGTATGCCTGGTGTTTTTTCTACTGCCCTTTGATCGTCAAAACCAGGGAAAAAATCTAATCTATCGTTTTCTTTAAGAGTAGGTTTTGAAGGTGAAAAAGTAGATACTTCATCTACTGTTACAGTTAGCTCTGCATCATAAGCTTGACCACTAACCTCTGTAAAACTAAGTACAGTCATATTATCATCTAACCCAGGACCAGATATTAAACTACCAACAGGAACAGGACTAAGTCCATTTACATTTTTAAGTAATATTTTATATGGGTTTGTTGAAGGATCAACATCAGCATTAACTAATGCTGAAGAGACTTTGTAGTTTTCATTTGATATTTGACCTATTTTTTTAGTTGTACTGATTTTAGCAATTAAAGGATTTGAATTTAATTGGTAAAATTGACCAAAATAATTTGGAGATGGCGGATCTACAGGATTGTAATCAAACAAATCTCTAAGAGTTGAAATAGTTGATACAGTGTCAGAGCTTCTACCTGGGTAGTACTGATTTGTTAAAGCGCCAGCATTATCGTACACTTGTTCGTTGCCAGTGCTACTCAAGTAACCAGCTGTTGTTGAAGTATTCTCTACTCTACCAAATAACTGAACAGAGCTTCTAAATTGTTTTTGATCAGGTCCGACTTCTGTTAAGTCTCTTGGAACTTTGTTTATATTATCGTTTATTAAAACAGCATGAGATGTTATACCTATTTCTAAAGATGTATCTTCTGGATAAGCAGCCATGATACCTGGCAAGTATACATTGTAATATTCTTGCTCTGTTTGTTTAACTACAATTTTATATGAATACCAACCCAATGGATTGTAGTCAGCGCTTGTTGTGTCTCCATTGTATATACCAGGAGAACCATCTAATACGTTTTTACCATTAGGCCCTATAGTTGAATTAAATAAAACCTTAATAGAGTTACCTGGCCAAGATGATTGCTCTAAACCAACTGGCAAATAAGGCGCGTATATAGTGTCTCCTAAAAAAGTAAGACCACTAGCGGAATCTGCGACTAAGTTATTGCTTCTAGATAATATAACAGTTGAAGATCTACCGTATCTATCAGATAGCACAACACCTACCTGATAATTCCTATTTTGTTTTACCGAGTGATTAGGATATTCTATTTTACTTACCGCTTGAGTGTCTGGTCCTACAGCTGTAAAAACTAAATTAGCCAAATTAACTAGTGTTACGTTTTTGTCTAAAGTAATAGCATTTGTTAAGTTACCACCAGTTACTGAAGTGTTACTAGGTATTGTAACACCGTTTGTAGCACTTGTAACAATGCTACCCACTTGTATGGTTCCTGTTACAGTTCCTACAGTAATAGACGCACCAGATGTTATACTACCTGAAGATCCAGAAACAGCTGTTCCATCTTTTAAATTAAAATCTGACTTAGCACTTACTGTTACATTGTAGTCTAGCGTAGTTGGTGGCGTGTGTTTGTTTTGAAAATTACCATAAACAACTCTATTGCCAGCAACTTCTTGAGCAAAAGCTCTTACTGGTATTTTATCATAAACCCTAGTTGTATCACTACTTGGTAATACTTTATACGGTTTTTTAGATAAATAATCATATTCAAAAACACTAGAATCTGCACCTGATGTTAATTCAGTTACTTCTATAGTCTCGATAACTTTAAGCGCTAAAGCATCAGACTCTTTATATATTATATCTAGTTCTTTTATTTTTAAACTATTTTGTATGGTACTTTTAGAAAAAGGTAAAGGTATTATTAATTTTATAGCATCTACTTTGTTTTCAACAAAAGAAACTATGGTACTTCTATAAGCATCGGCTTGATCGTCTTTACGTGTAAAGTTTTTAGCATCGTCTCTTACGTACATAAAATACCCATCTTGTTTAGGTATAAAAGCAACTTGAGTAAAAGGAGCCATTAATGAATACTCATTATCTTCAAATTTAAATCTATAACTAAATCTTACAAATTTATCTTCTAAATAATTCTCATCTCCAGCAAAGTCTTTATCGTAATAAGTGTTATAATTAAAAACAATCTCTGTTCCGGCTGTTAAAGTTGGCCAGTTAACAAGTTGAGGTGTGCCTGATAGATTCTTTTTTAATACAACAGTCCATTCATCTGCACTACCAGCTCCATACACAATTGTGTCAACTACAACAGGATTACCGCTTGAATCTGGTATAGGTGTAATAGCTGCTCCAGGTTGTGCTATATAACCAACAGTAGCTGCGCCATAAGGAGTTTGTTGACTTGTTGGAGGATTACCTAATGGTACTTCACCAACTAAACTAACAAGAGTTATTGATGCACCACCACCACCACCTGAGGTTCCTCCTGTAAAAGCAGTTGCACCATTAGGAAATGTCTTGCTGTTAACATCTTTCATCGTTGTTTCATAAGGAACAGGATCTGCAGATGTTAAATTTTTTTGCCAAAGTTGTATTGGTTGATAAGGATTGTATTTAGCTACACTTATTTGATCTTCATTAACGTAGTGTGTTGGACTTGCTGAACCAGTAGGATTAGCAAGACTTACATTTATTTTTCTAGGTTGGTTTCTATTATCAGTCCAGAATAGTAAATCTTCTAATAAGTTAGCATGATATATTTCATGTGTAGTTGAAAAGTTAAGAAAAGATCCTTTTACTAAAATTTTTATTGAATTGTTAACTGGTAAAGATGAGTTGTAAACTATTATATAATTTTCGCTACCTGGTGTATATTGTAATTGACCTGGGTTTGGATCTGTGTTTGATGTTAAAAATAAATAAACCTCGCTAGTAGAGTCACTAACAAGTTTACCTATACAAACTATATCGTCTTCGCCTGTTAAAGATTCAAAGCTTTTTAATTCTTCGTTACCTAAAACGTTCTCTAAAGAACCAACATTAGCACCTTCAGATCTACTAACTTGAACGTTTTTAGCATCTCTGTATTCGCCATTAGGTAATAACCTAGCGTCAAGGTCTTTATTTAATTTGCTCTTTATAAAAGAGTTCTGAACGTTTGCCATTAAATTTTAGTGTTTTAACCATTTAGATTTACCTCTCATAACTTGAACTATTTCAGTTAATTTTATGTTAGATAGTCTTATCTTAGCGTTTCTTAAAGCTGCTCTTTTGTCTTTCTTAAATCTTGCTATTATACCTTCAGATGTGTTTGCTCTGTTGGCTAGTAGATTATATGATATGCTTAAATACATTGCTTCTTCTGCCATCTTAGGTACTCTAGTATCTAAATCATAAGCAAGTCCGTCTGAGATGTATTCTATTACTATTAATCTATCTACTAAATTACTTGAGAAAGTAAACAAGCCATCTCTTTCGTTTATACCAAACCAACCGTTGCTTTGAGAATATTGAGGATCTAAGCCATATAGTCTACCCCAATCCCAAGGTCCAGAACCAAAATCATTACCGTACATACCATATGCTAGGTTGTCAAATTGATCTAAAGCTTCTCCGTTTAACAATCTATTTTCATTAGTTTCTTTCCATCTTTCTACAGTTAAAGATGTTCCTTCAAGACTTTGTCCAAAGTTATCTTGAGTAGGCATACCTTTTTCATCTTGTAATAATTTAGAATAAGGATTTATAGTTAAGTTGTTGTTAGGATATAAAGGTCTTTTAACACCGTGATTGTCTATCCATGATATGTTTACGTAGTTAACGTAATCTTGAGGTATCACTAAAGATAGACTTGGTGGTATTGTTAATTCTTGTGACTTAATACTCTTTAAAGTATCATAACTAAACTCTTGTAAAGATCTTTTAGCAAAAAATAATATATCAGATTTTTTAGCTGTTTGTATTATTTTACCATCACCTACGTAACCAACCATGTAGTTATCTATTATATCAGATAATTTTACATACTGATACGTTCCGTAGTTCTCTTCAACAGCGTCACCAATAGCTTCTTCAGCAGGTGTGTTACCATACTGCCCACCACTTAATACTTTGAGTTGAACAACTATAAACAAGTTGTTAGCCGGGTTTGCAGTAAAAGTTATCTTATTGTTGATAACAGTGTAAGCTAAAAGATATTCACTCCAGCTACCTGGTATACCTGTAGTACTAGTATATATTTTAAAATTATTTAAAGCGTAGTATTGATTGTTAGGATCCCACGCATCAACACTTCCAAAAACTAAATCAGTATCAAAAGTTGTTGTAATAGTAAGAGCATTACCAGTACCTCTAAAGCCTTGTGCGCCTTGATAATATTGTTGATTAGTTTCTGTTATTAACGCCATTTTTTAAGATTTTTGATTAGCCGATGCTTCTTGAGCTTCAATAGATGCGGTTTGTATTATCTGTGGATCGTTTATTATTATTCCACAGTATTTTAATATCTGTATTATTAAGTTAGTTTGCTCAGATGTATCTAATTCAAAATTAATAGAATTAGTAGAGTCATAAAGATATTGACCTAGTGTTCCAACAGTAAAACTCCAGTTTGGAGCCACTGGTTTAAATAAGCAATTTATGT
>Ga0208162_1001112_pt1 | contig 14450 bp, 8 predicted proteins | sample CB_VirMetaG_4_FD_184539 | JGI IMG/M metagenome (GOLD analysis project Ga0208162, IMG submission 184539) | Freshwater to marine saline gradient viral communities from Chesapeake Bay - CB_1508_1M Viral MetaG (SPAdes) (version 4) | ecosystem: Environmental > Aquatic > Marine > Coastal | place: USA... | reverse complement strand
AAGTTAAAAAATCATTAAGTAAATAGGAGGTTCTATTGAAACTACAAAAACGTGGTATTGTAATACCAGACCAGCATTATCCATTAGAAGATAGAGCTGCTGTTGAGTGTGTTAAAAAAGCAATACTAAAAATTAAACCAAAAGTGTTTGTTAACTTAGGTGATGTTGGAGAGTGGGAGTCTGTGTCTGCCTGGAAATATAAAGACAAGAAACTACCACCATTGGAGTTTCAATTACCTTTAGTTGATGAAGATATACGATTAGTAAACGAAGGTCTAGATGAATGGGACGAGATACTAAAGAAAGTAGGATGTAAAGAAAAATACTTACTACAAGGTAATCACGACTTATGGCTAGATAACTTTGCAAACAAATATCCGTATCTGAATCACTATAACTTTAAAGATGCTTGTAAAATTGAAGAAAGAGGATACAAGTATCAAGAGCATAACTTGCCTATCCAGGTGGGTAAGTTAGCATTCTTTCATGGTGCATTTGCTACAACGTATCATGCAAAGAAACATTTAGAGACATATGGTGAGAATGTTATGTATGGTCATACCCATGATATACAAAGACATACTCAAACAAAGCTTGGTGGTAATATTGCTGCTTGGTCTTTAGGGTGTTTAAAGAATATGTCTCATGAAGATAATAGATGGTTAAAAGGCAGACTACATAATTGGGGTCATGCTTTTGCTGTAGTAGATTGGTTTACCAATGGAGAATTTAAGGTAGAGATTGTAGAAATTATAGATGGTAAAACAACACTATGGGGTGAGGTTATTGATGGAAACAAGTAGCATTAAAGGAGTTTCTATCAATAATACTCGTAGGTTATACGATTTAAAAAAGAAGAAAAAGAAGAAAACAAATGCCAAAAAAAGTAATAAACGTAAGTAATTTTAGTGGTGGTATAAATAAGAATACCAATCCTCGTGATATGGTTGCTAATGAATATCAAGAAATGTTAAATCTTGATAATGAAGTACCAGGTAAATTAAAACTATACGGAAGTACTGTTACTGATAGTTATAATCAAACAAATGGTACTGATATTACTACTATTAATCATGGTAATGGATTACATCATTTTAATTTAGATAGAGATATTGATGCTCCTACTGTTATTAGTAATAGAGAATATTTAGCAATTAATGACCCTAGCAACCGACGTGTTAGAGTAATAGACTATACTAGTTCTTCTTCTGCTTTTGATATTGTAGAAAATATAACATATGCTACTAGTGGTAATCATGAAGTAGTAATGTATAATATTGATGGTGCATTAAGAGTTGTACCTAAAGTAGGAACAGGTGGTACTCCTAAAATACTATATTACCAAGATGAAGAATTACATTTTGGTAATGATACTGCTACAGAACTTGTATCAGAAGTACAACAATATACAGTAGAAGATATGTTTATTGCAGGTTTAACAGGATATATTACTTCTTCTAGTAAAGATTTAGACCCAGAAAAATTATATAAACGATATCAAGTATTTAAACCAACTAGACAATCAGAAATATTTATGAATGATGCTTATAGTGATGCTAATATTGTTGATTCCAGTTCAGGAAATTTAAGTACCTATAATTTTGGTATAGACCAGAATCATGGTATATTTACTTCTTATAATGATTATGCTCCTACTCCTGGTGGAGTAAGAGGTGGATTTCATTTAATGGCATATTTTAATCAATATGCTTCAGCAACTACAAATGATGATAATTCAGATATTACCATTTATCCACCTACCGCAGGTAAACGTTATGGTTTATGGGTGTCTAATATTTATGAACATCGTTATGAATCTCCTGCATATCATTTAGGTGTTATTTTTCAACAATCTGATTTAACTACAGAAGTAACAAGACATTTGTGTTGGGGAATGTTTGGTAGGGCACCTGGGACTAATACAAGAATTACTGGTTATAAAATTTACTGGGGTTTAATAAAAAACTTTAGCGAACCAACTTCAGGTGTAACTTATGATGGTCAAGTAGATGCTAAATATTTATTTGCAGAAGTAGACTTTCATAGAGGTGTACGATATGCTGGAGAAAAAACTTATGCTCAATTTACACAAAAACTTCATCAGGTTTTAGTTAGTTCACCACCAGAAGTTTATGATAATTATTATAATTGGATATATCCAGAAAGTGGTTATGATAATATTGATTATTTTGAAGGAGAAAGAGTATCTTCATTGTCAACAGTAGAACCTTATATAGGTGATAGTAAATCTATTATTGGTCCACAGTCCACTGGATTTAATACGGCTGCTATTGCTAATCGTAGAGTATATATTGGTAATGTAAAATACTATAATGCAGAAGGTGATTTGGTTGTAAAGAATGATAGAATTATTAAATCAAGACCTAATCAATTTGATTATTTTGAAGCTGAAAGTTATATTGATGTTGAAGTAGAAGATGGAGATGATATTGTAAAACTATCTACTATTAATCAACAGTTATTAGAATTTAAAACTAGAACATTATTTATTATTAATGTATCAAGAGATATAGAATATTTAGAAGGTACTTATCCTTATAAAGGTTGCAATAAAGACTACCATGTTTATGAAGGAGAAGGATTTGTTACTTGGTTTAACAATAATGGAGTTTATTTTTATGATGGTAGACAATTAAGTGATATCCATTTAAATGAAAATGGTCAATCTATTTTTGATGATTGGAAAACAAATTACTACCATGACGATAATGTGATTGGTTTTATTCCTAAGACAAAAGAAATCTATATTGCTAGACCTGATAATACTATTTTAAAATATGATTTAAAATCACAGTCATGGACTGAAGGTGATAACTTTGGTTCTGCAACATATGGTTTTACTAATTTTGTATTAAAGAATGATGAGATACTAACTTACTTTCAAGACAATGGAGATAGTACTATTACATTAAAGAATTGGAATCCTTCTTCTGTAGCACACACTGGTAGTAATAAAGTATTATTAAAAACAAAAGAGTTTGATTTTGGTAATCCTACTAATAATAAAAATATTAATACTATTTATGTAAACTATAAAAATGGACAAAACATTACAGTTCAAGGATTTGCTACTAAAAGAGACGCTTCAGCTGTAGGATTAACTGATATTAGTACATTAAGTGATACGTCAGGTGGCTTTTTAACCACGAGAATAGACCTTAACGGAGCTTTTAATGATGTAGTGAGCTTTGGTATAGCTTTGAAATTAAACGGCACGTCAGCGTCCGATTTTGAGATTAATGATATACAAATTGTATACAGGGATAAGGTATATAGATAATGAAAGAAAAAGTAACAGGAATGGCAAGAAGATTAATTAATACTGCTATGACTCCAGAAATGAGGACTATTAAAGCAATAGCACAAAAACAAAAGCAATCTGAACAACAGTATGCTACTCCTATAACTTTAGATAATAAAAAACCATCTAATACTCAAGGTAAACCTGGAGATAGAAAAGTTATACAAGAAGGAAGTAATTATTATTTATATATTAAAGTAACCGATAGATGGATGAAAGTACAATTACAGGAGGTAAACTAAGTGGCAACACAAGAACAATTAATATTATCACAACTTGCTGCTGAAGAAGCACAAATTTATAGACCTAAAGACGATACAGGTTCTGGATTAGTACAGGATTTAACTGCAGGTTTATTAGGTTATCAGGCAGCAGAAGAAGCATTTTATGGTTTAGAAGGTGCAGCAAAAGATTTTAGAACAAGTTATTTTGAAGGAGAATTTAAACCTGATAGTTTTCGTGGTAGATTGGGAGAAAAAGCTTTTGGTCAAAATGTTGGATTAAAAGACTTAACAAGAGAACAAAGAGCTTCAGCTATAGGGGGAGATATTTCTTTTCAACCAAGAATTGATACTGGATTAAATATGGATGAAATAGCAAATGATTTTATAAATTCAACATCTAATGTAGAAATGAGTAACGATGGTGTTATGACTAAAACAAAGTATAAAACTTTTGGTCCATTAAATTATCAGAATGATGCTTATGTAAATCCATATAAATTATTAAATAAAGGAAATAAATAATGAATGTATTAGATATTATTAAAAAACAAAGAGGTGAGCAACACGCTAATATGTTACAACAACATAGCAAAGAAGTAGCTCAAATAGAATCTGGTAATGATTTTACAGCTATTCAAAGACAACGTAGTGACAATCAATTAACTGGACCAGGTAGAGGATTATTTCAGTATGAAGTATCTGAAAATACATTAGGTGGTGTTAAAGGTTCTGGTGCTGCTAAAACAGCATTAACAAGATATAAAGAGTTTTATAAAAATTATAAACAAGAAATACCAAAACAATATCAAGAAGAACTAAATAGAATTAATAATGATAATCCAGATTTTTCTAAACTATCTAGAGAACTACAAGAAGAAATATTTTATGCAGATAAAGAAAGAGGTACATTACCATTAGATAAATTAGCTAGTGGTGAACTATCTTTAAAAGATGCATATGTAGATTATCATTGGATTGGAAATAAAAAATCTGACCAGTATGAATCTGAAAGAAAAAGAGTTAGTGATTTATATGGAGAAAAAATTAAACCAGTAGAAGAAAAACCTATGCAGCAAACAATGTCTACAATGGAAGAACAACAAGCTATGATGTATCAACAAGCAAAGAAAAAAGCATCTATGCAAGTTGCTACTCAGTTTAATATTTTGAATGTTATGGAAGATTTAGGACAAGTATTTCAGCAATTTAAAAAGGAAGGTGAATAATGCCAATACCAACAATTATTAGTGCAATAGCTACAAATTCTGCAGGGTATAAAAAATTTAAAAATATAGCTAAAGGATTATCTGCTATATCTGGTTTTTTTGGTAGTCAAAAGAAACGAGCTGAACAAGCAGCAAAAAAAGCATCATTTCAAACTTTATTAGGTCAGCAGAATGTTCAATTACAAAATTTAATTCCAGAAGTGCAACAAGAGTTTGCTCAACAACGTCAATTTTTATCAGAAGGTGAAGCATTGCAACAGCAACAAGCTACTACACAGTATGGTATTGCACAAGAGCAAATTGAATCTCAAGTTGGTATGACTGGATTAGCAGGTAGTGGTGCTGGTCAAGAAGCACTTATGCAAGCACAACAACAATTTGCAGTACAACAAATGGCTAGAGCATTACAAGCAAGAGAAACTAGATATAGTTTACAGCAACAAGAAGCATCAAGAATACGTGACATTCAATCAGCAGGGTTTGCTTTAGATAGAGCAGCAGCTGAAAAAGGAATTAAGTCAAGTTATGGACAATCATTATTAGATATTACAAAGGTAGGATAAAATGGCAAGTAACGAAACAATACAAAATTTAGCAACATTATTAAGTGCATTACGTGGATTTAATCAACCACGTAGAGAAATGGAAATGTATGCTAAAAAAGCAATGATTGATTTTAATATGCAAAAAAAATTAATGGATTTAAAAAGTGCAGAAGAATCTGCTTCTGATGAAGCTATTGGATTAACTCAAGCTGCAGAATATATGGCACAGAAAAAATTAGGACAAACAACTTCTCCAGCTTCAGTACAACCAAGTATTGAAAAAGTAAAAGATGTATCTGAAATTACTCCTAAAGAAGTCATAGAAAGAACTAGTTATTATGGTATGCCATCAGCTACTTCAATGTCTTATGAAAAAGGACAAAGAAAAAGAATTAGTTCAACTATTGATACATTGGCAGATGCAGTTTATGTAGGAATACCTATGGATGGTGGAGTTAGAGATGCATCATCAACTTTAATTGGTCGTGCATCAACAGCTAAAGGAAGTTCCCAAAAAGAAGAGCTTTTAAAAGATGCAAATTTATACAAAAAACAAATAGGTCAAATTATAGAATCTTCTAAATGGCAAGGTAAAAGTTTATTAGATTCAAGTCAACTATCTGATTTAAATGATATCGAAGTTAATATTAATAATGCTATAAGATTATTAGAACTTAATTAATGAATCAGCAGTTAGCATATTTAAAAAGACTTTATTCTGGTGGTGGAATAAGCCAACAAGATTACGTCAATAGACTTAATGTTGCTTATCGAATAAATCCTACTGGTTTTAGTGAAGAAGATATTGATTTAATAGAAAAAGAAACTAAAAACATTGGTGCTGAATTTAATCGTGATATGGCAGCATCAGAATCTAATATTGGTACTGTTTTAAATCAGTTTGCATCTGGTGTAGTAGAAGGATTTACTACCTTAGGATGGGCTACTGAAGCAGAAACAACTACTGAATCTATGGCAAATAAACTTGGACATTTTATTGGGTTTGCACCTGATATTATTGCTAGTGTATTATCTATGGGTGCAGCAGTACCAGGTGCATTAGCAAGAAGAGGGACTGCTAAACTAGCAGTAAAACAAGCAGTTGGTAGACCTACTAAAGCAGTAGCACAAGCAAGACAACAATTAAGAGAGCAAGTAGGTAGACAACAAGCTCGAGAAGCTAAAATAAAAGGTATAGCAAGTAAGTTAAACCTTAATATGGGTAAAGCTGCAGCTAAGATATCTTTTGGTGATGTTACACCCTTTGCAAAATCTTTAGATGATGTTATTGGTACAAAAGGTTGGCAGATACGTTCAATACCAATGCGTATTGCAGATAAGATTATTGATAGTTCTACTAAAAAAATAGGAGATGCTGGACTATTAACTGAAGGTTTTTTTGCTAAGGCATTATTTCAACATCCAAGATTTCAAAAGATTGCAAAAGAATCTGCACACCTTGGTGTAGCATTAGGTGCTAGTGCAGTATGGCAAGGTCCAAAAGCTATTGCTGAATCTACATTACATGGTGCTTTAGCTGGTGCAGTATTTGGTTCTGTTGGTGAATTTGTTAACATTTCTAAGTTAATTGGTAATCCTAAAACAGAACAACTAGGTAAGGATGCAATACGAAGACTTACACAAAACTATCAAAAAGAAGAATTTTTAAATGCTTTTGCTAGAGGTACTGTTGGTTCTGCATTCCAAGGTGGTATGTCTACTATACAAGGTGCTCCATTACCTGACCAAATCTATGAATATATGATGGGATTTTTCTTTGGTGCAAATACCAAGTCTATTAATGAATTAAAGTTTAGAAAAATTATTAATGAAAATCCTATGTTAGATGGTACTAAAAACATCGAACGATATAAAAAACAAATTGAAAAAGTAGAAGAATATCAAAATGCTCCACAAGAAGTTAAAGATATGTTTGAAAGACATACTGAAGTATTGTTTCAACAACAACTTGAAAGAAGTCAACGCATACTAGTAGAAAATGCTATTGATAGAGAAATCAATACTATCTTAGAAGAAAAAGGTATTGATAAAGAAAAATTAACTGTAGAACAATTAAAAGAAGCAGCTAAAGAAGCTGTTGAGCTAGACCATATCAAAGAAATTCCTGACGTTTCTTTAGAAACATTTAAAGCTAAAATAGAAACAGATAAAACATTTTTAAAAGAAGTTGCAAGAAGAAAAAGAGCACAAGAAAAACATATGAAAGATGTTAAAGAAAGATTGTTTGAAGAAACTGGTATTGATATTGATGCTATAGAAACAATGAACTCTAATGATATGCCAAATCCTGTATCTATTAATCAAGCTTTAGAACAAATTCATAAACTTATGATTGAAGACCCTAACTTTGAAGGATATTCTAAAAAAGATTTAAAGATAAAATTATTAAACTCTCTTAAAGATAATCAGACCTATGAACAATTTGTTGATAATATTAAAATAGGTATTGAAAATTTTAATGAAAAGATAAGTAAAACAGAAGGTAATCCATTAAGAACATTTTTTGTTAGAGCTAAAGCTTATTCAGAACAATACCATTACTCTATTAGTGCAGATGGAACAATTAAGTATGTTGGTAATGGTGAATTAAAAGTATCAGAGGATGGTAAAAAATTAATACAAACAGTAGATAAACCATTAAGAGTAGATAAAGATGGTAAGCCATTAGTTAGTAAAGAAGCAGAAAATGAAATCAATATTCGTTATGGTGATGCTACACGTTTAGTGTTTACATTTGCAGAAAATCCTAGAAAGAAAGGTACTTATGAAGAACCTTTAACTATTAAATCAGTACAGAAAATTATTAAAGAATTGACTCCTAACTTATTAAAGAAGGGATATTATATTTATGGTTCTCCTAAAGATAAAGGAACTATTATTGCACATAAAATACCTGGTGCTATTGATATTAATACAGCTGGTGGTAAACGTAATTTAGATTTAGTTATTAAATTACTTAAATCAAAATATATTGCTGTTCCTGATAAGTTTTTAAAAACAGATAATGATAAATTATTTAGTGCAGCTAACTTAATGTATAAATTATTAGACAATGGATATATTGAATATACAGATAGAATAGAACCATTAGAGTTTATAAAAGCATTAAAAGAATTTAAAGAAGATGTAATAGATGGTAAAATAAATGTAGAGCTGTTAAAAGAAGTTAAGTATGAAACTTTATATCAAGGTAAAGGTATATCAATACCAACATCAGCAGTTAATACTTTATTAGATAATCAAGGTTTTATTGGTGGAGAACCTACTGGATTCTTTAATATGATAGCCATTAAAGATAAAGTTCTTGAACGTTATGGTAAAGAATATGAACAAGGTACTGATGGTGGTTTAATTATTCGTGATGATGTTTATGATGCTGTATTAAAGTATTATGGATTATCAGAAAAATCAGGGTTTATGAAACCTGTTATTCGTGCTAGTGCAAGAAATAATAAAGGTGAAATACGTGGTAAGGTTGGTGGATTTAAACCTGAGTCTGATGGTCTAAATAAATTTATGTTAGATAACAATATACATATGATGATATATGGTACTGGATTAAAGTCTAAAGGAAAATTATCTATAAATGAATTAATAGACGGTCCCAATGATACATGGTCATTAAAAAATGATATTGATATAGCTAAGATTAGACCAGAGGAAATAACTATTAATCCTGATATTGCAGATTATGTTTATAAGAATATAGTTGAAATACAAAAGAAAGGAATGCTAAAACTTTACAAGCAAGTGCTTGATAAAAATACTAGTCAAGATTTTTCTAATTCTTATTTTGAAGCATTAAGTATGTTAAAACAAATTTCTATTGATGCTAATAAACAAAAGACTCAAGAGTTTATTGATGGTGGAGAATCTTTTACTAACTTTAAATTAGATGAAATTTCTTTGCAATCAATTATTGATGCTTTGATTGATAATCCTACATCATTAAAATCTAAAAAGATTATACGTGATATTTTAGAATCTACAAAACAAGATGAATTTGAATTAAGTGATTCTTTAGAAATAGATGCAGAAGACTTAGCACAACTTGGATTAACACCTGAAATATTAAAACGTACTAACCATGGATTTAACTCTTTATTAGAATACCAAAACTTTATTAGTAATAAACTTGCTAGATATATTATAAATAGAACTAATCAATTTAAAGTAAAGCATGGATTTAAAGCATACTCTGGTTTATATACATCTAAAATGGAAAAAGATTTTAATCTAAAAGATAATGAGTTTATGCTTGGTGAAGAGTTTAGAAAAATGCCTATTGAAATCGATGGTATTGATAAACCTATAACATTAGAAGATGCATTTCAAACATTTCAAAAATTAAACTATAAAAGTAATCGTAAAGAATATCTTGCTTATAAGAATGCATTAACCTTTTTAATTATGAGAACACCTAATAGTGGTAATGGTGGTGTTCGTGCATTAGTATTTAAAGGATTTAAAAAGAGAGGTGGATTTAACTTTTTTGCTAATGAATTGAATAGTGAATACTTAGGTGGTAAAGATAATGATGGTGATACAGTAACTGGATATCAATCACTACCAAATGTAATGAAAGCAGAATTTGCTAAAGATAAAGTTTTTTATGAATTAAATGATGGTGATGTAAAGAATCCTACTAAAGATTTAAAGGGAATGAAAGACCCTTATACTCCTGGTAAAACTATTGCAGAAACAATGTTTGGTATTGAGTTTGCAGATAAACAAACACCTACTGAATTGATTACTCAAGTTATATCTGGAATGCAATCTGGTGCTGATATAGCTGGATTATATGCAGCAGAAGCATTAGGTATACCTACTGGTGGTAATGGAACAAAAGGACATATAAGCGAAGCTGGTAAAACACCAAAAGAAAGAATGGAATTAGCTGAAAGATTTAATATTCAAGAAGGTGAAAGTACAAGTTTGCCTGAAAGAACTATGAAAAATGTTGATGATGCAGGAGCAACTATAGCATTTAGAACTCAACCTTCAACTGGAACAGATAAAACAATAGGGTATGCTCAAACTGGTAGATGGCAAAGAGGTAATAGTAAAGAAGGTATTTATAATGATGGATATAGACCTGTATTAGTTTTAAATACTACAAATTCTACTGCTAAAAATATAAAACTTATAAAAGATTTTATTACACAAAATCCTGGTGTAATTAATATAGCTGGTTCGAGAGAAAGCAGTGTATCTGGAAGTCAAAAACAAATACAAAAAGTTTTAGAAATTGCTTTCAAAGAATTAAAACAAGTAAAAAAAACAACTGCAGAAAAAACATTTGGTGAAAAACTAGGTGAAATGTTAAGCACAGAAATGAGATTAAAAGCTGGTAAAGCTGCATTAGAAGGTAAAAAAGCTACTGGTGTTATTGTAAATGCAACTACAAACTTTCAGATACTATTTGACTTTGTAAAGAACAATGGTGGAGTTCTTGATATAGGTGGTGGATATAAATTAAAAATTAGATTAGACGACTTTAATCATTTAAAAGATGTTAGTTATGTTGGTATAAACACAGCAGTTGATTCATCTGAATATATAAAAATTGATAAAGCTACTGATAATGTACAAAAAATATTTGAAAGATTTTTTACACTAGAAACTGGTGGTAAAGATGTTACTAAAAAAAATAAATGGTATAAATTATTAAAAAATAGAGATACTATCTTAAATAGTTTTTCATTATTTAGTAAAGCAGTTACTAATAAAAAAGGCGTATCATTTGATTTAGCTGGTGATAATTCTTTGTTTGCTATGGCTAATCGTTTTGTAGAAGATTGGGGTAAGTTTAATACTAGAGACGAAAACTATACAAATTACTTTTTAGAAACTGCTAAAAAAATATCTGATTTAGAAATGCAATCTGAAATATTTTCATTTGATTTTGCTAAACCTGAAAACATTGTAATTGCTATAGAAAAAATGCATAAGAATCTTATTTCTAGAAGTACCTTTAAAGACCTTGGTATTGCTGACTTATATCGTGATTTAGATATAAATTTTTTATTAAAAGATTTAAAAGCTGGTAAAAATTTAAGAGGTAAAGTTGCTAATATTATTGGTTTAGATTTATTAACAACTCAAGGTGATATCTTAATTGATTTAATGTCTAGAGCTGGTTATAACAAAGATTCTATTATAGCAGATTTAGAAATAATGCTACAAGAAACATTTAAATTAAAACAAAATAAATTAGATAAACGTGAAACAACAGAAGGTATACTTCAATTAAAAAGACAATTAAAATCTATTATTGAAAGTAAATTTGGTAAAGGAAAACAATTATCTAAAAACTTTGAAGAACAATTATTTAGATTTGTAGACTTTGCATTATTAGCACATCCTATTGTTAAGCAAGCTAAAGATTTTGAAATTGGTTATGTTAATGGTAAAAAAATTACTTTTAATCAAGGTGTAAAGTTAATCAAAGAACTACATAAAGAATTAGATGTAATGTTTCCTAATGGAACTGATATAGAATATAATTCTTCTTCACAAAAAATATTTAGAAAAATTAGAAAAATAGAATCTTTAATTGAAGCAAAACAAGAAAAATTAACTTTCGATTCCCCTGGTATTGATGCTATAAATACACAAATATTTTTTACAAAAATAGATGAAGTATATAGTAGGTCTCGTGAAATAAAAGCAGATAAACCAGAACAATTAGAAATAAAATTTGGTGAAAATAAAAAAGAAACTGTTAAAGTAGAAGAATTAAATGAAACAATTAGAGATGAAATCAATAAAGAAAACAATGAAAAAGAAGTTGAATTAACCAGATATGAAGAAATTATTAATATTGATTTTGATAAACTGTTAAAAGATAAACGTATTACAGAGTATGGTAAAGTTCAATTAGTTAGATTGCAAAACTTTATGAATAATTATAAAGGTATTGGTAGAAGTATTGAAGTATTATATGAACAATTTACTACTGGTGCTCCATTTGGTACCTTTATGGTTGGTAAAGAATTTACTGATGCAACTGCTAAAGATATACAACGTTTTGTTGATTATCTAGAAGGACTAACTACGCCTGGATTAATTAAAACATATTTAAGTAGAAAGTTTATTGGAGAAGATGAAAATGGTGTAAGAAAAATTATTGGTGCACCTAATTGGGCTGCTCATTTTATAACCAACACTTTAAACAATGAATTAAAATTTATTGAGTCTATTGAAAAAGATTCTACTTGGCAACAAGTTACCAATGTTGTTCTTAGTAAAGATGGTCAATTAAAAATTAAAAAAGGTCTAGCACCAATTAGTACATTAGAATATAATACCACATTAGCATTAGCATTTCATAGACTTGGGAATGCTAAAGATGCTGATATGAAAGAACAAATTGAAAATACTATTCGATTAGTTAAACCTGAAGATTCTAAACAAGCTAAAGATTTTAACTTATTATTTAAATACGTTATGTATTCTAGAGAATATAATAATGGTGCTTATTATTCTGGTATTAAAAACAAAGCTCAAAGAGATAATATAAAAGAAAAATATAATAAGTATAAAAAAGAATATGACCGAATGATTAAAGAAGGTTTAAAATTTACCTTTGCTAAAGAAGGTGTAGAAAAAGGAGAACGTGAAAATAAAGGGGTAGAAGAAATATCAGTAATGATTAATGAAGCATATACTAATATTCTTACTCAAGTTAAAAATGATATTATACAAAGTCGTTGGGAAGTTATTCAAGATAGATTTAAAAAATATAATAAAAGTATTGATGATTATAAAGTACCATCAAATGAAAAAGTAGAAAGACCTACGAATCCTAAAGAAGCTGGTTATATAGACAAACTTATTACTTATGAAATACAACAACTAGAACGTTTGTTTTTAGATAAGAATGGTTTGTTAAGTGATACAAGTAAAATAGATGCATTGTATGCTGACCTTAGTGATTTGGCTATTAGAAGTCCATTATCTGCTATTAGACAATTACCATCTATTACTGATGTAAACTTTGTAAGATATTACCAAAGATTAAATGAACATTTAGAAGTAAAGTTTCCTGAAATTAATTTTAATAAAGTGTTAACACCTGAACAATATAAAAAAGTTAAATCAGAAATAAATGAATTTAAAAAGATTTTACAACCTAATAAACGTATTGGTATTGGTAGATATGAAAATGAAAGTGGTTTAGTTTCTAGATTTGTACCACATACTGGAGCTTTTGATACTGCTCAAAGAAGAGAAATAAATGGTGCTGCTATTGACAAGTTAATAGAAAGTAAAATAGCAAGAGCTTCAAATAATGATAAACTATTAGCTAGAATTGATACTGTTTATGCTATCAGTGAAAGAACTGCTCAAGATAAAATTGCTGCTTTAGCAAGATATAAAAAATATTTAAATGATAAATACAATGGTTATAGAACTAAGAATGTTAACATAGAAAGTGATATACAAGAACTTGCTGTTATTGAAGACTTTACTTTAACTAAAGGTGCAGATACTTATCGTAGTAATGGTAATTTAAAATCTCGTGGTACAGATATCAGTTTACCTGAATGGGATACTTCTATTAATCATATTGAAAGATATGTTGGTGCTCAATATCGTAATATGTTAAACAGTAATCTTTCATTGAAGACTAGTCATAACATTAAACGTTTTGTTAGAAAGAATCCATTTGGTACTGATAAAAACATTACAGAATCATGGGCATATTTTATGATGGATGTAGCTAAGAATCAGATGGGATTAGATAGTTTACGTAATTTTGATATGCATGGTATTACCAAACAAGAATTAAATCTATTAAAATCATATATGGATAATAAACTTAAAAAAGAAGGATTAAGACTTTCTTATAAAGATAAAGACTTCTTAGCAAGAGTAGAAGCACAATATGGTTTAGATGTATTCCAAAGAGCTGCAGTTCAACAAGTAAGAAATAATTTAAAAAGAGCTGGAGAATCTGCTCAAGTTATACAAGATACTGGTGATACTATGATATATAACTATCGATTAGATAATATCAAAAAGTTAGCACAAGATAAAAATATAAATAAGATTGGAAGATTAAAGTCTGGCTATCAATTAATGACTGATGAATCAGTTGTAAACTTTA
>Ga0208162_1001110_pt1 | contig 14451 bp, 19 predicted proteins | sample CB_VirMetaG_4_FD_184539 | JGI IMG/M metagenome (GOLD analysis project Ga0208162, IMG submission 184539) | Freshwater to marine saline gradient viral communities from Chesapeake Bay - CB_1508_1M Viral MetaG (SPAdes) (version 4) | ecosystem: Environmental > Aquatic > Marine > Coastal | place: USA... | reverse complement strand
CTCACCAATCCACTCCGGTACAGATCTAAATACCGGATCTAACGCGCATTCTTATTGGCAACAAAGGCAGAGATCCACGAGCAAGTGGAGCTTGAGCGTGAGCAGATACGCCAGGGACTCAAGCAACTACACGACAACCAAAAAAAACTAGAAGACAAAGAGTATGCGTCTGCATGTGTGTATGGCGTGGCTTCTATTGAGCAGCTTCTGCCTCTTGTGGTCGGACGTATTCAGGCAACTACTAACCGGATAAAAGAAGGCAAGACAGGTGTCGCTTTCAGGGAGATCCAGCAATACCTCGCGGACATCGAGCCCGAAGCTGCCGCGGCCATTGCCTGCAAGGTCACCTTTGACAAGGTGTTCAGTACCAAATCCAAAGCCAACCAAGTCCAGAACATCACGGACGCAATAGGACAGGCTGTAGAGAACGAGTGCATGATGCGCCACTACGAGCGCAAGGTGCCTGGTCTCCTACACACGTTGAAGGAGAACTACTTCCACCGATCCATCGGCACGCATCAGAAGGTCAAGGTCATCACGACGTTGATGAACCGCTATGACGTGCCGCACTGGGAGTGTTGGGGACGACCTAACCGGATCAAGCTTGGAGGCTGGCTGATCGATTGCATCATTGAATCGAGCGGCTGGTTTACCAAAGAGATCCGACGTGAAGGTCGAAAGACTCACACGTACATCATTCCCAGCACGCACTTCCTATCCATTAAGGAAGAAGTGATGGCAACAGCCGAGCTGTTCAGTCCGTTGGCTTGGCCGATGTTGATCGAACCAAACGACTGGACTAACGAACGACAAGGCGGATACCTGCTGAACGAAGTCATGCGTGGGTATGACATGGTTCGTAGGGGCGATCCCCGCCGTATACAGGGAGAAACACCAATCAACTTTCTGAACAAGATTCAGAAGGTTGCCTACACGTTGAACCCGTTCATTGTTGGTGTCGCCAAGACACTACTTGAACGTGGAATACAAGTAGGTAAGTTCATCCCTATCGTGGAGATACCTCTACCACCAAAGCCTTTTGACATAGCTGAGAACAAAGAAGCTCGGCATGACTACAACCGAAAGGCAGCAGAGGTACACAACACAAACGCACAAGCGTTTCAAAGGTCATGTCGTACAAGGATGACCATGAACGCAGTGAAAGTATTCGAGGATAAAGAGAAATTCTTTATACCTTGGAGCTTTGATTACAGGGGGAGGGCTTACCCGATTCCTGCATTCCTTACACCACAAGATACTGACTTTGGCAAGTCACTTCTTAAGTTTCACGAGCAGTCATTCATGACTCCTGAAGCTGAACAGTGGTTAGCTTTTCAAGTTGCAACTACATACGGTAAGGACAAAGACACTATGTCTGACCGTATCGCATGGACTCTTGAAAACCACAACCTTATTTCACGAATAGCCAATGACCCAATTGCCACTTTGTCTGAGTGGGAAGGAGCAGATGAGCCGTGGACATTTTTGGCAGCTTGCGAGGAATACCATCATTGCGTCATTGAATGCAATCGAACTCACACTTCTTTGCCTGTTGCTGTTGATGCTACCTGCAGCGGACTTCAAATTCTCGCCGGATTGGCGAGGGATAGAAGTACAGCTCAACTGGTCAATGTTCTCCCAGGCGATAAACCCCAGGACGCATACAAGGTAATAGCTGAACAAGCTAAACCACATGTACCTGAGTGTATCCGTCCACACATGGACAGGAAAACTACAAAGAGAACCGTGATGACGGTGCCTTACAACGCAAAGCCTTTCAGCAACAGGGGTTACATCCGTGAAGCGTTGAAAGACAAGGGTGTTGAAGTTGAAAAGGATGACCTGACTGCAACTGTTAAAGCAGTTCGCGAAGCCATGAACGTCATTGTTCCTGGTCCGATGCGGGTCATGAAGTGGATCGAAACAGAGGTGGCCGCGGCCATTGACCGTGGTGCAACTGAACTGGAATGGGTGACACCATCTGGATTTGTTGTGACACAGAAACTGATGAAGAAGAAGGTTCAAGAGATTGAACTACAACTTCTAGGTAGGTGTCACATCAAAGTAGCCACAGAAGACGGAGACAAGGTTGATAAATCACACCACAAAAATGCAACCGCACCGAATCTAATCCATTCACTTGATGCCTCACTTTTACACCTATCTGCATTACGCTTCGACGCTCCGATTTCCCTCATACACGACTCGGTACTTTGTCGTGCTACTGACATGTCTGTGTTATCAGCCATTGTTCGTGAAACATACATGCACCTATTTGCGGAGCATGACTACCTAACTACCTTTGCCCAAATGATTGGGGCAGAGACAGACCCACCGATGATTAACGACTTAGAACCTTCATCGGTAATTGAATCTACATACTTTTTTTGTTAATGGCACGTACCATTTTTAAGACTGAAGAGCCTGTTATTCTTGAAGGATACCAAGCTGTACTGAAACCAAGCAAGTTTGGCTTTAGCCTTTCTGCAATCATTGATCAAGATATTGCAGATCAACTCGATAGTGATCGACCTGATAGCCTCAAGTGGGCTGAGTCGAAACTAAAGAACCCGAAGCGTTCTGTTCTCAAGCCTGAGCCTTGGGAAGAGGTGTCTGAAGGTAAGTACAAAGTGAAGTTCTCTTGGAATGATTCCACTAAACCTGGCATCGTTGATACTGAGGGAACAGCAATCACTGATGAATCAATTCCTTTGTATAGCGGTAGTAAGGTAAAGCTTGCCTTCTACCAAAAGCCGTACGTTCTCAAGGACGGTGTCACATATGGCACAAGCCTGAAGCTTGTTGGCGTACAGATTGTGTCCCTTGCATCTGCTGCCGGTGTTGATGTCGGCGACATGGATGACACGGACGTAGCCGCACTGTTCGGCACAACCAAGGGCTACAAGGCAAGCGAGCCGAATGTCCAGAACGAAGCAGGCGAGCCTGAAGAGGATTTCTGACTGTTCGACGACTTATACGACGTTTACATTACCCCTGATTCACCCCTAAATGATCGATTTCCAAGTATTCAAAAACGAAGACCTTGGTCTTTATGAAGGTCGTCTGACAGTGTCTGTCCCTGAGATCACAGTGACGCGATTCAAAGCTGATCGGAACGACTTCAAATATGAGATGCGTCGAGCTGTCTCAGAGATCGTCGAAGAAATCATTGAGAAGAACATCGACGACTAAATGGCTTTCCGATCCGGTCTCGAAGAGAGGGTTGCTGACCTTCTCGTCGAGCTGGGTGTCAAATATGAATATGAAAGTACAAAGGTTCCCTATGTAATCCAACACACATACACCCCAGACTTCATTCTTCCGAATGGGATCTGGCTTGAGTGTAAGGGTTACTGGGACAGTGCGGATCGTAAGAAGGTCAAGTCAGTGGTTGAACAAAACCCTGACATCGATCTTCGGATGATCTTTCAGGCACCCTATAACACTATTTCTAAAAAATCGAAGACTACCTATGCCAAGTGGTGTGAACGCCACGGCATCAAATGGGCGTCCTTCGCGACTATCCCTATCGAGTGGCTCATATGAGCGACACAGAATTTGTAAGGCACATGCCTTGCTCCCAGTGCGGGTCATCAGATGCGAACAGTTTGTACTCTGATGGCTCCACTTTTTGTTTTAGATGCCATGCCTATTCGCATGGCGACAATGACGTTATTCACACTCATCGCGTGTCAAATGTACGATTACAAGGATCAGCCGGACGGTTGCAATCCAGAGGAATCTCTGAAAAGACAGCCGAATTGTTCAAAACCTACAAAGATGGAAAGGTCCTACGCCACTATTATTACGACAGCTCTGGAACGCTTGTCGGAGCAAAAGTAAGGACAACAGACAAGCAGTTCAAATGTGAAGGAGAGGTCAAGACCCTGTATGGGATGAACCTCTTCAAACATAAGACGACTTCAAAGACAAAGAAGCTTGTCATCGTTGAAGGTGAAATGGATGCCATGAGCGTCTGGGAAGCCCAACCGAATTGGGACGTTGTGTCCATTCCGAATGGTGCACCCGCTGCAAAGAAAGCGATCCAAAATAACTACGAATGGATCAATTACTACGACAAAGTAGTCCTTTTCTTTGATAACGACGAAGCCGGTCAGAAGGCTGCAAATGAAGCTGCTGGCGTCTTGCCGCCTGGCAAGGTTTTCATCGGTTTTCTAGACGATTACAAGGACGCCTCAGAGGCTTTACAGGCTGGTGATAGCGAGGCTGTGCGTGCTGTTTGTAACTACGCACATACTCAATACAAGCCTGACGGCATCATTGATGCCAAAAACTTACTTGACTTAATTACAACACCAACACCACCTTCTGATCATGAGTACCCCTTTCAAGGACTTCAACGAAAGCTTCACGGGATCCGGTACGGAGAGCTTGTCACGATTACTGCAGGATCAGGGGCTGGAAAATCGTCCTTCTGTCGCGACTTATGTGCTCACCTGCTTAACAAAGGAGAACGGGTCGGTTACTTGGCACTTGAAGAGTCAAACCGCCGTACAGCTCTCGGACTTATGTCCGCAGCAGTCGGACGAAGTCTCCACCTTGGAGAGCATGATCGATCTGAGTTAGTAAATGCGTTCGACAAAACTATCGCAACGTGGAATCTCCACCTTTTTGATGGCTTTGGATCGTACGACCCGGACCACATCTACGAACGGATCGAGTACATGGCATCTGGTCTTGAGACCCGTGTTGTTTTCCTTGATCACCTGTCTATCTTGCTCAGCGGTCTTGACGGCGACGAACGCAAGATGATCGACACAACGATGACCAAATTGAGGTCATTAGTTGAACGAACAGGTATATCACTTTTTCTAGTTTCACATTTACGTAGGACAACATCTGATGTCAACCACGAAGAAGGAGCCCGCGTCACATTGGGACAGCTCCGCGGATCTGCTGCTATCGCTCAGCTCAGCGACGGCGTTATTGCGCTGGAACGAGATCAGCAGAGTGGATCTGAACGAAGCTCTACGACTGTGCGAGTCCTTAAAAATCGATATTCAGGCGAAGTTGGCATCGCCACACAACTGACATACGACCTAGACACTTGCAAATTCAATGAAACTGAACCAGAACAAGAGTTTGACCCAGCAACAGATTTCTAAGCCCAATCCTCCCACGCCTGAGATGGTGAAGCGTGCTCAATTTGTAGACAAAACCTATCAGTGGAAATATGCTCGTATTCGATCTGGAGACTGACGGTTTATACGATGATGTTACCCGTATTCACTGTCTGGTTATCTACGACAGCGAGACTGACCAGACTTTGGTCTTCAATGACGAAGGTTCAGAAGAACCAATCAGTCGAGGAGTACAGCTCCTAGAAACAGCAGACATTATTTGCGGTCACAATGTTATCTCTTACGATATACCAGTTTTGCAAAAGGTATATCCTTGGTTTGAACCGACCGCCCTGGTCGTTGACACCTTACTTTTGTCACGGCTATATCACAACAATATCCTAGAGCTAGACAAAAAACATAAGTGGAAACAGATGCCACCACAACTTTATGGGCGTCATTCACTTGAATCTTACGGCTATCGACTAGGTGAATACAAAGGCTCGTTCGGTAAAGACACCGACTGGCAAGAGTGGTCCCAAGAAATGCAGGACTACTGCGTACAAGATGTAAAAGTAACCACCAAACTATGCGATCATTTCCACCCTTACCTGACTGGGTCGCGTTAGAGCACAGGGTTGCACAAATACTTTCACAGCAAGAGTTACATGGATGGAGATTTGATGAGAGAGCTGCATGGAAACTTGCATCGTCTCTCCGAAGCGAACTGGAGGAGACTGAAAGGCTATTACGCCAACGGCATCCTTACGTCGCAGGATCAGAATTTACTCCTAAACGAAATAACAAAACACTCGGGTACGTTGACGGATGTACAAGCACCAGACTGAAGGACCTCAACCCTACATCACGCGACCATATTTCATGGATCCTGCAAACATTTCATGGCTGGACTCCAACACAACTGACACCTACTGGGAAGCCCATCATCGACGAAGTGATTCTCAAGGATATTGGGACTCCGATTGCGATGGATTTCCTGAAGTGTCTCGATATTACGAAGAAATTGGGGATGATCTCGGAAGGCATGAACGCATGGCTGAAGCTATGTACGAGTGCTAGTCGTATTCATCATCATTGTTCAGTTGCTACAAATACGCACAGATGTGCACATCGTAAACCGAATCTTGGGCAGACCCCTAGTGAACATGAATTCAGAAAACTCTTCACAGCCACGCCAGGTCAAATTATGGTTGGTGCTGATCTTGCAGGTATTGAACTCCGCATGCTTGGTCACTATCTTGGCCGGTGGTCTGAGTCTTTTGCCGACACTCTCCTCAACGGCGACATCCATCAACAGAATGCTGACCGGGTTGGAGTTTCTCGGAGGCAAATCAAAACAATTACCTATGCCTTCATCTACGGGGCAGGTGATGCCAAAATCGGGCATTCCTTTGATGCTTCCTTAAATGAGACAAAGGCTAAGCGTAAAGGTAAAGAGATTAGAGAAGCGTTTGTTTCTGCGATTGATGGACTTGCGGAACTTCTGGAGGCAATCAAAACGGCGTCTCAGAAGGGCTTTGTCCGGTCGCTAGATGGACGCAAGATTATGGTTGATAGTCCACACAAAGCTTTGAACTACTTGCTCCAGTCAGGAGCTGGTGTTATCGCGAAGCGTTGGATGGTTATCAACCAAGACACTATTAAACAGACGAGCTTGTGTGCATCACAGCTCGCATTTATACATGACGAATTGCAATTTGAATGCCACCCTGACCACGCACAAGACCTATCAGCATCCCTGGTATACAGCGCTGCAGCGGCTGGCGAATACTACAACTTACGACTCCCAATCGAAGCAGAAGCTAAGCAAGGGAGGGACTGGTCGGAGGTCCACTAATGAAACTATTAGTTGACGCTGACTATATTGTCTACAAATCCTGTGCAGGAGCTGAGACAGACATTGACTGGGGTGACGATGTCATCATGGTCGTCAGTAAGTTTTCTGAGGCAATGAAAAATGTCCAGAAAGACCTGACACGTATTAAACAAGAGTTCATGTGGGACACACCCGAAATGGTGCTGTTTTTCAGTGACTCTAAAAATTTCCGCAAAAAAATTTACCCCGATTACAAAGGTCATCGAAATAGAAAGAAGCCTTGTGGGTATCGCCGGGTTATTTCAGCACTCAGTGACTTGTACGAAGTGATTCGTATGCCTGAGCTTGAAGCCGATGATGCTATGGGTATCTATGCCACTGAGAACCCAGGCAATGTAATCGTCAGTCCTGACAAGGACATGAAACAGATTCCTGGTCGTCTCTACAACATGGATGAGATGTTCACAATCACGGAAGAGGAAGGTGAACAGTGGCACTACATTCAGACACTTGCCGGTGACCAGACAGATGGTTTCAGCGGTGTCCCCGGTATTGGAATCAAACGTGCAGTCGCATTGTTTGAAGAACATGGGTACACATGGGACACAGTTGTTAAAGCATTTGCTGATAAAGATCTGGATGAAGACGTTGCATTGATGAATGCACGACTGGCAAAGATCCTTACCAACAAAGAATATGACGGACAAGTCATACCCTGGTGTCCCGCCGATGCCAGTGACTGAGATGACGGTGGAGCAATCATTCAAGCTCCGTCGTCTAGAAGACCTGCTACCTGAAGCAGATAAATCTGACATCATCACATTGTTCATGGCACTTCAACGCCAGAACTTTGCCTTAGCAAATACCGTTAGTAATTTAGTTTCCAAGTGGCCGAATCACCCAAACACTACACCAGAGGATCAATAGAAGTCTGGGACTTCATACGTGATCAGCAATTAAATTACCACCTTGGTAATGCTATTAAATATATTTGCCGAGCCGGTTTCAAGTCTTCTGAATCGAAAGAGGCTGATCTTAAAAAGGCTATCCACTACCTTGAAAATGAACTCCACCACACAACACTGCAAGAACCAAAGCCTAAGCGATCAAGCAATACAATTCCGCAGCTCCTATGGGATCCAGAACTCATCGGAGAACCGGACCATGCAACTCAGTTTGATTGATGAGGAGTACAAGGAATTTCGTAATGCTTTCTACAATGAACCCTACGAAAATGAACTGAAAGAGCTTGCAGATCTTGTGTACGTTTGTTTTCAGTACGCTGAGAATATGGAATGGGATCTAGAAGAAGCACTTGATCGTGTCCATAAATCAAATATGTCCAAGCTTGGATTGGACGGTACACCTATTCGTCGTAGTGACGGAAAGGTCCTGAAGGGACCGAACTATCAACCACCTATTTTGAACGATCTAGTTAACCCATGACCACTTCATATATTTCTCGCACGGGACGTGTCCAATCTTGGATGGATAACCCAACGTCCAGGCTGCCGGTGTCGTGCACGGTGTTCACTGTTGAAGACTCAATGGAGGGTCCCAATGGAATTGAAGCAAGCTGGAAATTTGCTAGTCATGCTCTACGAAATGGAGCAGGCTGCGCGATCCACCTGTCGAAACTGCGACCCAAAGGAACGGAATCAACAAAAGGCAATGACAAACTCATTGCTAGTGGACCCGTCTCCTTTGCGAAAATATATTCAACGCTAAATGAGATCCTCAGGCGCGGTGGGACCTATCGCAACGGCGCGATTGTTTGTCACCTTGATCTATCCCACCCTGATGCTCGTGACTTTATTCTCACTCCTAGATCCGAACTGCCGTGGGTCAAGCGATGCATCAACATCACCTCCGAATGGTGGGAGGGGTGTTCGTTTAAGGAAGACCTCCTCTACGGAATCAAGTCTGGTGACATCTGGCTAAACAAAGTTAAGTACGACAAAGATGGAAAACGAATTCGAGGAAACGTTTGTCTTGAGGTGTACCTGCCGTCTCGGGGAACCTGCCTTTTACAACATATCAATCTCTCTGCCTGTGAATATGACGACATTCCACGAGCTTTTGCTGAAGGGATGTCCGAACTGTGCCAACTCCATGGTCGAACTGGGGTCGGCGATTCAGGAGAGTATCTGCCAAGCGAGACAGATCGACAAGTCGGACTCGGAATGCTCGGACTTGCAAATCTCCTACGGCGGTACGGCATAACTTACGAACAGTTTGGTGTAGCTCTAGAGAACTACAACAACGGCAAGACAGTACGAACACCAGCGTATGAGTTGGTTGTTTCTATTGCATCTGGTGTTAAGCAGGCTGCTGGCATTGCACGTGTACACAACATGGTCCGTGCCTTTGCAATCGCTCCTACAGCGTCTTGTAGCTACCGCTCAAAGGACCTTGATGGTTACACCGCTACACCAGAAATCGCACCACCTATTAGCCGAACAGTTGACCGCGACAGTGGCACATTCGGTGTACAAACATATGAATATGGCGACGTAGAGATCGCCAGTGAAGTCGGTTGGGAAAACTACAAGCGTGTTGCCGATGGCATCATGACTTTGCTCGACCGCACGGGACTTCTTCATGGGTATAGCTTCAATAGTTGGAGTGATGTTGTCACCTACGACAGCGCCTTTATCGAAGAGTGGTTGGATTCACCTCAAACCTCCCTTTACTATTCCTTGCAAGTGATGGGAGACGTTCAAGATAAATCAAGTGCATATGCTGCCTTGGATGAAGACGACGTTGAAGCTTACTTGGAAGGTCTCCTCGTTCCTGAGGAAGAACTTACCTGTGACTGTCAAGAATGAACCCTTACGAAAAACTACTCAATCGAAAAAGAAAATGGACTCCGGTCCAGACAACTGCCGGTACATGCAAAGAGGGTGCGGAGGAAGCAATCCACCGTGCTCTTGCATTGAGGCATATGGAACTACCTGTGGGAGATTTTATTAGCAATGCCCTCACTACTGAAGTACCAGCGTTGGCACGCGAGGTACTGGTGTCAAACGTCAAAGACGAAGAGAACCACGACATCGCACTTGGTTATATCGCCAATGCTTACGGTGTTGATGAGAAAGCTGAGGCGGAAGCCCTACGGCTTAAAGCCGCTTGGGAGGCACATCCAGATCATACGATTACCAAAGCGTTGGTTGCCGAGCGTGCAATTTTCTTCGTTCTTCTACCATTCTTTAGGTTTAATGGTGACGCTGGTATGAGAACCGTTTCGGCGGATATTAGCCGAGACGAACAAATCCATGTGGCGGTTAACTCACTGGCACATACCGAGCTGGGGTACAACATTAGCCCCTCTCTAGACAAGCTTCGTAAAGCAACGATCAACTGGGTTATGCAACCTCTTGGTGATCATGCTGACAAATATCTGAACAAAAAATTCTGGCTGGATTCCAGTGACAACCTGATGTATCAAGGCAAAGCTCCTGAGCTTGTCGCTACTAAGGCTGCACGGATGCCAGCGTTCTTCGAGCACAGCAATGTCAATCTCCCTCAATACGCTTGAGACCTACGGGATGCAATCTCGTGGTCTTGTAGCTCAGCTAGAAGAAACTTTCCCACCCACAAACCCAAACCCTGAAGATTCAATGGAAAAAATTATGTACCGCTCAGGGCAACGTAGCGTTGTGGAGTGGGTGATTAAGTATATGGAGGAACAAAGTGTCTAGCACTCTTAAGATCGAGGATATTGACCACTCTGATATTGGTGCCTTTCTCCAAACGCAACCGTATATCAGTGGCGCTCTTTACAAAGCTTTGACCGACTTCGGGCATAACGAAAAAGATCTACGGAAAGTCATTAAATCGACTGGCACCCAAATGGATCAGGATGTTCGTAATCAAATCCGCAACTTTCCTAAAGGGGTGTATCACTTATCTACACTCAGTCAATACGATCAAGGAAATCCGACGGGTGGCAAAGGTAATCATCACGGCTTTACGTCTGTTGCAACCGCTCAAAAAATGATGCCCAGTGCATTCGATTCAGATGGATTCCTGAAACCTGGGTACAGCTTCACTCCTGGTGAAGGTAAGTCTGTCGTGGCTACCTCTATGTATCCAGGTAACGCTACAAGCGACAGTGGCATGGTAACTATCTACGGTCCTGGTGGGGGAGTTGCTCCAACCCAGAATGTTGAAGTCCCTGAGGAAGAAGTTGAGTACCCCACTACTGGTCCTGTTGACCCTCCTGGTCCTGTTGATGTAGGTCAAGATCCAATCATTGCAGCCGACGATGAGGACGAAGGTATCGATTATGAGGACTTGTTTAACCAGCTCATGAATCGGCCCTTAAATATCAACATACCTTCTTACTCGCCGCCACCGCCACCGCCAATTCCTAACTCATATGCCGCTGTCCCTGGGCTGCGTGGCTCTACTACTCCTGGTGTTCGCATCAGAGAGTCTAGATCACGTTCACAAGGTTCAAATACTATGGGTACGCAACAACTAAACAGAAACTATGGCCTCAGTATTGGAGGCATTAACGTCTAATGTCAGCTAAAACAAGGTATGACGAACTATGTTCAGAACGTACCCAGTTTTTAGACGAAGCACGACAGGCTTCTGAGTTGACCCTTCCTTACTTGGTAAGAGGTCACGAAGAGTCCTATATAGGGATGAAACAACTTAGGACACCTTGGCAATCAGTAGGAGCTAAGGGTGTTGTGACGCTTGCATCTAAATTGATGCTTGCGTTGCTTCCCCCTCAAACCTCTTTCTTCAAACTACAGCTTGACGATAGTCAGCTTGGTGAAGAATTTGGTCCTGAAATTAGATCCGAATTAGATCTTTCATTTGCCAAGGTTGAACGCACTATCCTTGAATCCATTGCCGCCTCAGACGACAGAGTCGCTGTGCACCAAGCACTGCAGCACCTTGTCGTAGCAGGCAACGCTTTGATCTTCATGGCTAAAGATGGTCTGAAGGTGTTTCCCCTAAACCGCTACGTCGTAGAACGAGATGGTAACGGCAACGTCATAGAAATCGTCACTAAAGAACGAATCGCTAAAAAGCTTTTGGCAGATGAAATGCCTGAGCTTGAAGAGCCTCTTAATGAGGACTCCAATTTTAACCCTAACGATGTAGACATCTACACACACGTCAAGCGTGAGAACAATCGTGTTGTGTGGCACCAAGAGGTGCACGGCAAGGTCCTTCCTAAGTCAATTAGTAAGGCACCACTAGATGCAAACCCTTGGCTTCCACTCCGGTTCAACACAGTTGACGGTGAAGCCTACGGGCGTGGTCGGGTAGGACAATTTATCGGTGATCTCAAGTCACTTGAGGCACTCTCTCAGGCACTTGTAGAGGGCTCTGCAGCCGCTGCAAAAGTCGTGTTTGTTGTGTCACCCTCAAGTACAACTAAGCCAGCCACGCTGGCCTCTGCAGGCAACGGTGCCATTGTGGCTGGACGACCTGATGACATCGGTGTAATTCAAGTAGGTAAGACAGCAGACTTCGGTACTGCTTTCCAGATGACGCAGGTTTACGAACGGCGTTTGTCTGAAGCATTCCTCATCATGAACCCACGTAATGCTGAACGTGTTACGGCTGAAGAGGTTCGTATGACACAACTTGAACTAGAGCAACAGCTTGGAGGTCTCTTCAGTCTGTTGACAGTTGAGTTCCTTGTCCCTTACCTCAACCGCAAGCTTTCGGTTGCACAAAAGAAAGGCGAAGTACCACGCATTCCCAAAGGTATTGTCAAGCCAACAATCGTTGCTGGTGTCAATAGCCTCGGTCGTGGTCAAGATGCTGTCAGCCTTGCACAGTTCTTGCAGACCATTGCTCAGACAATGGGTGCAGAAGCCATTGCTCAATACATCAACCCTACTGAGGTTGTGAAACGTCTTGCTGCTGCACAGGGTATTGATGTACTCAACCTTGTGAAGTCTGTCCAAGAGCTACAACAAGAGCAGCAAGCTGCACAGCAAATGCAACAGCAACAGATGGCTGCTGAACAACAGACGGCGATGATGAAAACGCCGATCATGGATCCTTCTAAGAATCCACAGCTAGCAGAAGGGCTAGCACAACAAGCACAATAATCACCACCTATGACAACACTAACAGTAGACGGGTCTGATACTCCCGTAGAACTGAATGCCGATGAACAAGAGTCTTTGGCAATCGGTGAGGAGATGCAGCAAAGTGAACAGCAACTCCTAGCAGGTAAGTACAAGTCTCCTGAGGATCTGGAGTCCGCTTATCTAGAGCTTCAAAAGAAACTCGGTGAGTCTTCCACTAAAGAAGAGGCCGAGTCTTCTGAAGAAACGAAGGAAGTGTCAGAAACTAATTTCCTTGACACTCTTTGGGATGAGTCTCAGTCTGAATTTACTCCAGAGACACTTAAACAACTTGAGGAGATGAGTCCTCGTGATCTTGCTGAGATGCACCTACAGTATCGTAGCAAGAACAATAATGCTCCACAGGAATTCTCTCAGAAAACCGTCGATCAACTACAAGGTGTTGTTGGAGGTGCTGATAACTATTCCAAAATGATTAAGTGGGCTGATCAGAATCTCGATAGTCGAGAGGTTGAAATGTTTGATGCAGTCATGGATACAGGCAACCCATCTGCAGCCTACTTTGCAATCACTTCTCTTGCACAACGTTATCAAGATGCCATTGGTTTTGATGGCAAGATGCTGACTGGTAAGGCTGCAAGCTCTAGCAAATCGCAAGGATTTAAGAGCCAGGCTGAATTGGTTGCAGCAATGAACGATCCTCGTTATGAGACTGACCCTGCTTATCGACAAGAGCTGATGAAGCAACTTGAAAACTCTGACATTGATTTCTGATGTCTACAGTAATTGAAGACGGCGGTCGTACAAACATCTACGCAAAAGAACCACCCATGGAACTTATGGAAGTAACTGAAACTCACAATGAAAAGGCTGAGAAGCTTAATGGTCGTCTTGCAATGCTTGGCGTCATGGCGGCTCTTGGTGCTTATGCAATCACTGGTCAAATTATTCCCGGAGTCTGGTAATGCCCATGGTCAACGGTAAGAAGTATCCTTATACCAAAGCTGGTATGAAGGCTGCTTCTGCTGCCAAGAAAAAGAAAACCACCAAAAAACCTGCAGGTAAGAAATACTGATGGCACATAAAGGCAAAGGTTCCTGCGGAGGGAAAAAAGGTGGCACGTCGAAAAAACGTTAGCCTTAAAATAGGTAAGCACAAATCACGATCTGGTGGACTGACTAAAGCCGGTCGTGAAAAATACAACAGAGAAACTGGATCTAACCTAAAGGCACCTCAGCCTGGTGGTGGTCCACGTAAGCGTTCATTTTGTGCACGCATGAGTGGTGTCAAGGGACCTATGAAAGATAAGAAAGGTCGCCCTACTCGTAAAGCACTAGCCCTACGTAAATGGAAGTGTTAATTATGGCTGCCAAGCGTGGTTTGTATGCAAACATTCATGCAAAACGAAAAAGGATCGCTGCTGGTAGTGGCGAAAAAATGAGAAAGCCTGGGTCTAAAGGAGCACCCACGG
>Ga0208162_1001109_pt1 | contig 14472 bp, 6 predicted proteins | sample CB_VirMetaG_4_FD_184539 | JGI IMG/M metagenome (GOLD analysis project Ga0208162, IMG submission 184539) | Freshwater to marine saline gradient viral communities from Chesapeake Bay - CB_1508_1M Viral MetaG (SPAdes) (version 4) | ecosystem: Environmental > Aquatic > Marine > Coastal | place: USA... | reverse complement strand
CGTTATATGATGAGAGTGACATCAACACATTAAGTCCTCTCCTTCAGGAAGCAACTCCAATAAATAACCCTGCGACAGACGTGTATGAAGCTTCATTTACATACGCAAACCCATCGGATCATCAATATTTGTATTTGGTTTGGGATTACATAGAACCTCAAATCGAGTGTTCTGACACACTTTCTGCAAGCGGTAGTGAAGGTATATATGAATTGGAGCTTGAATTAGGAACAGACACAGGTATTGCTACAGTTGAGTTTAACTCTATTGGTATCCCTGATAGATTTGAAATATTGTGGGACGGATCGGTAGTAGCCGACTCCTTATTTGTTGGAGATGACTTGCCAGATAGTGTGGACGAAAACTTAATTATAAATGCAACGTCTTTACCTGTCTATGAGTTTAACGGAACCAACTTTGCTCAAAGTGCAACAGAGCCAACAAGAAACGTAAACTTCAGCTCTGCTGATATAGCAAATTCATCAACGGCTAGACCAACGACTGGAGATGGATCTATAGGTAATCAGATTGGTGTTGTCGGAGGTTATCCCGCTTCTTTAGGAGGATTTACTCCTCTGGCATCTGATGGAAATGTTAAGCTACAGTTTGATAAAACCACAGCATACCCAACAAAGGTAACTATTAGAGTCACTGGTGTCAATACACAAACAGGTTGGAATATTCTAGGAATTGAATGCCCTGTAGATACCACTCCAGTTGGATACGATACCGATAATTTCTTCTTACAAGATTGGGCTTGGCAAGATGATGTTGATCCTCTGGGTGGAGCCGTAGCGTCAGTTGTTGTTATAGAATTAACTAACGGAGATTGGTATTATGATATTATAAACGGAACGGGGATAAATCCATTTGAATCTGAGTATCCAGTTGGAAGTACGATTGACCTGTCTAATGATTTCTTTGGTCCATTTGCTACTAGAGCTCTGGCAGAGGCGGATTTTGAAGATTCAATAGGTGGATATATAATAGGGTATAGTAATTATCAAAATGTTAACACAAGTAATTATACAATAGTAGACTAATGGTATATACATTAACATATAGCGAAGGAGCAAAAGGGTGGCCGTCCTTTTACTCATTTAATCCAGAGGCAATGGTTGGTATGAACAATTATTTCTATTCATTTAAGAATGGAAGGTTGTATAGACACAACACAGGGGCCAGAAATAATTTCTATGGAACTCAATATCCATCTACAATCAGAGGTGTGATGAATGATGAGCCGTCTACTGTAAAAACTTTTAAAACCATAAGTCTCGAAAGCTCAGCTCCATGGAATTGTACTCTAACCAGTGATTTAGGTTCTGGGTTTATAGATAGGGCGTGGTTTAGTTTAAAGGAGGGCGATTATTACGCACACATTAGAAGAAATGAAGATGATGGTGTACTTGAAATGAGGTCTTTACAAGGAATTGGATCTTGTGATAGCGTAAGTTCTGCTGATCCGTCTGCCGTTATTGTTACATTTTCATTCCGATTAGATAGTATGATATCCGTAGGGGATAAAATGTATAGACAGACAGGAGGCGGGCTTGCTTTAGTTGGGGATATAACCAATGTAACTGGTAGGACCATAACTGTAAACACCAATGTAAGTGGAGGTTCAATCCCTTCAGCTGGAGTCTTTTTAGCTTACATAAAGAATAATGTGGCTGAATCTTACGGAACAACTGGTTACTATATGCAGTATGACCTAGAGCTGCCTACAAGTGTATCATCAATCCCCACAGAAATATATGCTATAGGATCCTCTCTATTTAAGAGTTTTCCATAAAAATTTAGTATATTTGCACTGAATGAATTTAATTAAGATAGTAAAATCTGTTTTTAAGAAAAAAAGCAATGATGAGGATATATTAAAGTATGTTCATCAAAACAGAGGAATACTCTGGGAAAAAATTGCTACATTCAAGGAACAACTACTATCTATTGAAGGATCTTTGGAACATAAGGCTGGTAACCCACAGTCTGAAGAGATGAAAGAGATGTTTCCTTTAAAGCAAACCTTAGAGGGTGGGCTTTACACAAGGGAGCTGTTTATGCCAAAGGGCTCTATAGTCGTTAGCATGATACACAAACAACAACATCCATCATTTCTATTAAAAGGAAAGGTGTCGTATTTAACCGACGAAGGCGAAATTAAAACCATAGTAGGACCACACACCATATTCACTCAGACAGGGACACAGAGAGTTCTATATATACATGAAGACACCAATTGGTGTTGTGTATATAAAACAGATGCGAAAACATTTGAAGAAGCTGAGGCGGATGTCTATACAGATAATTACAGAGATTTGCCAAAGATAGTTATAAAAGAAAAAAAGAAATTATGTCAGGAATAGCAGCAGCAATTGGCGCAGGGGTAGCAGTATTAGGGACTGGTTTTCAAATCGCCCAAGGCCTAAAACAAAGTAAGATGGCTAAAGATGCTCAGAGAGCCTCAGCCGCAGCGTTAGCACAAGCAAAACAAAGATTAGACGTAAACAGATTAGAAGGTGTCCAAGTTCCTTTAGAGTCTTATGAAAGGATGATGAGGGAGATGACTGCACAGCAGAAACAATCCTTAACAAGCTTGCAGGAGGCGGATGAAAGAACATTGGCCGCTGGTATGGGTAAATTATATGCCGCTGCATCTGGTGAGACAGAGAAGGTTAGGGAGAAAATGGGTGAAGCTCTATATGATAGAGATAAAATGATTGCTAAAGAAGAGGCTAGAATAGATAGAGCTCTTGCTTCTATAAGTTTAGAAGAGGCAATTGGTTTTGAAAAAGAAGCCGCCCAAAGAGAGGAGGCAGCAGCAATGAATTTTGCTGGGGCAATTTCTGGACTAGGGCAGGCTGCAAGCTTGTATCAACAAAGTAGACCCTTATATTCAGCCAGACAAGGTCAGTTAGCGGCAGCGCAAGCATATCAACAACAAACAGGTATGTACCAAGACATGAATGCAAGGCAAGCAAGAAGAGCTATGCTAGATGCTGGTATTACTCAACAAGGTTTTCAGAACTTAGCAGCTGGGTTAACGGTTGGTGGAAGAGCTGTTCAAACGCCTATGGCTATACCCACGGTAGGTATTCAACCGTTAACTGGGACAACAATTCAACCAGTTCAGTTTACTATACCTCCTATAACACAGTAGATAATGGGATACGGATATCAAGAAAGAGATTTAGATAAGTCGGTAATAGACTGGGCAGGTCTTACCAAGACCATATCTGATAATTTATTTAAAGAAGCCCAGCGTAGGGAGACAGTTAAATTTGAGCTTGAAAAAACTCAACAAGAGGAGCTTCAAAAGCTTAATGAGTATGAGCAGGGGTTGGACCCGTCTGCCAATAAATGGGCTATGGAAATGGCTCAGCAAGCGAGGGACTTTAAGATGCAGAATCACAAGATTATGAAGGCTGGTCTTAGATCTGTGAACGACTCAAAGCTTGTAAGTCAAAACGTTATGGATGGATGGACCGATCTTAATGGTGCATTAAAGTCATATAACGAGACATACAAGAAACTTAGTGAAAAAGACGGCAAAGGAAACCAATTTATCCTGCAAGAAATGGCTAACTTTGTGGACTTGAAAAACAAAAAGATATATTACGATCCAAATTCAGGGTCGCCATACTTTGCTAACGTGGATCCTAAAACTGGTAAGATGGACGAAAATAGCCTTAGACCAGTTAGAGCATTTAACAATGTGCAAGCTCAAGAGTTTGAAGTTATTGATGTTGAGGCTGAAACCACTAAGATGGCTCAAAATACTGCCGCATGGGAGTTAGCTGTTAGTTCTACTAAAGACTTAGAAAATGCACGACTAAACCCTACCTATCAACAATGGCGTGATAATAGCGTAAAATCAATATTGAGCAGTGACCAGAGAACAGCTTCTGTTCTTATGGATTATTTAAATCTAGACCCTACCAGTGATCCTAAAGCTCCTTCTGGAACCGTAACGTATGAAAGGGTAAAGGGATATGACAAACAAGGAAAGCCCATCATGGAGACTGTCACAAAAAATATCGGACAGGTTCAGATGGAGTATGTTAATGGTGTTCTTACACCAACACTTACGGATGAGCAAAAAGAACTTGCAAAGGATGCGGTTGTTTCTTCTTTGGAGAACAAACTGGCGTTTAAGACGGCACAACAATATGTAGCGCCTAGAACAACCAGTGGGGCTGCTACAACAAATGCTAATGTGGCATCTCTAGTACAGGATTTTGTTACTAAGGGAGATTTCTCTGCACTACAATCAGCATTATCCCAAAAAGGGTATACTGGTACAGTTGCACCAGATGCTAATGGCATTATAAAATTAAGAGATAAAAATGGAAACTTGCTAAACGTTAACACTAAAGGCAAGACAGCTAAGGAAGTTGGTAATGAAATCGCTGGTCACCTTGGCGTGGGATCTGAATTTAACCAAAGATCAATTACTGGTAATTTAAACCCAGGTGTTTTAGATCCTAATAATGCAGGTAATTTCGGCACATTCTCTACACAGGCTACTAGTATAAGCACATCGAACGTCGATCTTATAGATATCGCTGGAGCAGATGCAAACAAAGTTAAGTCTTCAGTTCAAAAGGCGGCTAATGAAGTTGGGATTTCGCCTAGTAGAGTAACAATATCAAACGGAGAGATACTACTTGACGGAAATAAAATTGGTAATGTTGGAGTTTCAACGGGACCTGAAATTGCACAACAATTAGAGCAAGCAGCTCAAACAACTACTACACAAGCACCTTAATAATATGAACGAATATTTGTCAGAACTTTATGATTGGATTTCATCTCAGGACACTACATTTCAAGGTAGACGTTCCAGGGAAGAGTTCATCTCTAAAATGCAGGATGATGCTGATTACAATCAACAAATGTATACATGGATATCTGGTGTAGATGCTACATTTAAAAATAGATATACTACTGATGCATTTCAGACAAAAACAGGTTTAAAAAAAAAAGACGAATTTCAGCCTACTTCTCAAAAGGGCGCTACGGAATCTACTATCAAGGAAGAAAAGCAACCTACCTTATCGGATGCTTCAAAAAGCAAGTTTGATTACGAGTCCTTCATAGATAAAGATGAAGAGGAGGCTATATCCGACCTTCAATCACAACTTACCGCAAAAGGGTATAGTGTAGAAGAAACTGGTATAGGTGATGCCCTATTAGTTACAGACAATATCACTGGTGAGGTTACAGAAATTGACCTACAGCCTATTCAGTTTTTTAAGGGCACACGATTTGAAGGCGATACGGATAAGAGAGCTCAAGAGATTGAAAAGGTAAAGAAATTAATACAGACTCCTGCCGATAGTAGAAGAGCGTTGCTTTCTACAAATCAACTTGAGGCATACACTTCAGACAAAGCTTCATATCTACAAAACCTAAAGAGTCAATATCCTGATTTTCAGTTCGAATACGTACAGGATCCACAAAGGGGAGGTATAATTAGAATATCCAAAGGCGATGCTGTTGGTGAATTTGAAGTCACAAGAGGCTCTGGAGACCAGTCAAAGCAGTTTACAGACATAAACAATTTCTTGTATCAGAATATGACTGATGAGGAGGCTTCTGCCCTCAATAGTAAGAGAAAGATTGATGAGTTTAGAAGAATAGAAGAGGATATCAAGAACATCAACACTGACATAGACGTCTCTATGGAATCAGCAGAAGCAGGGTTTTATGATAAAAATTACTTCAAAGGATTGTTTAAAGCTCTTGAAGCCGCTGGTGTAAGTGTACCAGAGGATGCAAGAAGAGAACTTGAAGGTGGAGAAAAAGTCGGCGAATACAATGTCAAGCTAGACAAGATGATGACCTCAAGCTTTGACAGAAACGATATTGAGGCTGGTATACAGAAGTATTTCGGCTCTGATCCAGCTACTATGGAGAAAATAAAGCAATACAATCTTGCTGGAACTATAGCCGTAAGAAAACAAAAAATTGACAGGGCTAAGAAATTGGCTATAGAAAACTATTACGAAGACCGTCCAGATAGAGAGAGTGTCAAGGAGATAGTTAGACAGGTACAAAAAGACCTCACTGATCAAGAGACTGATATATATACAAATGTAGAAATGGCGAAGGGAGACCTTCAAAAAATGATATCTGGTATTAACCAAGAGATGCAAGAGCTTTCTGAAAGAAATCCAGGTGTACAGTTTGAGGTTATCACAAATGAGGATGGTGTCTTACAAAACATTATATCAAGCGAACCAGTTGATGAACTTGATGAGGTAAAGAATAGGATAAAGAACGCCACAACAGCATACAGAACACTTGCTGAAAAGTCTAAATACGAACTTGAGAAGATAAACTCAAAGTCAGAGACTGTTGATCAATTTATGGAAGCCGCAAATAGAAACTACAACCTATTTGACACATCTATGGCTGATCTTAAAAACGCATTCACTCAATTAGGAGGGGGGTTTGCTATTATACAAACACTAGCAGAGGGTGCTGTAGAGGACATTACTGGAGTGCCAGTGGGGCTTACCCCTACTTCAGCGTCACTTCCAGCCGATGTGAAGATGAAGATGATCAGGGATGAGATGGCTGAGTCTCGTGAAAAAGTAGAGAAATTCTACAAAACAAAACGAACATACGATGAAGCTATTGCGGAAGGTTCTAAGTTTGAGTTTGGTGTAAGAACATTCGCAGAGCAAGCCCCAAACATAGCATTAGCTATCGGAACTTCTGGTGTAGGAAATGCAGTCGGTTTATCAAACGCCGCAGTATCCACATTGGTTGCAACACAGTTTGGATTAACCTCAGCAGGGCAGAAATATGATGAACTAACCACAAGACAAGAGTTTGGAGCAGTGGCTGAAAAAGCATTGAAGGAGCTCGAAAGTCTTAAAGGTATCATATCTGATGATGAATACCTTATGCAAAAGTATGAGCTTGAAAGAGCTTTAGAAGACTCTAAAATATCATCAACAGAAAAAACACTATCCGTAATAGGAACAGGACTTGTCGAGGGTGTTGTTACACGTTTTATTGGTACTGTACCCAACTCCATAAAGGTTCTTAAGGACTTAAAAGCTCCAACAAATTTCATGGATGACATCTTGAGGTCGAATTATACGGCTGCAAAACAAGCTGTCAAGGAATTTGGTAAGAGAACTGGTGGAGAGATTATAGAAGAAACGTCTATTGACCTGTTAACTCAAATAAATGACTACGCATTTTTAGGCGATCAGATAGACCTATCCTCTTTAGATGACGTTGCGGTTACATCCATCATTACAAGTGGTGCTATGAACACGCCAAGTACCGCATATAGCACTATAATGACGCAAACAAACGTCAATAGGTACAAGAACAAGATAAATTCATTAACTCAGGAGATTGGAACTCTTAAGGATATGTTAATGGATCCAGATATCAGTAACATACAACGTACTGCTATTCATAATAATATTAGCAATTTAATCTCTGGTATTGCAGAGCAAACCACAAATATGGAGGGTGACGCTCTTCTAATGGGTGCTGACAACATAAAAGAGATGCTTACACTATCTGGTGTAAGAAACTCCATGCTAAAGAAAGCTGGAGTTGAGAATGATGACAGCTACGATGTTGCCAATGTTAAGATAGACAACTATTTAAAGAGTCTAGATCAGGATGCAGCCAAGAAGTTTACGGATCAGATGAAGTATATAGACAACAGACGTAATCAAATTACGCAGTCTATAAATTATGAGGGAGCTGTAGACAGAGTTTTTGGGGAGAAAGGTACTGAGATAGCAAAAGATTTAGATCCTACCCTTACACCTCAGCAAAAGTACGTTGAGGTTTACAAGCAGGTAAGACAAGAGATAAATGATAACGCACTAAAAGAATTTAACGATGCCATTCAAAAGCAAGAAGCAGGAGATATATCTGATGCTAAACCAGCCGAGGGTGTACAAGAAGTGGAAGAAGAAGTACGGGTCGCTCCTGAGCAAGAAACGGAAGTAGATGAACGTGCTTACAAACCAGAAGAGGTAAAAGAAACTACCGACACAGCAGCATTTGCGGCCTCACAGCAAGAGGCTATAGCTCAGCGTGTTGAAGATAAACTGCAAGTTACACCTGTAACACAAGAAGATGCACAAGCTATTGTAGATGAGGGTGGGAAATTATTTATGACCGAAGATGGCAAGGCTGGAGCCTATGTCAAGAAAGACGGTTACATGGGTGGTTTATTTAAACAACCAGGAGCTGACAGAACACAGGCTGCTAAGGTGCTTCAAGATGCACGAATAGAAGCTGGAGGTAAGTTCTTTGATGCGTTTGGTATCAATGTAGAAAGTGGTAAAGGAACAAATCTTGAAGACATATATATAAAGAATGGCTTCAGACCTATCGCTCGTATGACATTTAATCCTGAGTTTGCGCCTAAAGGATGGGAAAAAACAAATCTTAAGAATCGTCCAGATAACGTATTCTTTGTTTATGACCCTGGATATAAGGCTACAAAAGGAGAGGGGCAACGTATTGAGAATTACGATCAGGCATATGAGCTAGCTAAAAACTTCTCGCCTGAAGCTGCGAAAGTAGAAGGTGAAGTTCAGCAATTGAGAGATATGTTCAAAGCACCTGATCAAAGAAAACAGGTAGAGAATGCTGAAAAGGCATTAAAAGCTGTAGCGCCTGACGTGAAAATCGTAGTGCATGAGAGTGAACAAGCTTATGCAGAGGCAACTAATGAGCAGAACCGTGCTCAGAAAACAGCTGGAGAGTACAATCCTCAAACAAAGACCATACATATTAACCCTGAAAAAGCAAACGTAAGAACTGTAGCACACGAAACATTTCACGCTATACTTCTTAACATGGTTAAGACGGATACAGAGGCACAACGCCTTACAGATGCTATGATGAAGGCGGTGGCAAAGGTTGCGTCTCCAGAGCTTAAGGCATACCTAGACGAGTTTGCATCTAATTACGATCAAAATATTAGGTCTGAAGAAAAACTTGCAGAGCTTGTAGGTAAACTAGCATCCGAATATGATAGTCTTCCAAATCCAACGCAGAACGTTATTAAGAGATGGTTAGATAGGCTTGCTAAGATGTTTGGTTTAAAACCATTCACCGATGATCAAGTTATCGATGTACTCAATACTATAGCAGGTAAAGTAGCAAGAGGTGAGGCAATTACAGAGAACGATGTTTCTGCGATATCAGAAGGAGCGTCTACATTCTTTAGTGATCCAACAACTATAAATAAAAAACAGGTGGCTGGAGAGGTTAAAGTTTCAGACACCCCTGCTGATTTATCATTTGTAACGTCAAAAGATATTATAGATATTGATGGGTTGGTAAATGAGATTTCTTCTAAAGGACAAAAAGTTTGGTTCTGGGTAGCAGATCAACTAGGCAGAGGTATATATAATGATACTCAGGTTGGCACAGAACACTTCTTAGACGCTGGACCAAGTTTTGCGTTGGACCCTAAAAACAGGGCTAAAAAAGCTATATGGGCTACAGGAAAAGGTGAAGCAGAGGTTTCTAAGTTGATAAACAAATCTGACTACATCTTTATAATGAGTGGTTCACCTATAAGATCTAAGCTATTTAACAAGCGTGTCTTGAACATACTTAAAGATAGAGTGGGTGACTACAATGCGTTTAAAGAAGGTGCGCTTAATGCTAAGCCTACTAAACCTATTAGAGATGTTCTTGAAGGTCATGATAGTTGGGAATCATTGACTGAAAGCCCAGATAGAAAAAAACTTTTAAACGCTATTGAAGGCGTTAAACAAAAGAAAGATACACCGCTGAAAACATTCTTGCAAGACAACAATGCGTTCATTGAACTGAATGATCTCAGAGATGGGTTCTACGCACAAAATGATTTCCAGATGAATGACGTTATGCTAGTGTTGAAGCCTACTGCGTTTGGTGGTAAGTCCGATCACTCAACATACGAGAACGATATCCTTGGAGAAGTTGTTGGTGTACCAAACAAAAAGGTAAATGCATACGACTTAATGCCAGATGATGTTAAGCAGAAATATTCTGATGCAATGACTGAGTCTCAAAAAGCGCAAGTTGTTGCTCCTTATGGTATTGGAGTTAAAGGTGTCTCTCCAAGAAAACAAATAGTAGGTAAAAAAGCTAGGCTTTCGCAAGAAGCTAAAGACAATTACTACCAAGCAATTAAGATCGAAAAAGAAGGTAAGACTCCTAAAGAGATTAAACTTCTTACTGGATGGGAAAGAGGAAAGGATAAGAAGTGGCGTTACGAAATATTCGACGGTGAGGCTGATTTTATTCAACCATTAGAAGATCTTCAACTGTATAAAATGTACAAGCTAAAGGATGTCTTAGACTTCCCTGAGTTATATGAATTATATCCAGACGCTGCGAATATGGAGTTTCAGGCAAACCCAAATATAAGGGCTTATGGGAGTTATCTAGAACAATATGCAAGGATAGTCATGAATCCTTATAACTTTGTTGGCGCTGATTCTAAAGAGGCAATATCCACATTGTTACATGAAGTACAACACGCAGTCCAGGCTGTAGAAGGTTTTGCAAGAGGAACTAACCAAACAGACGCTAAGGATCGTCTTACAGATGCTTTCTTATACGCAAAGTACACAAAGCTAAATCCATTTAGAAAGTTCCGTGAAATACTAGGACTTCCATTTACTAGCACTGAAACGCTAAATAAAACTATGGAAGACTTAAAAAGAGTTGCTGATAAAGACGACTTTGATGTTTACAAAAGAGCTGCTGGTGAGGTTGAAGCTAGAAACGTAGAAGCCAGAAGAACAATGACTGAGGCGGAGAGGCTAAGCACACTGCTTAGTGAAACAGAGGACATTGCTAGAGAAGAGCAGTTTATAATTAGAAAACAGCAAGTAACCAATAACGAAATTATACAAAGAGCAAAAGAGGCTGGCATTAGCGATGCTGCAATAAGAGAATACCTAAAAGAAAGAGGAATGTCTCCTGAAGGTGCAGACAGAGCTGTAAAAAACTACAATGACAAGGTAAGACTTGAAGCTCAGAAGAAAGAAGGTATAAAGGTTATAGATAATAAGACATTAAAAGGTTTAGACAGGATACTTAAATTCTTAACCTCAGCAAGAGCTTACGCTCCTAAAAGTATGCAAGTTGCTAAGGAATCTAGAAATGGGTATATTGAAGCCAACACAAAGAAAGCAAAATTCACCTTGAACAAGCTTGAAAAAGAAATCAAGAAGTATAAAGGTGATAAGGTATCTTTGATGTCTGACATAGATGCATTCTTGAGGGGCGATGATAATGTTGCACTTCCAGACAACATACAAAAGATTGCAAACCAAATGCGAACACACATAGACACACTATCTTTATCCTTATTGGAAAGTGGCGCTGTGTCAGACGTTGCGTTTGACGATCTTACAACTGCTCAAAAGAAAGAGCTTATAAAGCAATTTGAAACAGAAGAAGAAGCTAGAAAGAACTATACTACCTCGAAACAAAATGTCTTAAACAATATTGGATCATACTTAACACGATCATACGAGGTTTATAGTAACAAAAACTGGAAAGATAAAGTGTCTCAAGAGGTTGTTGACAGGGCAAAGAATTATCTTAAGGAACAAATGAGGCCAGCTGCCGAAAAGCAGGCCAAAGAAGAGAACAGACCTGTAGAAACAGTTTTGCAAGAAAATGTTGATGCATTGGTTGACAGTCTATTAGACAGAGATCAGGCCAAAGCGTTTATATCAAATGCAAATGATGCTTCTAAAAATCTAGGTATACTCAAAGGCAGAAAGGACATACCTGCTGAACTTAGGGCTTTGATGGGTGAATACACTTCGCCAGCTATGAATTACATTATATCTGTAAACAAGGTCGCTACGCTCACCGCACAACAGAACTTCTTGAATAAGATGAAAGAAGTAGGAGAGGGCGTATTCTTCTTTAAAGATGATAAGACTAAAGGTTTTAGAACAAAGATCGCAGCAGAAGGCACAGAGACGATGAGCCCTTTAAACGGCTTGTATACAAGCCCTGAGATAGCTGAGGCGTTAAAAGGTGGTTCGGTTATAGGTGTAAATCTAGGTCCACTGCAATCAGCCGTTGATTTCTATTTAAAATCTGTAGGTCTTGTTAAGTACAACAAAACAATATTATCTCCAGGAACACACGCAAAGAACTTTTTAGGCAACATGTTCTTCATGTTAGCAAATGGTCACATAGACCCTAGAGATTATTACAATGCAGCGAAGGTTGTTGGTAATGACTTGTTTGGAGGGAAGAGAGAGGATCTAAACAATAAATTGCTTGAATATATTGAAGCTGGTGTAATCAACCAGAGTGTAACCCTCAGAGACCTTAGAGACATGATGTCTGGCAAAGAGAATCGAGTTGACAGCATGGAAGATTTTGAGAAGAGAATGATGCAAAGATTTAACAAGCCAACATGGACGAAGTTAAAATCTAAACCCGAATCTTGGTATCAAGCGGAAGATGATTACTTCAAGATACTTGCATACGAGGCTAACAAAGCGAGATATTCAAAAGCATTGTTTGGAAAACCATTCGACCAACTTACAGACAAACAAAAGGCTGAGGTCAAAAAGACAGTTACCGAAATAGTGAAGAACACGCTTCCAAACTACGACAGGCTACCAGAGGTTAGAAAACTAATGAGAGCAGTGCCATTGGCTGGAACATTTATATCATTCCACATTGAAGCGATTAGAACAGCGTGGAATACTTTAGATGTAGCTAGAAAAGAACTTGCAAATCCTAAGACAAGATCCATAGGTGTGAAAAGACTTTCGGGCATTATGGCATTAATAGGTCTAAAGGCATTTGTATTATCATCCCTAGGAATAGGTGACGAAGACGATGAACTAGAAAAGTCAGTCAGAACATTCCTTCCACCATGGTCAAAAAACTCCTCTATAGTCATAGAGAGCGCCGAAAACGGAGTGATTAAATACAGAGACCTTAGTGCATCAGATCCGTGGGGTGTAGTTGACAGAGCGTTTATAGGATACATGTCTGGTGAGGACAGCATAGATGGTTTCATAAACTCATTAGATGAGGTATTCGGCCCATTTGTTGAACCAGATATTTTATTCAATGCACTATCTACAATAAGAGGTAAGGTTGATAAAGATCAGCCATTCTCTCAAAATGCAGACATTGTAATGAAAGAACTTTACAAAGTACTAAGCCCTGGAGCATTAACATCAGGGGAAAGAATACTTTTAGAAGATAAGAAAAGTCTAATGGACTTAGTGCTTGGACAAGAGGTTAAACAGAAAAAACAAGGTAGGCTAAACGAATTTATCGGTCAGGTTTCTGGATACAAAATACGAGAGATAAAAGTTGAGGACGCTATATTCTTTAAATTCAGAGACATAGCTAGCGCAGGTATAGGTAAATCAGACCCAGGTAGCGCAAGAAATGCTGCGAGTTTATATAATAGAACTTGGTATCAGGCCCAGGAAGGTAAAGCAACTGAAGAACAGCTTCAGTCAGCATATGACAAGTCAAACAAGGCTTATAAAGATGCCATGTCTGAGGCCGTTAAGTACTATCAAGACGCATTAAAACTAGGAGTATCTCCTAGCGTAATAGAGGCTAAAATGAAATCAGCTGGATTCAGAAAACAAGAGATAGAGTCCTTATCACAGGGTGTCGTACCTGAACTAAAACAAAAAGAGCCTGAGTTATCTGAGTACGAAAAAATGTTGAGGAAGAGAACTAGAAAGAGGAGATAAGGTGCTTCATCCAGGCCACAAGACCGTTTATATTTAGAGCTACTAAGTTCCATTGTTTTCTGGTGAAAACCTGAACTATCACACAAACAAAACCTATAATGTACAGTATAGGTTCTACGGTCCATTGTGCCGCTATAAGAAATCCACTTCCCATGTAACCTATCCTTGAAGCTATTCTTTCAGCAGGGGTGAGTTTTTTCCTGCTTACAAGATATCTGAGTACTCGTTGCTTGAATCGGTACTCACACTTTAGGCATGTTTTTTTCTTTTGATTCTTAAACTTGACATCACCTTTTTGCTTACCACATTTATTGCAGGTTCTCATTGTCCTGCTTTAATTTGTTTATAGCCTCTTCGTAGTCAGGCATTCTTTTAATGGTCTCCATTATACCAATGACCATAGTAGTCAATCTATTGATCTTAACTTCTAGTGCGTCTACTCTACTTTGTTTTTTGCTCTTCATAATCTTTAAATACTATTTCTATATATATTAATCCAAAGTCAAATACAAGGTACTTAATGCCGTTTACCCAAGTGTACCATACACCTAAGCCACATTGACTATGGTATTTACCTGTCCTAATTTTCATATCCCCACTCTAAACATAAATGCAACCAAAGCCAAACTAACGCTATTTCACGGTGGCCGTACCAAATCTTACTCCATGTGATGGTTATTGTTGGAAGCAAGAAAAAGGACGTGGCGTTTTTTATTAATCTAATCCT
>Ga0208162_1001108_pt1 | contig 14488 bp, 21 predicted proteins | sample CB_VirMetaG_4_FD_184539 | JGI IMG/M metagenome (GOLD analysis project Ga0208162, IMG submission 184539) | Freshwater to marine saline gradient viral communities from Chesapeake Bay - CB_1508_1M Viral MetaG (SPAdes) (version 4) | ecosystem: Environmental > Aquatic > Marine > Coastal | place: USA... | reverse complement strand
CCAGATGGGAATACCGGTTGTAAACTTTACACCGAGCAAAGGAAATGATAAACATACACGTGTTAACTCAGTTGCACCTCTATTTGAAAGTGGATGCATATGGGCGCCCACCGAAAAAGCGTTCGCACAAGAGGTGATTGAGGAATGCGCGGCGTTTCCTTATGGAGATCATGACGATCTCGTGGATTCGACGACGCAAGCAATTATGCGATTTAGGCAGGGGGGCTTCTTACAACACCCCGAAGATTACGTAGAAGAAACAGTTGAATCTACGCCTAAAACGTATTATTAATCTGTAAAGGAGATTATTATGCCAGGATTTGGAATAGCAAAAAGAGGTTTGGGTAAAGCACTTAAATCTAAAAAATCAGGAACTTTAAAAGTAGATCCTAGATACAAAGACCCACTTGGAAAATCAAAAGTGGAACTTCAAAAAATGAAAATGCGATATGCAAAAAAGGAGCAAACACCTCCTAAATATGATGTTGCAAAAGAAGAAATTAAAATAGCTCAAACAGCAAGAGCTAGGGACACGAAAACTAATAAAAAACTTGGAGCAGTCGCAGTAGGTGGAGGAGCCGCAATAGGTGGTGTAAAACTTGCAGGTGAAAAAGGACCAGAGCCGGTTAAAAAGTTTTTAAAAAGTAAACCTAAAATTGTTGATGGAAAACTAAAATTAATTCCCCCTAAAAATAAAAAAGGTAAATAATGGTTAACATCGCGGATAAGATATTCAACTTCTTAAGAAAGAGGTTTGTAAAAACCAATGGGAGATTTCCAACTCCTAAAGAAGCAGACGATATCTTAGACGATGCACAAAAAGCAGTCAGTGATGCGGTTCAACAAAATCTAGAACAGTATGCTGGTGAAGCGAGTCCACAAGAAATTATTTCAAAAACCTTATCACAAGATGCTGAAACCATTTATTTAAACGCGGAGAGATACAGAGCAGAAGGTGGAGCTCCTATGAGCAACGAGATGCGAGAGGCTATGCCTAAAGCACAAATAGAAGCAATGCCTTTGAAAGATCCAACGCTTAGAGAAAGAGCGATGAGAAAAAAACTAGAAGCGTTGAATGAACAATCAAAAGTTAATTTAGAAAAGTCTGGTGCTAAAGCTAGAGCTAAGGTTACAAAAGACAAAGAAGGTTTAGAATCTATGATGGATCAAATTCCTGTAAGAGATGATACTCCAAGATCTACGATGCCAATGCGATTAATAGAAGACTTTGGAACAGATCTTTCTAAAGAACAATTAATTAAAGAAGGATACACTCCCACTCAAGCAGATATTTTAATGCGTGCTAGAAAAAAATTATTAGAAGGAGAAGAAATGAATCCTAATGAGGCATTACTTCGAGTTAAAGAAGAAATGGCTAATGACATGGGAGTTGATGTAGATGATATTGATATTGATTTTGAAATTGAAATGCCTGAACGAGATGACTTTGAACAAGGAGGTATTGCAAGCGCAAAAGATTTTATTGAAAGCACGGGTGAGTCTGAACTTATGGATATCTACATCAAAGTTATGGACGGCACTTTACCTGAAGATGCATTAACAAAAGCTTTAGAAAATAGAGGATATAAAACTTACGCAGAAGGTGGAGTTGTAGACACGAGAGAAGCATATCAATTTGGTGGACCAGCTTTAAAATATATTAGAGAAGCGATGAGAAAAGCAAGACAAAGATCGGGTGTATCTGGAACAGGTGAGCCGATGTTCAAAAGATTTTCATCAGAGCTTAGAGAAAAAGCAGGACAAGATGTTGTTGATACACCAAGAGGACAATACTCCATTGCAGATGCAGACAAGATTAGAAAACAAGGAACCGTTCAGTTACTACTTGATGAATTAAAATTAATTGAAAACATTGAAAAGCAACAAGGCATTACAGGAATTCCTGGAAAAAAATTAGAAGATTTTAGTAAAAATTTTTTTAGTTCAGACCCTGAAGTATCAAAAAACGCTATGTTTGATTTTGTAAAAACAATGAATGAGTATGGTGTTGGAACTCCAGGAAAAACGATTGATGATTTTATAGCTGCTGAAAAAGGTGTTACTATAGAAGGCATTGAAGAAGCAAGAGGCGCTTTAGAATTATATCGTAGAAATTTAGAAGGTAGAACACTAAATGCTGAGGGCGGTCTAAACTACTTGATGGGGTTCTAAATGGAACTCGGTAAATATCAAAATGTTTTAAGAGCAATAAAGAGAAAGTCCGGTGGACTTCGCACTGTTGTCTATGATCCTAGTATCGACGATACGACTGTAGATTTTCCAGATATCGAGCAACCGAAGATGGAGTTTGCAGGTGGTGGAGCAGTTAAAAAAATAATCAAAAGAATATTATCACCAGATGGTTTAAGACAACTAGGTAAAAAAGAAGGTATCCCTGAAGAAGACATAGAAAAGTTTTTAAAAGGTGAATATGGTTTACTTCCAAGAGGACAAGCCAGAGGAGTGGTTCGAAGAGACAAGGACGGAAATATCTTTGTTAAAGATACTTATTCAAAAAAATATGATCCTATTAGAAAGCAGATGTTAAAAGACGACCCAGGAATGTTCGACGATTTATTTGACAGAATGTTCGGTGAGTATGAATTAGAACAGTTTAAAAAATCTGGGCGTAAACCGAACGCAGATGGTGGCGTCGTGCAGCGAGAAAAATTTTCAAAAGGTCCACCCAGACCTTTGCCGGAAGGATATGGCACTGTAGAACAGTTTTTTGAAAAAGCAAAACAAAAAGGTATTTCTTTAAAATCTTTGAGATCCTTTAGTAATAATTCTGGTCGTTTTACTAAAAAATATAACATAAAAACAAAAGTAAATCCTTACGATAAATCTGCTAATATTTATGATTTAACGGCTCTTGATAATCAAGAAAAAGTAGATGAAATACTAAAAGCACAAGTAAAAGGTCCTTCAAAAAAAACTCCAGAAATTAAAAAATTTATACAAGGCAGTGAAGGAAAATTAAAACGATCAAAAGAATATCAAAAACAAAAGAAAATTATGAGCGGTTATCGTGTTGAAAAAATATTAGAAGGAGATCCACAAACTGTTAAATCACATATGACTTCTTTAAAAAATCAATTTCAATCTCCCGAAATGATTTCGTATGCTCCAGCAGATACAAATAATAAATTTAATAAAGTTTTAGAAAAAGAAATTAATCAAGTAATTAAAGCACAAAACAATTTACTGGAGAAAAAACCTAAAGGTTGGAAATCAACATTTAATAAATTAAATGAATATGGAATTGAATTAGCTGCAGCTTCAGACGGTGAAAAAGCTTTTTCAATTAGAAATTATGATGGAAGTTTTGGATATACTTTTGGAGCAAAAACAGGAGTTGACACTACAGATATTTTCGAAGGAATGACTATGAAGGATATAGATGAAATATATAAAAAGAAAAATAAAACTCCTGATGAGTTGATGAAAATAAAACTTTTTGAAAAAAATAAAGACGATTTATTTGAAAATATATCTAAAAATGCAAAACCAAAAACCAGTCAAGAAGCAAGAGTTATTATAAATAATTTAAAAAAAATAAAACCTCAAGATGCGATTGATGCTATTTCAAACCTAGCATGTAAGAATAAATACACTGATGGTAGTAGAGTTAAGTTTAAAAAAGGATCTAATTGTTTTTTAAGAGGAGCAGAAATTATTCAAGATGCCAAAGCAGGAAACCCAAGTGCGTTACAAAAAGTTAGAAAATATTTAAAAACTCCTGCAGCAAGAGTTGGACTGGGAGCTTTAGTTGAACTGGGTATTGAAGGTTTATTTGCTGTTGAAAGTATTGCAGAAGGAAAACCTTATGATCAAGTATTAGGTGAATCGATTTTTGGTTTGGTTGGATTTGGTTCTACCGAAGAAGAACAAATTTTAAAACACGCTGATCCTAAAGATATTGAAAATGTAAAAGCATATCAGAAAAAACTTGCGAATGAATCTAAACTTGATGCTAATGTAGGCTTTGAAAAAACTGTTCAACCAGAAACAGGTGAAGAATCAACTGAAGACTTTTTCACGGTAGAGTCTTTACGACCTGCAATGGATAAACAAAGAAAACAATTAGAAAAAGATTTTCTAGATCCTAATCTTAATACAGAAGAGGAAGCATATGGAAGAGCTTATAGAAATTATATTGAAGCAAATAAAGAACGAGCTGAAAGTGGTGATTTTGGTAGAACACTTACACAAAGTATTAAAAAAAATATTTATGATCCTGCTGGTGAAAAAATCATGCAAGCATATGAAGCTGTAGAAAATTTATTTGCTGAGGGCGGAAGAGTTGGAATGAGTGAAGGTGGTGATCCTAAAGATAAAATGAAAACACCTTTTGACAAACCAACCTTACCTATTGATCCAAATCAAATACCGCAAGTTCAAAGTCCAGGTCGACGAGGGTTTATCAAAGGAGTAGGTGTGATTAGTGCAGGTATCGCGGCATTCGCAGCTGGCCTCTTGAGACTCGGACGAAAAGAGAGTGCTAAGAAACTTGTACAAAAAGCAGCAACCTATGGTGGAAGAAGAATTGATGGTGTGCCTGAAATTATTTTAGATTTAATTACCAATATTAAAACAAGAGGTAAAATTATTGATGCTCCAAAACCAGGATCAGGACCTGTGGTTTATAGATATGACAACTATGAATATGCAGAAGATGTAAATGGTTTTACGGTTAGTAAAATTAATGATCAAGGTGATTACGGTTATTCAGAAGAAGTATTTCAATTTGAAAAAGATCTAGAAACAGGAGCAACGTTCTTTGATGACGTTACCGTTAGACCAGATGGAGATGGTAAATTGAAAGACGTAGAGTATGGGGTAGACTATGATGCTTATAACGAAATAGCTGATGACCTACATAAAATGAACAAATTAAATCCAAATGATACAAGATTTAGAGACAAAGCTAGAAAATTCATTGATGAAGAAAGATTGAAAAACGAAGGAATTGAACCTAAACCTGGAACCGAGATATACGAATAATGATAGGTAAAAAATCAGGGCCACCACCTAAACGAGGGCCTAACTCACAAGGCTTGAATATAAACTATAATACTGTTAAAACAGTACATTCGGAGAAAATTAATGGCAGAAATAGACAAGGCATTACCAAACATAAAAGAACAACCTGAAGAAACAGCTGAAGACTTAGCTGTTGAAATGGAAGAACAACTAACTGAAGAAAATCAGGGAGATGTTGGTATTACAGAAATGGAAGATGGTGGAGCGGAAATTAATTTCGATCCAAATGCTGTTGCTCAAACTGAAGCTCAAGATTTCAATGCAAACTTAGCTGAGTTTATTGACGAACAAGAATTAAATATGATTGGTTCGCAATTATTCTCAAACTATCAAGACTATAAAATGTCTAGAAAAGATTGGGAGAAAACTTACACTGAAGGATTAGATTTATTAGGATTTAAATATAACAATCGTACAGAACCTTTTGCAGGAGCATCAGGTGCAACTCACCCTGTCCTTGCTGAAGCTGCAACACAATTTCAAGCATTAGCTTATAAAGAATTATTACCTGCAGGTGGACCTGTTAGAACTCAAGTTGTTGGAATGACAACACCAGAAAAAACACAACAAGCAAATCGTGTAAAAGATTTTATGAATTATCAAATCATGGATCAAATGAAAGAGTATGAGCCTGAGTTTGATCAAATGTTATTTTATTTACCCCTTGCAGGATCTGCATTTAAAAAAGTTTACTATGATGAAATGTTACAAAGAGCTGTTTCTAAATTTGTTCCTGCTGAAGATTTAGTTGTACCTTATACAGCAACATCTTTAGATGATGCAGAGACAATTGTTCATAAAATTAAAATTTCTGAAAATGAATTAAGAAAACAACAAGTCATGGGGTTTTATAGAGATATAGAATTAAAACCTGGACAAGACAATTTATCTGACCTTGAGAAAAAAGAAATGGAACTTGAGGGAAGAAGTAAATCTGGAAGAGAAGAAGATGTATTTACATTACTAGAGTGTCACGTCAATTTAGATTTAGAAGGATTTGAAGATTCAGATATTAATGGAGAGCCTACAGGAATTAAAATACCTTATATTGTAACTATTGAAGAAAATTCTAGAGAAGTTTTATCCATCAGAAGAAATTATGAACCTAATGATCCATTAAGAAAAAAGATTTCATATTTTGTACATTTTAAATTTTTACCAGGACTAGGTTTTTACGGATTTGGTTTAATTCACATGATTGGTGGATTATCACGAACAGCAACAGCTGCGTTACGACAATTACTTGATGCAGGGACATTATCCAATTTACCTGCAGGATTTAAACAGCGAGGAATTAGAATCAGAGATGATGCTCAATCCATTCAACCTGGTGAATTTAGAGATGTTGATGCACCTGGTGGAAACATTAGAGATGCATTTATGCCTCTACCTTTTAAAGAGCCATCTCAAACACTTCTAAACTTATTGGGTGTCGTTGTACAAGCTGGTCAGCGCTTTGCATCTATAGCTGACATGCAAGTAGGTGATGGGAATCAACAAGCGGCAGTGGGAACGACAGTTGCGCTTTTAGAAAGAGGATCAAGAACCATGTCTGCGATTCACAAAAGAATCTATGCAGCTTTGAAAAACGAATTTAATTTATTATCAAGAGTTTTTAAACTTTATCTACCTGCTGAGTATCCGTACGATGTAGTAGGTGGTCAAAGAATGATTAAACAATCAGACTTTGACGATCGTGTAGATATCCTGCCAGTTGCAGATCCCAATATCTTTTCACAAACACAGCGTATCTCCCTTGCGCAAACGGAGCTGCAATTGGCAATGTCAAATCCACAAATGCATAATTTATATCAAGCTTATAGAAACATGTATGAAGCGATTGGCGTAAAAGATGTTGATACGATTTTAATTAGACCTTTACCCCCACAACCAAAGGACCCTGCGTTAGAGCACATTGATGCTCTCGCAGGGAAACCATTCCAAGCATTTCCAGGACAGGATCATAATGCTCACATTCAAGCACACTTAAGTTTTATGGCAACCAACATTGCTAGAAACAATCCACCTATTATGGCTGCTTTAGAAAAAAATATTTTTGAACACATTTCAGTTATGTCACAAGAACAAGTTGAACTAGAGTTCAAACAAGAAATGCAACAACTTGCAATGATGCAACAACAAATGCAACAGAATCCACAAATGGCTCAAGCGATGAAACCACAAGCTCAAAGATTGTCTCAAGTGATTGAAGCAAGAAAAGCAAAACTTATTTCAGAAGCTATGGAAGAATTTTTAACAGAAGAAAAACGATTAATTGGAGATTTTTCTAATGATCCAATTGCAAAATTAAGAGCAAGAGAACTTGATCTTAGAGCACAGGAAAATGATCGTAAAAAACAAGAAGGTGAAGAGAGAATGAACCTTGATAAGATGAAAACGATGATGAATCAAATGAATCAAGATCAAAAATTACAACAAGATGAAGAATTAGCTAATTTAAGAGCTGATACTTCAATAGAAAAAACAATTTTAGCGGCTAAATTAAAGCAACAAGGAGGCAATTAATGAAAAAAATGTCAAAACCACAGAAAAAAATTAAAAAAGTAATGAAAGAATTTAAAAAAGGCGAACTCAATATTGGAAAATCACCAAAAAAAGTTAAATCTAGAAAACAAGCAATCGCAATTGCACTTTCTGAAGCTGGAAAAAGTAAAAAAAGTAAAAAATGATGTGGTTAAGTGCATTTAAATTAGCAATTCAAGCGGGTTCACACATTTACAAGAACCGACAACAGACAAAAATGTTAATGTCCGATGCACAAAAGCGTCATGCTGAGGCTATGGCTAAAGGTGAGGCAGAATATCAAGGAAAATTACTAGAATCACGAAATTCGGACTGGAAAGATGAATTTATTTTGTTATTATTGTCGGCACCCATAGTGATGTTGGCCTGGGCGGTTTGGTCGGAAGACCCGACAGCGATGGACAAGATGAAATTGTTCTTCGAATACTTTTCAGACCTTCCATTTTGGTACCAAACGATATTCGTTGGGGTTATTGCCAGCGTGTACGGTTTAAAAGCAACTGATTTAATTAAGAGGAAATAATATGCTAATAAAAATATATAATAAACTTTGCTATATGGTGTGCAAAGTGCTAAAAATTACACCATGTATTTGTAAACACGAATGTGGCTGTAAAAAGGAGGCTAAAAAATGAAGAAAAAAAATAAATTTAAAGATAATCCAGAAGATAGATTTGGAAAACATAGAAAATCAAGTGCAAAAAAATCATTTCCAGATTTAACTGGTGACGGAAAAGTAACTAGAGCGGATGTCTTAAAAGGCAGAGGTGTCTTCAAAGAAGGTGGTGTTGTTAATCACGCTCAATTAACAGGTTTTGGTGCAGTTAGACCTGAAGTAAAAAAATTTGGTAAATAATTATGGCTAAACTTTGCGCTAGAGGAAAAGCAGCAGCGAAAAGAAAGTTTAAGGTTTATCCTTCGGCTTACGCAAACATGTATGCTTCTGCAGTTTGTTCTGGAAAAGTTACGCCAGGTGGTAAGAAACGAGCAAAGAAAGCTGAAGGTGGAAAAGCAGACGAAGCTCCATTAAGAGAAAGAGCTGATTACGGACAAAGATCTAGACATAAAGTTTCTGGAAGAAAAAGAGCGATTCAAAAAAGAAGTGGCTATAAAAAAGGCGGCAGCGTATTAGCTAAATTAAAAAAATCTGATCCAGACAAAAAATTAAGACAAGAAGGAAAACTTCCTCCATTAAAAAAAATCGCAAAAGGCTGTGGCCGTGTAATGTCTAACAGAAGAAAAACAACTAAATATATTTAATATGGGTTTACGTAAGTGGGTACAAGAGAAATGGGTAGACATCGGAGCTCCGAAGAAGGACGGCAAATATCAACCTTGCGGCAGATCGAAGGGGAGCAAAAGGAAGTATCCGAAATGTGTCCCTCTTGCAAAGGCAACAAGCATGACTGCTGGACAAAAGGCTTCTGCAGTCAAACGAAAACGTGCCGCGTCGAACACTGGCCCTAAACCAACAAATGTAAAAACCTTTACAAATAGAACTAAAAAAGCTAACGGTGGTTATACAGGAAGTTTTATAAAACTTGATATTGACGGCAAAACTGTAGGTAATTCAAGTTATAAAAAATATTATAAAGGAATGATTTAATGCCTAGAAAAAGAAAATACTTAGTAGATCCAAAAAAAGGTATTGTAGAATTAGAAGTTCCTATTAATCCTAAAGACCCTAAATATAAAAATATGATGAGATCTAAACCTAAAAGAACCTTACATAAAAAAGGTGGAATGATTAAAAATAAAAATGGCAAGAAGAGATAATCCAATACCAAGAACTAAAAAAAATTATCGTTCGACGAAGTCGGGCGCTGGCATGACCCGAGCAGGTGTCGCTGCCTATAGACGTGCAAATCCTGGCTCAAAACTAAAAACAGCCGTGACGGGAAAAGTGAAGCCCGGATCAAAAGCTGCGAATCGCAGAAAATCATACTGCGCTAGATCACTAGGACAATTAAAACGTTCATCCGAAAAAACTCGTAATGATCCTAATTCTCGCATCCGTCAGGCGCGCAGAAGGTGGAAATGCTAACATTAGAACAACTCGTTTCAAAACTTAGAAAAGAATTAAGAGACAATTACCAATCAATCGGTGATTCCATGATTGCAGGTGGTTGCACAAATATGGAACAATATAAATATATGTTGGGCCAAGCACATGCATATCAGTCTCTTGATAGTGCATTAACAGATATATTAAACCGAAACGACATAGAGGAGGAGAAAGACGATGAACGAGAAAATAATAACGTCATCCAATTCGGAAGAGATTCCGAAGACTAGACTTGCGTTAGAAGAAAAATACGACGAGTTAGAAAAAAGAGAAACAGATGCTTACGAGCGTCTAAAGACAAAGGAAGAAGATAAACTTCCCAAACCTACGGGTTGGAGAATGATTGTTCTGCCATTTAAAATGCCAGAAAAATCTAAGGGTGGTTTATACTTTGGACAAGAAACTTTAGAGAAACAACAAGTGGCTTCAACTTGCGGATTAGTTTTAGCGCAAGGACCACATTGTTATGATAAAGAAAAATTTCCTGAAGGACCATGGTGTAAAACAGGTGACTGGGTCATCTTTGCACGTTATGCAGGTTCTAGGATACAAATCGATGGTGGTGAAGTGAGAATACTAAACGATGATGAAGTGCTCGCTACTATCGCAAACCCAGAAGATATACTTCATCAATATTAACATAGGAGGAAACTATGCCAGAAGAAAATAAAACAGTTGACATAGACACATCGGGACCGGATACTGAAGTTGAATTAACTTCGGAGGACCAATCAACTGAATCCACAACAACTGAACAAGTTGAGGATACTAGTGCTGAAGCAGTGGCAACAGAAGCCACTGGCGACTCGCAGCAAGAAGCGAGCGACGAGAAAGATACGAAGAAAGAAGAATTAGAAGATTATAGTAAGGATGTACAAAGAAGAATAGCAAAGCTAACTAAAAAGTGGAGAGAAGCTGAAAGACAAAGAGATGAAGCTTTAACCTTTGCTCAAATTCAGAGAAAAAAAGCTGAAGAGTTTAGTAAAAAATATTCTTCATTGGAAACGGAGTCTGTTAAAGACAGACAAGTTAAAATCCAATCTTTACTTGATGCTCAAAAAGCTAAATTGCATCAAGCTAGAGAATCTGGAGATACAAATGCAGAAGTTGATATTTCAAAAGAAATAGCAAGACTCGGATATGAGGAAGCTAAATTAGCTGAAATGTCAAACAAACCTCAGCAAGAAGAATCAAAAGAAACTTCTTATGAGACCCCAAATTATTCATCCTATCAACAACCTGCTCCTCAGCCAGATCCAAAAGCTGAAGAATGGGCATCTAAAAACAGGTGGTTTGGTACAGATAAAGCCATGACTTACACAGCTTTTGATCTACACAGACAACTTGTTGATGATGAAGGGTATGACCCTAAATCTGATGAATATTATGCTGAAATTGATAAAAGATTAAGGGTTGAATTTCCGCATAAATTTGATAAAAAGGAGTCAACGGAATCGGCTAAACCAGTGCAGACAGTAGCGTCAGCGACGCGAAGCACGAAAACAGGCCGCAAAACTGTGAGACTCACGCCGTCTCAGGTTGCAATCGCTAAAAAATTAGGTGTGCCACTTGAAGAATATGCGAAACAATTAAAACTCACGAAGGAGGTATAAGCATATGAGCGAAGAAAATAAAAGAACCCCTCGTGCGAGCCAGACTAGGGAAAAACAATCCAAACCCAAAGTATGGACTCCACCATCATCTTTAGATGCACCGCCTGCGCCAAATGGATTTAGGCACAGATGGGTAAGAGCTGAAAGTGTCGGCTTCACTGATACGAAAAACGTAACAGGAAGATTGAGACAAGGATATGAATTTGTAAGAGCAGATGAATATCCAGATTCAGATTACCCTGTTGTCGAAGACGGAAAATACGCAGGAGTGATCGGAGTTGGTGGCCTTTTGCTGACAAGGGTACCGGAAGAGATCGCACAGCAAAGACAAGCTTACTACGCTAAACAAAGTAGTGAACAAGTCGAAGCAATGGACAACGATCTTATGAAGGAACAGCATCCAAGTATGCCAATCAATGTTGATAGGCAAACTCGTGTAACTTTCGGTGGATCAAAGAAAAGTTAATTTTTTAGCGATTCAACGAGAACTAACAAACAACAACTAATTGTATAGGAGTACAATATGGCAAATAAAAACACACAAGGTTTTGGACTTGTTGCTGCTGGAACGTTGGGGTCAACACCTTCAACTCAAGGCTTAGGTAAGTACAAAATCGACGCGGGCTATACTACAACTATCTACAATGGTGGCGCTGTTGCTAGTTCTGCAGGTTATATTGTCGAAGGGCAAGGTTCAGCTGCACCCGTATTAGGTGTACTGAATGGAATTTTCTACAATGCGGCTACTACTTTGAAGCCAACTTGGGCAAATTTCTACAAGCAACCGATAACACCTGCTAACTCAGAGGACATCGACGCTTTTGTGTATGATAACCCACAACAACAATATGTAGTTGCGACTGACGCAGCTGCAGCTCAAGCCGTTTTCTTAGAAACGTTTGATATGAATGCATCAGCAGGTAGCGATACCACTGGTAAATCATCAGCGACTCTAGACATCGGTACAACTGGTGCGGACAACAAACAATTCAGATTATTAAGATCTGCAGAGGATCCTGAAAACAGTGATGCTACTGCTCCTTTTGCATCTGTAGTGGTTGTTCCAAACTTAATTGAGTTACAATCATAATAGGAGAATAGGAGTATAAATTATGGCTATATCAAGAGGACAACTAGTTAAAGAACTAGAGCCAGGTTTGAATGCACTATTCGGCCTGGAGTATAAACAGTATGAAAATCAACATGCTGAAATATACACAACAGAAACTTCTGACAGAGCTTTCGAAGAGGAAGTAATGTTATCAGGATTCGCTCAAGCACAAGTTAAAGCTGAGGGTCAAGGAGTATCTTTTGACAATGCGCAAGAGACTTTTACTGCGAGATACACTCACGAAACAGTTGCTTTAGCATTCTCGATCACAGAAGAAGCTATTGAAGATAACTTGTATGACAGACTTGCGTCTAGATATACAAAAGCATTAGCACGTTCAATGGCACAAACAAAACAAGTTAAAGCTGTTAATCCTTTAATTCAAGGATTACCAACTACTGACGGTTTTGATTCAGGCGACGGTGTTTCTTTATTTAACACTGCTCACCCAACAATCGCTGGTACGTTTAAAAACACTTTAACTACGCAAGCTGACTTGAATGAGACTTCATTGGAGCAATCATTAATTGATATCGCTGCAATGACTGACGAAAGAGGTCTTAAGATCGCTGCAAAAGGAGTAAAAATGATTATTCCTTCTGAACTTCAGTTCACTGCAGAGAGATTAATGAAATCTGCTCAGAGAGTTGGTACAGCTGATAATGATATCAACGCAATTGCATCAAAAGGAATGATTCCACAAGGTTATGTGGTTAACAATTTCTTAACTGATACTGATGCGTTCTACATCATCACTGACGTGCCAAACGGTATGAAATACTTCCAAAGATCAGCAATTAAAACTGCTATGGAAGGTGATTTCGATACTGGCAACGTAAGATACAAAGCTAGAGAAAGATACTCATTTGGTGTATCTGACCCTAGAGGTATCTTCGGTGTTGAAGGTGCATAATATCTAACTGATATTATTCATTTTAATTTTGAGAGGGCCCCTTGATGGGGCCCTTTCTTTTTGATAGAAAGGACGAACCATGACAGGAAAATATAAAATACAAATCTTCACAAAACATTGGCAAACCAAGTTTGAATTAGAGACAGAAAGTTCTATGATTACAACCCAGCAAGTTCATAAAGAAATCATTGACTATCTGGGAAAAAATAGTATAGAATGGGAGCCGAACAAGCTTAATTACACTGGTAAAAGCTCGTTCTACATAACCTATGAGGAGGTTAAAAATGGCTCAGGACAACATGGTGTTGTTCGCGAAGAAACTCAAGCTCGAATCTAAATGGAACGAGCTGTTTCTTGAAAATGGCGGAATGGTAACACCAGAAATGTCAGTTCTTGGAGATGAGATCAAAACCGTAATTAGATCTATCTTAAAGAACCAAGAGAATCCTAGAAATGTCAGAGATGGCGAAGTCCATCTTTACGCTGGCTAATTAGGATATCTTTTCTATAAAAGTGGCTTCCACTCATAAGGATAGCTTGCACTCTTTAATAATCTGCTGTATAAAATACACACTATACAAATAAAATTGGCATAGACGAGTATAGTCGACGGCCTAACGACTATGTCAATGTAATTAGGAGGATAATAATATGGCAAATACTACTTTTAGTGGTCCGGTCAGATCTGAAAACGGTTTTCAAACAATCGTAAAAAGTTCTACAACTGGCGATGTAACAAACACAATGACTTTTTCTCAGTACACAGCAACTGTGACTGTTGCAAATGGTCAAACTACAGGAAAAGAATCAGCAATTGGTATTCCAGCAAACTTTATTCCAATGGGAGTAATTGTTTCTGTAACAACTGCAGCAACAAATGCTGTTAACTTAGTTGATGTTGGAACTGATGCAGATACAGATGGTTTCGTAGACGGAATCACAGCTGCAGCTAACTCAACAGGTTTCAAAGGATTTTTTCCTTGTAATGGTGTGTTAGGAATGTCAGGCGGAGCAACTACTGCTGCAACTGCAACTCCAGACGAGATTGAAGTTGTTGTAAGTGGTGACCCAGGAGCAACTGGTGCAACTTTTGTATTAAAGTTCATTGGTGTTTCAGCTTCTTCGGACGCTAGCTAATAAATTCATGGAGCTCCTTCGGGAGCTCCACATTAAGGAGAAAATAAAATGGCAAGTAAAGG
>Ga0208162_1001107_pt1 | contig 14494 bp, 8 predicted proteins | sample CB_VirMetaG_4_FD_184539 | JGI IMG/M metagenome (GOLD analysis project Ga0208162, IMG submission 184539) | Freshwater to marine saline gradient viral communities from Chesapeake Bay - CB_1508_1M Viral MetaG (SPAdes) (version 4) | ecosystem: Environmental > Aquatic > Marine > Coastal | place: USA... | reverse complement strand
GTTGTGCTGGATATCTTCGGCAAGTCTGGTTGTCTTGATTCCAGCGATCTCTTGGTCAGTCAGGAACGACATATTGCGACCAAGGACACTACGAGTAATCTTCTTCCGCTTGTCTGCTACCGCAAGACTGGTACGGAGGGTCGGGCTGGTAACTTCGTTGTCACCCGCTCTCACAGGCATGTTGATTTGCAGTGCCTCTGGTGGAGGCATGAACACCTTTTGATCTGCAAAGGGACGCTCTTCAACTGGGACGAAGTCAGGGTCGCCGTGCTTCGGCAACGATCCATCTTCACGACGCAAGTGACTGCCGAAGTGGACGAATGCATTTTGCATCCGGGTCTCTGCAATCAATGCCGGCAACGCACGGTCACTGTACATCTGGGAGTGCTGAACTACTGCGTTCTCCTCCCCAATCATGCCAAACGATGACCCTTCCTTGGCGTGACCAAAGACATCGTGTGTGACGCGGAACACGTCGTTGTAAGTCATTTCATACATGCCACCATCGTCGGTCGCGACCATGATGCCAGTACGCTCAAGCAGGGGGTGGTCAAACTCTTGGTCTGTGGTTTGACCAAACGTTGACTGTCCCGGTTGGATTGTTGGGAAGAAGACCAAAGTCTTCTCTTGCTCCACTTGGTCACGCATCTTTCTAGACGGTGATCGTTGATCTGGGTCACCCTTGACTGGTGGCTGGTAGGGTTCCATACCCTCTGCGGCATGGGCGATGAACGTAAACCCGTCCGCAATCAAAGAGTCAAACTGATCCATGGTTTCTTGCTTGAACGCCGAGTATGCCTCTATGACCTCTGGGTCGTTTGGTGCATGTTCTGCATCTCGCAAGTGATCAGCCATCATCTTGTGCAACTCAGGTTCCACATCAAGCACATCAGAACGAATGACTGGCATGCCCCGTGCTGCGTTGTAGTTGTTAGCAATGTTACGCAGGGACTCATTGATGCCGTTGCTTACACCACGACTGAAGCGAATGTCTAAAGATTCTTCAGTGTAAGCACGACCCCGATACTTTTTACGTTGGTTTGTAATAGCCAACTGGGCTGGAGTCTTATCTTCAAACGGGGTCTCGTTGTTGATCTGCTCAATCAACTCGTCAACTTCAGAAGTTGACTTGCCACGGGCTGCTGCCAAAGACCTGTTCAACTCTTCAAGTGGGGTCACGGTATCTGGTGAACCAACGCCGGTTACAACATCCAAGGCTTCTTGTGGAGTAACAGGACTTGATACCTCTCGACCACCATCAACGGTGCCAACGTGCATGGTTTCCCAAGGCATGCCTTCGATTTGGGCCTGCATAGCACCAATGTAAATCTGTGCTTCTCGACCAAGCATGCCGTACTCAGCCAACTTACGTCGGAAGTAGTCGCCAATCCGTTGTGCGATTCCTGCGTTTGGGTTGAGGTCTGAATAGAAACCAGTCCTTCGCCCAAGGTTTGCTGCGGTGTCAGCAGTCATCTCGGCTCGCAGGGAATCAACAGCACTGCGAATCGCGTCAGCCTCCTCTTGCCGACCTTCTGCTTCCAGACGGGCCACCTCCGCTTGAATGTCGCCGGCGATGGTTCTGGCCCCATCCTTCTTTGCTTCGACTAGTAGGTCGTTGATGAAGGAGTCTTGCTCCTCTTTGGTCATGCCCTGCATGTCAGAGGCGTACAAAGCCTTAAACACTTTTCGCAGGTCAACCTCGCCAGTACGGGTAATCCATTGGCCTGAGTACCCGCTTCTACCGATTGCAGCCATCAACTCGGCGTGCAGTCGTGGGTTGTCACGCTTCATGTGGTGATCCAACTCATGGAGCAGAACGTCCATGTACGAACCCGTCACAGGCTTATTCACATTGAGGACGATCACATCAGGTGCCCGATCAACCATGGCACCTTCAATAAACGGGGCACCGTCTGGAGTCCTTGGATCGAAGAACACGACTTTCTTGCCGACCTTTCTGCCGGCAGCAATCACGTCACGCTGCTCTTGTGTCAAGTCAGACTCATTAACAAGGGTGCTTTTGGTACCCATGTCTTTATCGTGGTCTGTAAGGACTGCACTAATCTGCTGCTCGATTGGTGCCGCACCCAAAGTGATACGGTTGCCGTCTGCGTCTTCACCAACAGGTGCAGTTTCGGAGTGAAGTCCTCCTGCGTTTTCAAAGAAGTCAGTCTCTGCAACACGCGGATCAACCCTGAGTACCTGCGGTTTTCCGTCTAGGTAGTTTTGCGTTTGTACCGCATCCATGAGTACAACACCAAACTGACCGCCCAAGTGGGCACGGCGACCCTGCAACTCCCAAACTGTCTCAGCGTCATCCTCCTTTTCGTTAAACGCCATCACGTTGATGATGTTTCCGTCTGCATCAACAATCGCAACGCCTGCGTTCGGCTTAGCCCGATCAATGCCCGGATTGACCAAGTTGCCAACGTACGCCCCAAGTGTTCCGTTATCTGCTGCGGCAGTGATGCTGTCTCTTGACACGACTTCCGGGTCAAACATCACAATCTGCTCACCGACAGTCACCATGTCCATGCCTTCTGTGACATCAGGTGAAAGCGTGTCGAGTTGTGCCTGCGTTAACGCCACTGCCGGCTGGGCACCTGCACGCATCAGACGCACCTTACCCTCAGCGATTGCTCCATCCTGCCCGACTTCTGCTACAGGTACTTCAAATCCGGGTCCGGTTCCCGGTCTCGCTTCGACAGAACCTGCAACTGCAATTGCAACAGCACCAGAAAGTTTCTGGTTCCGTCGCTCCTGATTCAGCGTCTGGACATCATTTGCGTAACCAATCGTGTTGGTAACAACACCAAACGGCTGCTGTCCAATCAAGCCTGCAAGAAACGCATTATGTGCTTCGTTGCTGGAGAGGTAACTAATCACACCTTCGTCGGTGTACACCAAGGCATTCAATAGACCTTGGCCCGTCTCAGTCACGCCTTCAAGGCCACCCTGAACCACCATGGCATCTGCGATACGCCCCGCAAGCAAGCGGTTCTGTTCCCGATTGATCGCGACTTCCGTAGGCGTGCCAGCCAGTCTTGCTCGCACACGCTGTTGTGCCCTATTCAAAGCGTGTTCGGTTGCGGCTTGGGCACCCTTACCACGCATCTGTGCGATGCCGCGACCAATTGGAATGTAGTCCAGACTTGCGGCACCAAGACCAGTGACAAGGTTCAAGCCCGGATCGATCTGCCCTTGCTCAGAGAACTGTGTCGTAATGGACTCGCCAGTGGTTCTAATGCCACTTGCACCGAGACCACCAATCGTGCCTTCGTAGATAAGTCTGTCTCGCAAACGAACCTTGGCACCTTTGATCATATTGTTTTTGATCTGGTCGGTAGCCGTCTTGCCCAACGCTTTTTTACCAATAGTACCTGCAAGGCCAGCACCAGTAAGAGTCAAAGCAATATCTGGTGCCAACATACCCCATGTGTATGCAACCGCACCGCCCAAACTACCCGACTGAACATCTTCGCCTTCTTTTCTGATTAGGGAGCGGCGGCGACGTGGGTCTAGCATCTGGTGGATCATGCCTTGTGACATAGCATCCATCAAACCTTGCGTCTGCTCTGGTGAATCTTCTTCTTCTCCGAATGCAGCACTCAACAAGTTGAATGTGTTTTTCACGGAGTGGAGACCCTCCATGAGTCCAGCAATACCAGCACTCCGTTCTTGTACTTCTTCTGCCCTACGCCAGAAGTCTTCGTTCTCACCAAACGCTGCCAAACGTACCACCTGTGTCATCTCAAGCGACTGGGGGTCAAGGCCGGAGTTTTGCAGAATATTGTTCATGTCGTAGATGGCGGTTGCAGAAACCAAACCATCAGTGAACTCCAACTCGGATTCAACCGCGTTGCGGTACTCCATGCTTTCGTTCATCTGTCGTTCATGCCGACCCTTCAGGATTTCAATCCCTTTGAGTTGCTCGTCTGTAAGCATGAAATACTCTTGACTTTGGAAATGCTCTGCCTTCAAGAAGTCAAGGTTCTTGAATTGATCCAAGCGGGCGTGGAATGGATGTTGTGGTTCCTCTTCTGTTCCGACAACTTCTTCGCTTGGCGGACGTGCTGCGATCACGGCGGCGGAACGCTCATCCTGCTCACGCTGTTTCTCAATCAGGGTGTCGATGCCCTTGGGGTCTACGCCAATCTCCGTGAGGTTCCTGCGAACCTCCGCCAACTGCTCCTCTGACAAATCAGCCACGTTGCCAAGACTGATTGCCTGCCCTTGTCTTGCCCTCTTCAAAGCATCTGACTCTTCAAACCCCTCACGCAACCCTGTATAGGTAACGCGGCCCGTTTGGGGGTCTGTCGTAGAGTATAAATCTTCACCGGGGCCGAGTCGCTTTGCGAACTCCCGCTTTTGCTCTTCTTGCAGTTTTTTTAACTGGGCAATGTCAACCAGCCGCCCGTCGCTGGTGACGCTGTAGCGAATCTCAGGAGTGTTTAAAGCCTCCGTGATTGGTTTCGTTTGCTTGCCTTCAGGATCAAGACCGCCAGTGATTGGATCGATTGACATAGTTTATCCGCCAAATGCGTTTCTAAGTTGTTCGCTCTCTACTTCAGACGCTGATGGTTGAGGCTGCGTGGGTGGTGCTGCCGGCTGTGTGGTTGCCGGAAGGGCACCAGCAGAAGCCGGATCGGCTGGGAATATGTTGCCCTCTGGGTGCTGACGCAGCAAGTCTACAACCATCTTTTGCTGTGTAGGGTCAGTAACAAACATTCGACCAGTCAATCTTTGACTGAGGTCGTTCAAGAACGCAAACACGTCTGGAACCGAAGCCCCTGACTTGGGGAATTGTGGCAGTTGGCGACCAACTTTGATCAGGGGAATCAAGTCCTGTAGCACCTGCGTTGCCAACGGGTCAGGGGCATCTTTTTCTGTTGGAGACCTTACCCCCTGCTGCATAATCCTTTCTACAGAAGCCTGAAAGTATGACCGGTCATCCAAGACTTCTGACGTGTTGGGCACCGCCAAACTGCCTACCACAGTGAGGCTTTCCTCAAGTGACATCTTCTGTCTTGTCAGGTCAGCCTGTCTGGCTTGGAGACTTGCCAACTCGTCACGGACTTGTTGCGAAATTGGTGTGTTATCAAGTGGGTTCTTAATAACCTTTTCTAACTCTGCAATGCGTGTGTTGACCTGATCCAACTCCGGGTTGGTAGCCATTTGCGTGCGTGCTGACTGTGCTTCTGTGTGACGCACCTTTTGCATGTGTGCCTGCATGGTTTCCACGGCTGAACCTGATCCCGACTTGCGTGCCCCTTTCACCTTGGCTTGCAACAGGTCACGAACCATGGCTTGTGCGTTAGGAAAGTCCATGCCCATCAGTGCTTCAGTCAAGGCTTGCAATTCTTCTGGGGTGTAACCAGCAGCCCTCAAACCCTTGACGAGTTGTTGCTTGTTCTCAAGGTCTTCTTGCTTTTGACGCAGACGCTCCGATGCATCCCGACGCAATTCGTTGCGTGCAGCCAAGATGCCGGTAGCCTTTTCTGGCGACACGGGAATAAAGACCGCCTCTTTGCCCTCTTCCTTTTGCATCGCGTAGAGGTAGTTGCCACGCTTGACGATGTCCAACGACTCCATGCCGGCAACATTGTTTGATTGCAACGCCGCCACCGACTGGTCGGCGGGGATCTCCTTCAACGGATTAGCAGACCGTGGATCAGTGTTGTCCAAGGTTTGCCTAGCCGCTGCCAATGACTCGGTTGGATCTGGTAGTCCTGTTACTGATGTGTCTAAGATCATGTCATTTACCTGTGGCTGGTGGTGGGGTTCCAATAGGAGTGTTCAGTCCGCCCGCGATTTTGTCCATCTTGGACTCGCCGCTCAAAAGCAAGTCTTCAAAACTTGCCATGTCGCCAGCAAAATACTCCATCCGTTGCTTGAACATTTCGGCACGCCGTTTACGCTGCTCATCTAACTCTCTGTTGTAGTCCTTCTGAGCCTCGGCAACCTCCTCCTCTTTTCTTTCGATGTTCTTGGCACGGCGTTCTTCAGCCTCTTTGGGCATGATCTGAAAGCCTTTAACCAGCATGGCATTGGCTGTGTCCAAGCCCTCTGTAGACAGACCTGCGGCAATGGCGTTAAGTCCGTCGAACATATTCTTTCGACCTTCCGCCTCTGCAAGTTGCCCCTTGGCTTCTTTCAGAACTTCGCCTGCTAACTTCAATGGTTCGAGATAACTAAAAGCCATGACTGTTTCCTTAAAGTACCGCTGATGGTGCGGCTGATTGAACACCTGCACCGTACGCTCCGCCGAAACCACCGCCGCCGAAGTAACTACTCAAACCGGCAGAGAACCCGGCACCGAAGCCGCCGCCGGCTCCCATGGCACCAAAGCCTCCGGCAAGTCCGCCAGTGACCGCACTGAGACCTGCACCAATTAACTGTCGCCCCAGACCAATGTCACTCATATCACGTTCGAGCAACCCCTTGTTGACAGATTGGTTAATGTTATACATCTGGTTCAAGTAGTTGGTGTACTGGTTCTCATACGAAGCCATGCCCATTTGCTCTGCACCATACTGTGATGCCAGCCCTTGCTTCAGCATGTCCAGACGTGCCGTCTCTGCTGCTGCCCGGACACCTTGCATACGCTGGTCGTAGGATGCGTAACCGCCAAGGTAAGTAGACAACTGCTGCTGCTCTACTGCACCAATCTGGCTCATGGTGTTCTGGTCAAACTGGGCAAGGCTTTGGCCTGCAAGGTTCAGTTGACCCGCAAGTTGGGCACCGTACTGCTCACGCATGGCGGCTTCACGCAGCGTGCCCTGTGCTTCTGCCGCAGAGACTTGGGCCTGACCAATGGATGTGCCGGCAAGCCCGCCAAACGCTGCACCTTGCTGTGCCCGTGCGGCTTCAGTCGCAGTCTGTTGGGCTAACAACTCAAGTGAAGCGTCTCGTCCGGTAGCCAATTCGTCGTATGCACGGTCAAAGTAACCCTCAAGAGAACCACGGGCTGCTTCGGCATCTGATCGCATTGACGCAAGAGTTGCACCGAACCGCTCGTCGATGGTGCTGAGGTAGTTGGTCCGGTCTCTTTCCATATCGTCATACAGACCCATCATGACGCTTCGGGCTTCTTCCCCCAAAGCCTCTTGCTCGCCACGCAGGCGACCACCGAAGTCTTGGTACATTGCCAGCATGTCCCGTGCAAACTGCTGCTGGGGACCAGCGGCCCGCATCATGCGTGCCCTGTACTTACGCAGGGCATCACCGCGACCACCAAACATACTGCTCAAGAATCCCATGTCTAACTCCTACTCTTAATGCTGCGGTGTGGTCCGACTTGCACGAAGCCTATGCTTATTTGCTCTACGATGAATGGACGTGATGTGCTTTTGATGCCCACGGAAAAGGCACCATCTCTGATTCGACAACGCTTGACTTCATTGCGTCCGGGGTAAAGAACACCGGGCAGAGTTGTCTCAGTACGGTTGGTCGGAGCAGCCTCATTGGACTCCAGCACCTCTAAGAATGTTCCACTTGAGGTAACAAAACTGTTGTAAGACGCATCGAACGGCGGGTTGGAATCACCATCGCCGGCTGCAAAGCCGTACAGGCTTAGTGAGGCTGAAGAGGAAGGCTCGAAACCAGTCACCCCATTTGCGTCCGCGTTGTTCTTCGATTGGATTCTCCACTCCCCCGTCGTTGCTGTGACGTTGGAGGTTGTGATCGCTGTCACAATGTTGTGGTTGATACTGCTACCAATAGGAAACGCTGTCACATAAAAGGGTGTTCCCGCGACATCAGCGGTCAAAGTTACCTTGCTAGTGGCCCCAGAGCCTGTGCGGGCGGCAGTAACACCTGCAAACAAACTATCGCTGGAGTTGTTCCAGTCAGTTACAATCTTGTCGCATACAGTTTGAGTGTAGTTATCCTCACCTGCCGCCGGCAAAGTTACAGTCAAAGTTTGTGTCGTAGAAGAACCACTGGTCATTTTAAATGTGAACTGGTCGTTCTGAGCCAACGTGCCAGACGGAGTGAGTGTCACCACCTGTGCTACTGCACTCAAGGTCTCAAATGCAATCTGGTGCCTGCCGCCAGACGGTGTGCTTTGCTCGTAGACCCTGTTAGTCGGAACAACGCGAGTATTAACGACTTGGTAGGTGCCCTCCACGACTTCAGGAAAACCACCGAAGCAATGCAGGTCTGGGAAGAACGCCTCAGTAGTAGACCCACCGTCAACCGTAAAACCTGTAAACGATGACTGATCATGTGTGCCCCCGTCAAAAGTAGGGCGACTGGTATTTGTAATATCAATCGTGTTGATCAGCCTGACTGCGGCTGCTTCATTTGCTGAATCTGCCGAACGAACAATCACAACTGGACGGTCCAGAGGTGTCTTGATTGAGTTGCCAATATCGGGGTCATTGATGTCTAGGTCAACTTCAACCGCCCTCAACTCGACTCGGTTTCTATTCGGCAGTGTCACTGGGCCAGTGAAGTACAATGAGGTAATTTTACGAGTAGCCGCGTCTGCCCCAGATAGACCAACGTCGCTGCCCGATACTCCTGCAAAGAATTCACCGTCGTAGGAAATATTGGAGCCACGCGAAAATGTACTAATCTTGCCGGCAGTCGAACCAAAAAATGTTCGCGGTGCATCCCGGTCCCCAAACAGACGTGTGTTGCAACTTGACATGGCACCACGAAAATCGTTGGAATAGAAGGACTGGGGCCACCATGATTGGGTCATGATGTCGTAGTAGTAGTTAAGCGAGGCAATCTCAGGATCATCATCTGCCAACCAGACCCACAGTCCTTCCATGTCAAAGTCATAGGTAAGCATCGGCTCTTTGTCTTTAAAGTCAGTTTGAGCAAAGAAGTTGCCCAAAGACGTGTTCGATATGCTTGCACGCTCATCGACGTTGAAAGAGTTGGGTGCAATGGCATACACACCATTGTGGTTCAAGATGTAGATTTCTTTGCTGGGGCCGTATGCAAACGACCGTTGCCCTGCACTACCAATTGATCTAGACAGATACCTGACTTGGGCTTGACCAAACAGAGGGTCTTGCGTCAAAAACTGCACACTGCTTGTGCAACCAAAAAGCAAACCGCCTTCGCCAAACGGCGTTGCAAACAAGATGTTGTCACCAAGTGTGCCAAAAGAGTTAAACGTGCCGGCAGACGTAAAACCAAAGATTGGATTCTGGGGACCGCTACTGGCAAACTGCCAATTCAAGATCGCGTCAGTGGTTGAAGTACCACTAATGATGTAGTTGGTGGGCGTATCAATGAACCCTGTCGCTACCAAACGCGAACCCCACTTGGTCAGGTGACCAAAGTTGTCAGGCGGCATATGGTTGGTACTTGCCTGTGTTGCACCTGTAAGGTCACGCTCACGGTAGTCGTACATGATGTGCCGACCGTTGAGACTGTCTGATCCCCGCGTGCCACCTGTCTCGGCCTGCAACTTCAAATTGACCCATGCAGTAGTAAACGTCCCGTTTCGACTGTTGGCGTGTTCACTTGGCAGAGACACACCAGTCCGCTTCTTTCCGATCAGGTAGAAGTCGTTAAAAAACTGCACACCCTCAACCAGACCATCAGGATCAAATGGGCGGTCATCAAGTTGCACCCTGTCGTTAGATGTGCCGTTGTAGTGCGTATTATCGCTGTCGATCAGGTCACTGTCAGACAACGCAACTGGCGTAACCATGCCAACGGCCTGCTGGGCGTTTCCAATGAAAGTACCACTTGAGTCAAGAACGTAGACCCTGCCGTCATACACCACTATCATCAAATCCTTGATGACGTTGCTGGTGTCGTAAACAGTGGCTGAACCCATAAATTGGATCTTGCCGCGAGATGTGGGAGTTGACTCTCCATAGCCCGATGTGCCGAATGGACTTGCACCGCCTTGGTACTGCAACACCGCTGCAAGATCAAAAGCCTTAAACTCGGCAGGGCGAGTACCCAGACGCAAGCGGTCCTCAAGCCGGTCAAACGGAACAACATTCAAACAGTCTGGTGAATACTGTGGGTTCGGTTCCGCCAAGGCTTGCCGCTCTTGGAAGCCTTTAATCGGTTGGGGGACAGGCAGCATCTCCAGTTTCATTACTCTGGAATCTCCGTAACCTTAATCAACGAAGTCATATTGAGTTCGTGACCAACTCCATCGGTTGACTTGTTGAGGTTAAATGAAATACCTTTGGCTTCGTTATCGTGGACTGCAACCCCAAGGGTGTAAGTCAGTGTTTGACCAAGCGTATAACTTGGATCATCCAGATGTTGACCAATGATGCCGGTGTGGTGAACAACTGTTCCACGGGTGTCGTGCCTGTTACCCGTTCCCATGAACAATGCTTTGACAATGTTGGATGTATTAGATGGGGACAAATCAGTGTCAGCACCAGATCCAATTTTTCTGAACAAAGTGCCACAAAGGTATTCCGGTCTATCGAAAGTGGAACCAGCCTGAGAATTGTCACCACCCATACACGAGACCTCAATCAGAAATTTACTGCTTGCGGTTGCTGGTGTGATCGAAACAGTCAGTGCATTCAACTTGGTAAATGAGATTGCTGTAGCGTCCAAGTTTCCGACCAAATCTAAAGTTGTGACAGTGGTTGTCTGCGTTATTCTTACTTGACACGGGTGGTTTGGAACAACATATTTTTGTGCTGTCAACTGTCCTGTCAGGGCGAGGTTACCCGCGTAATCTGCTTGAAAACCGAGCGTTCCCACACCGTTTTTCTTAATTCCTATTGCTTTCATATCACTGGATACGCTTCGGTTTCCAGTAAGAACAAGTTGCCCACGCTGGTTGTTTGTTGAACCACCTTGCACATGAAGTAAGACGTGTTGTGCATCTATGTGATCAGATAACGCATCGGAATCCGTGTTGTTGGGGGTTGTTCCTGATCGGATCACTGCAAAGGAAGAGGGAATCGCGTGGTCTGGTACTGGCCCCAGAATGATATCTGGTACGGAATTGATATAATTATCGTGGACAGCGAAAACTACGTCGTTATTAGGATCTCTAACCTGTAACCCAACGTCAGCGTTATCGCTCATTTTCAACATGAAGTTGGGGTCCACGGTGCCACTGTCGTTAACGGGCGTAATAGCAACGTTGCCGTAGTCATCTACCACAACAACATCAGTAGTGTCCCGCTTGATACTCACCGTACCGTCTGCACTACTTGTGCCGGTATGCAGACCAACGTGAACAACAACACCGTCGTAGAGGGACGGGGTGTTACGGAAGTCGGTGGTGACGTTGTCGTGGACCGTGACGGTTGTGCCTGTGCCTGAACCATCAGCACCAAAGGTCATGGTGGCACCGTCTTTGACATGCAGGGTAGACCCATTGCCCATGCCGTAGGTGTCGCCAGATCGTGCGTCACCTGTCTCCAGCATGCCAAAGGTGTAGTCATCATTGGTCGCAGTGATGTGCCCGTTACGAGTGTTGCTGCCAGACTGTGGGGTAAACGATGCTACCTGTGCCTTCAACCCAGAGAACAACGTCGTGCCATCACCGAAGTAAAGCAGCGGCCCCTTTGAGTTGCCAGTTGCGACTGCTGGTTCGCCGGCTGCGAGGGTTACCGAAGAAGCGACATTTGTCCAGTCAGCCTCGGTACCACGACGTACTTGAATTCTTGATGCCATTAGGAGCCACCTGTTACAAAGAGATCCCACGGTGAGGTGGGCGGAACAACACTTGTTGACACGTCACCTGTTGCGATATACACGTTGTTGTTGTGCCGCACCAGAGAGTGTTTGGTGTAGGAGTTGCTGGCGGAGTATGTGCCCTTCCAAGTGATCGCCTGACCTGCGGGGTCGGACGGTGCTTGGCCTGACACGGTGTAGCCGCCGGCTTGGGAGGAGAAGCCACTGTATTGGTACTGCGGAAGCAAAGCCCCGTAGTCCATCTGCAACAGTCCGTCCTGCTCTGCCACCCGCATGTAGAGCGGGCCTACGTCAATCTCTGCGAGTCTTTGGTTCAGACCCTCGTCTTCGTAGCCTTGAGCAAATGCCCGGCAGTACGCCGTCAGAAGGGACTCGCACCACGTCGGGACATCGATGATCGACGTGTCCGATGACGAAGTGGTGTACGTCGGGAAGGAGTAGAGATAGGTAACCCTCATGAAGTCCGTGTCTGCGGATGTCACTGTTGGGTAAACTTGGAGTTGCCATTTGGGAGCATTCTGTCCGTTGACCGATCCGGGGTGATGGAACACCGCAACGTAGTAAGCGTTGTTGCTACCGACAGTTGTGCGACGGTACAGGTTCAATCGGTCGGGGGTTGTCAGATCGACTGTGCTGTTAAGTTCGTCCGTCATGCGGACGGAGATCAGCGTATCGAAATCATCTGGCAGATCAAGGGTTGAGGCACTGGCAGAGGCTTGCACCACAGCATCATGCTTCTCCCTGAAACGCCACCGACGTGAGAATAGATAACGACCTGCGTCGTTGATTATGTCAATGATTCGCTGGTCTGAGGAAACCCCGTGTGTGCTGTCAAATGAAGGGTCGCCACCAATAGCCAAGCGAACCTGCTCTTTGAGGTTCTTCAGTTGCATAAGAAATCACTGAGGGGGCTTTCGCCCCCCCGGTGAGAGAGAGTGGATTAGGCTCGGTTAATTGCGAACCCGTTGAAGAGACAGGGGAACAGTGATCCCGCAGCACCAGCATCCGTTTTGGCTACCAGACTGACCGCGACCACAGCGTTGTCAGCATCAGCAGTAGATGCTTTCAACATGCCGACGTTGCCTTCAAGATCAGCCATCAGTCCAAGACCCTTGGTCAAGTCAACTGAATCGCCATCAAGAACAGCGTCAACAACCCCGGACAAGCAAACCTTGCCCAGACTGTCATCAGCAATGTCTTCGAGAAGAATCCCGTAGATTCCGGCGGCGTTGTTTGCCTCGGTTGCACTAACGTCAACAAAGTTAACAAAGCCAGAATCGAGACCAGCATCGGTGTTGTTGTCATTGACATCACCGGAACCATTGGCAAGGTCAAGAACAACTACCTCACCTTTGGTAACGGTTGCACCGCTGGCGTTACGCAGCGTGACAACGTACTGATCAAATTGTGTGCCCCGTTGTGGAGCAATTGATGGAAGTCGAAAACTCATTAGTGATTCCTTCCTTAAGAGTCAGAGATTGCAACTGGTGCAACAATGCCTTGACGCTGGCGTGAACCACAGAAGAGGTTGTACCAAGTGTCGCAAGGCTGCACATAGGTGAATGGCTGATTCGGGTGCCGCATCACTTCATGCTTAACCATGTAGCGGTTGGCGTGGAAGAAGCCGTGGAGATAGTTAAAGTTGACGAAGTAGTACCGGGCACCCTTACAGATGGTGTCTGCTGCGTCTTCTGCGTCAGCACCGTCTGCGGTAGCACCCAACTGACCCGACTTGGTGTCAGCGACATTTGCTCCAACATCTGCGTCGTAAATCTTGGCAGTGTCGAGTTCAGAGCAGTACATCAACTCGATACCGGAGTAGGTAGGTGAGTTGTATGCTGGGTCTTGGTACGAAATCAACGTGTCGTTGGAGTCCCGAAGGATTCGCTTGAATTGGTTGATGCCGGCACGCGAGCAGAGAATGATCTGCCGGTTAAGGCTGGCATCCTCAAAGTATTGCGATTGAGTGCTTGGTGGGATGTATTGCAATCGCAAGAACATCTCATCAAACGCACCGACCAAGTCAAAGATAGTGGTGGTGCTGGACTCAAGAGCAGCCTCGTTGTAGTGCGAGTTAAAGTTAGCAGGCTTCGTTTGGGCACCGGAGTTGGCGGTGGCCTTTTTGTTGTAGAAGACCACTTCGTTCGACCAGCGATGCTCGGTGGTTGGATCAACACCCATCACAGTGCTGGAGTAGCCAAGAGGCCGTCCACCACGGAAGCGACCAGTAACGCCAGTAGCGTCAAAGCACTTCTCGGTAATGAACGAAGGAATGGACGATGGCAACTTGCCGTTGGCCCCTTCCATCTCAGTGGCGTTACCAAAGGTTGGACGGAAGAGGTCGGCTTCCATGCCATTCAGCATGGAGGTCATCATCCGCTGCTCTTTGATTCGCTTGAGCCGCTTGTACACAGCCTTGGCACCATCAGCCGACAGACCTTCACCGAAGTTCAATTCGATTTCAGCGTCAGTAAACGACATATGGTCAATAGCAAACCGCCAGTGTTGAGTGATCGTGTCGGTCACTTGTGGGTTTGACCAAGAGAACACTTCGTTTGGCTGGTAGTGTGCGTAGGTGCTGTTTTCATCAAACATGACAACGTCACGAATTTCGCTGCCACCTTGAACAGTTTTCTCATCGCCCTTGTCTTTCAAGAGTCGTGAGAAGCAATAAGTATTCTTCACTGCTTCGTTAACGACTTCCTCAGCGGAAGTCATGTAGGTTGGGCCTGTTGAGTTAACGAAGTCAACGAAGGTTTGGACTGGAGATCCCATGTCTTAAACCCTTTATGAGAACATTGCCTTTGCTTCGGTAGCAGACTTGCCAGCCATAATCGCGTCCAAGATT
>Ga0208162_1001105_pt1 | contig 14512 bp, 20 predicted proteins | sample CB_VirMetaG_4_FD_184539 | JGI IMG/M metagenome (GOLD analysis project Ga0208162, IMG submission 184539) | Freshwater to marine saline gradient viral communities from Chesapeake Bay - CB_1508_1M Viral MetaG (SPAdes) (version 4) | ecosystem: Environmental > Aquatic > Marine > Coastal | place: USA... | reverse complement strand
GTCGAGAAAATTAAGACAGAAAAAACGCTAGTCTTATTGGGTGGATGGCGTCGACAATATGTTATTAATAGATTGAAGAATGCGGGAGTGGAATATAAGTATATTGAAATGGCACCAATTGAAGATATAAAGAAAATGTATGCTGCCTGTGATTTATATGTAGTTTCTTCACGACACGAGGGCGGTCCTCAAGCATTATTTGAGGCAGCGGCGATGAAAGTTCCCATAGTTTCTAATCCAGTAGGTATAGCGGAGAGTGTACTAACAAGCAAATGCGTATTCGACATAACGAAGGGTACATACATCCCAACTGATGAAGATGTGATTAATAACTTTAATAAAGTTAAAGAATATGATATTATTAAACACAAACAAAAATATATAGATTTTTTTAAGGAGATTAGCAATGGGTCGTAGAGCATTGATAACGGGAATTAACGGCATGGACGGTTCGCATTTGGCGGACTTTCTTTTGGGTAAAGGTTATGAAGTCTGGGGAGTGGAGCGGCGCTCATCGGCGAAAAACAGGACAAACACCAAGCATTTAGAGGGAAAAATTAACTTTATCAATGGAGACATGACAGACCAAAACTCTCTAGTAAGATGCTTAAAGGAAAGTGACCCTCATGAGGTTTACAACCTTGCAGCGCAATCATTTGTCGGAGAAAGTTGGAACACTCCAGAATACACCAGTGAAGTTACTGGGTTGGGTGTACTTCGAATGTTGGAAGCAGTGCGAGAGTACGGAAAACCTGTTAAGTTCTATCAAGCAAGTTCATCAGAGATGTTCGGAAGAATGATAGAAAACCCAGCAAAAGAAACAACTCCATTTTACCCAAGGTCTCCGTATGGTGTTGCGAAACTGTATGGTCATTGGATTACCAAGAATTATAGAGAGTCTTATGGTATCCACGCCTGTTCTGGCATTCTATTCAATCACGAGTCTGAAAGAAGGGGTATAGAATTTGTAACAAGAAAAATATCTGATGGTGTAGCAAGAATACACCTTGGACTTTCAGACCATATATCTCTTGGCAACCTTGATGCAAAGCGCGACTGGGGTTATGCTCCAGATTATGTTGAGGCAATGTGGTTGATGTTGCAACAGGAAACTGCAGATGATTTTGTAATTTCAACTGGAGAGACTCATTCAATCAGGGATTTTCTTACACATGCCTTTAAGCACGTTGGGATAGAGGATTGGTCAAACTATGTACGACAAGACCCAAAGTTTATGAGACCTGCAGAGGTTGATGTGCTTCGCGGCGATTCTTCGATGGCAAAAGAAAAGTTAGGATGGACTCCAAAAGTCGACTTTTCAGAATTAGTAAAAAGAATGGTTGACAATGATATAAACTTGTTAAAATGAAAATATATATCAATAGAAGTCCAAAGCACGGACCTTGGGGCGGTGGTACCAAAACAGTAAACAAACTATGGGAAGTGTTACTCCGTTCTGGACACGAGGTAGTCAATCGGTTAGAACCCAACATTGACATTATTTTTTGTTTTGACCCTAGACCAAATGAGTTTGGGGATTGGTACCAAAGTTTCGTAAACTATCGGCATGTAAATCCTACAACAAAGATTGTTCAAAGAGTTGGAGACCTCGGAACACATTCAAAACCAAACCTAACAAAAATGGTGAAAGAAACACTGGAACATTCAGATTATTTTATTTTCCCCAGTCAATGGTCGAAGGAGTGGGTTAATTTTGAATCAGATAACTGTGCTGTAATAAACAATGCTCCAATGAGTATGTTTTACGAAAATAGAAACACAAACAAAAGTCTTACAGAGAGTATCAGGGTGGTCACACATCACTGGTCGACAAATCCCAAAAAGGGGTTTCATATCTACCAGCAGTTTGAGGAATGGTGTGAGAATAAAAATATCAGTTTTCACTATATTGGTCAACTACCGCAAAATGTCAAATTTAAAAATCACACAAAACCAATGTCTGCTAAAGACTTATCAGCAAAGTTGCCAGAATATGACATCTATCTAACAGCATCGGAAGAAGAAGCAGGTGCAAACCATGTCCTTGAAGCAATGGCAGCGGGATTGCCAATCGTTTATAAAGAGACTGGCGGAAGTATTTGTGACTATTGCAGTTCTTTTGGAGAAAAATACCTTGATTTTAATGGTATGATTGAAAAAATAGAAGAAGTTGTTAGCAACTACAGTCATTATAAAGAGCAAGTACTGCAATACACAGATACTAATGACTTAGTTGTTTCTAAGTATTGTGAAATTATTGAGAAATTATGAAAGTCAACATAAGCATAGATGATGTAACTCCCCATCCATTTTCTTCAACGAATGTTCTTGAGAAGTGTGAAGAACTTTTAGAAACATTTCCTGAAATAAAATTTTCTTTATTTGTTCCAGTTGCTTATTGGAGGACTATGAAGTCCGGCACCGTAACAAATAAACCAATGCTGATATCAGAATACCCAGAGTTTTGTGAGACACTCATGGACTTACCTGAAGAAAATTATGAAATAGGATATCACGGATATTATCACGGTATACCAAGCAAGAGTGATAACGATGAATTTCAATACTTAAATTACAATGATGCTTTATCTAAAATAGATTTAATGTTTGAGGAAGTTGAAAAAGCGGGATTGTCAAAAAAGTTTAAAAAAATATTTAGACCACCAGCGTGGAGACTTAGTCCTGATTCTTTTAAAGCGCTGTCTGACAGGGGTTTCGAATTGTTTGCTTTAACGGATTTGCCTTACACAAGAGAGGTTTATGCTGGTGAGGAAAATAATCACAAATGTACTTTCTCAAATCAATTTCCTCCCTTCAAAGAACTTAAGGTAGAGGAGAAGGTTGGTGTTGTATATCACGCCTGTGAGTGGGACAGAAATTTTCTAAGTTCGGAAAAGGTTGGAGAGTTGATTGAATTTTTACAAAGCGCAAAAGAAAAAGTTTTTGTCTTTCAGGAGGAGTTATTGTGATTGAGAAGTTAGAAGTAATTGTACCTACGTACAAATCTAAAGACCTTACAAAAAATTTTGTGAGAAGTTTTGAAAAGTTTAGTCCAAGCGATATGGAGGTTATTTTTCACATAGTTGAAAACTCCAGTGATACTTCTTACATGCAGGAATCAAAATCTTGGGCAAAGAATTTAAATTGGTATAATAATCCAGATGCTGATAATTTGACTGCAATTGGTAAGTACGGAAAGGGTTCTTGGGCAAATGCAGCAGGAATTGACTATGCAAAAGATAAAGTTACAAGTGAATATACGTTTATTTGCCACAATGATTGCTTGGTAACCAGTAGATTGTTCTTTGAAGAGTTATCGACTAAAGTTTTAGAAGGTAATAGCGTTGTTAGTGTGATGACAACTTCGACAGAAAGGAAACTATCACATAGTGCTGGAACCCTTGTCAGAAGTGATATATTGAAAGAGTTTGGCACCAAACCAGATTTAGAAAAAAACCTAGACGTTGTTGAGAACCTATCCGAGCATGCTTTGCAAAGAGGGTTGAGTGTTTGTGTGTTAGATAATACATTTAATGATAAAACTTTATTTCGTTTTTGCAATGGTGTTTGGAAAGATTTAGGAGAAAAATGTGGATTAGATAGGGTTATTGACAGTGGTAGGAATGAAGTTATCTATGTTCACTTGGGGCGCGGGTCTGAAAAAATACAAAATCGCTACTTTAAACCGGGTAAAGTTTTGTACAATCCCTGGGTTTCAATTTGCGAAGAGGTTTTAAATAATTAAAAGTATGAAAAATTTATCAGTCTTTGGTTCGACGGGTTTTATAGGAAACAAATTTACTCAGATGTACCCCGAGAATGTAATTAAAATTGATAGAAACTCTAGACATCCTGAATCTAAGGAGGTACTATATCTAATAAGCACTGTTGACAACTACAATGTTTTTCATGACGTACATTTGGATGTAGAGACTAATTTGACCATATTGTTGGAAACTCTAGAAAACTGCAGAGAAAAAGATTTGGTTTTTAACTTTGTTAGTTCTTGGTTTGTGTATGGAAATACGGAAGATTTACCCGCTAATGAGGAATCTTACTGTAACCCAAAGGGGTTTTACTCAATAACCAAAAGAACTGCTGAACAACTATTAATATCGTATTGTGAAACTTTTGACATTAAGTATCGTATATTTCGTCTGTGTAATGTATGTGGATTTGAAGACTCCAAGGTTTCAATTAAGAAAAATGCCTTACAATATTTAATTGGTGAAATCGTTAATAATAGAGATGTAAACTTGTATGATGGTGGCACTGATATTAGAGACTTTATGGATGTTGAAGATGTTTGCTCTGCCATAAAACTGTGTATCGACAAAGGCGAAGTTAACAAGGTCTTTAACATAGGTTCCGGTATACCAAGAAAAATAGGAGACATCATGGACTATGTTAAGAAGAAAAGTAAATCAACCAGTAAACTAACTCCTATTCAGAGACCAAAGTTTCATGAGATTGTGCAAGTAAAAGATATGTATTTGGATGTATCAAGAATACGCCAATTAGGATTTAAACCAAAGATAGACTTTATGGAAAAAATTGATACTATGATTGAAAAATATAAGGAAAAGAAATGAGTCTTAGATTTATTGTTACTGGAGGCAGAGGTTTTATTGGGTCTCACTTTGTAGAAAAAGTTTTACAGGAAGGGCATGAAGTATATGACATAGACAAAATGACGTATTGTTCTAGTGATGTATTGCCTTGGGATAATCATGAAAAATATACCTTCATAAGAGAGGACATTTTAACAATTTCTCATTTACCATCTGCAGACATATTAGTTAATTTTGCAGCAGAGTCGCATGTAGATAATTCATTTTCTTCACCTTCTGTCTTTTCAAGAACAAACTACAATGGTGTTCAGAACTTATTAGACCTGACAAGAACAAGAGTGTATGACCGTCCATTTTTTGTACAGATAAGTACAGATGAGGTGTATGGAGACAGAGAAGAGTACTGCGTTGAGTCTAGTAATCTACTACCAGGAAACCCATATTCGGCATCTAAATCCGCAGCAGAAATGCTAGTACTAGCGTACAGCAAAACTTACAATATTGATTACCTAATAACAAGAAGTGGGAACAATTATGGTTTGAGACAATATGAAGAAAAACTTATTCCAAAAATTATTAGTTGTATTGAAAACAACAGAAAAATACCCATACATGGAGATGGGACTTATACTCGTGATTGGGTATATGTAAAAGACAATGTTAATGCAATATATCACTTAATAATGTCTGGATACAAAAACGAAACTTACAATATATCTACAAAAAACTATTTGACCAACCTGGAGGTTGTAAAAGAGGTTTTGGGGTGGTATGGGGAGAAAGACTTCAAAAAGTATATAAAATTTGTTGAAAACAGGTTGTCACAAGACTTAAGATATCACGTTAATAGTGATAAATTACTTGAAACAGGATGGTCTTTTCAGTATAATAAATCTGGTTTACATAAATTCATAGAGTAGTGGAGAGTAAAATGGTGACATCTGGAAATAGTAAAGAACTGTTTATTTTGAAAATGGTTGAAGAATATATCAATGAAAAGGAAAGAAACAAAACTTGGACTGCTGGCAAGGACTGGGTGCAGTATGCTGGTCCATTTTTTAGTAGTGATGAATATGTGAGGTCTATCAAATCTCTCCTTAGTGGGTGGTTAGTTATGGGTCAAGATTCACTTAAATTTGAGAGAAAGTTTCCAAAGCATTTTGGAAAAAACTTTGGTGTTTTAACCAACAGTGGTTCAAGTGCCAATCTGTTGATGATGGCAGCAATGCGGTCAAAAAGACTTTACAACTTCCCAAAAGGAACAAAGGTAATCACGCCAATCGCTGGATTTCCAACTACAATAAATCCAATATTTCAAGTAGGTTTTGAACCTGTTTTTATTGATGTGGAGTTGGAAAGTTTAAATCTTGATGTAAATCAACTAGAAGATGCTGCTAAGAAGGGTGCAAAAATACTTACATTTGCTCACGTTTTGGGGAATCCGCCAAATATGGATAGAGTTATGGAAGTTGTCAAGCAGTATGACTTGGTCTTGCTTGAAGATGCTTGTGACGCTCTTGGCAGTACTTATGATGGCAAACTTCTTGGGTCTTTTGGAGAAATGGCATCTTGTTCTTTTTACCCCGCACATCACATTACAATGGGAGAAGGTGGGTTTGTATCTACTAGAACTTGTGAACAGGAGAGAGTTGTCCGGAGTTTTAGGGAGTGGGGTCGCGGTTGTTATTGTGTTGGAAAAGAGGCGAATTTGCTAAAAAATGGAACTTGTAAGAATAGGTTTGATAACTGGATTCCAACACTCCCAAATGAAATATTTGACCACAAATATGTCTATGAAGAGATTGGATATAATTTAAAACCAATTGAAATGCAGGCATCAATGGGACTTGCGCAATTAGAAAAGATTGAAGAGATTGTAGAAAAAAGAAAGCATAACTATAATCGACTTTTAAATGTATTTAAGAGGCATGAAAATCATTTACACTTACCAAGTGCCACTGATAAATCTGACCCTAGTTGGTTTGCTTTTCCTATGACAGTTAAAGATAACGCTCCATTTAAGCGTTCTGATATTACGTCTTACTTAGAGGACCACAAGATTCAGACAAGAAATTATTTTGCAGGAAACATTATGTTGCAACCAGCATATGCTCACTTGGCAGACCCGCAGGAAATTGTAAAAAACTTTCCGGTATCCAGAAAGGTAACTACAGACACTTTTTTCTTGGGAACTAGTCCAGTAATCACAGATGAGCAAATTGATTATGTAGAGACAATTGTGGACAAGTTCATGAGGGAAGAAATATAATGGGAATGACTGATTTCGAAATTGCTGAGAAATACACTTCTGTTGTAAGCGATATTTTAAACGATTTGCCAGTTGGTTCTAAAATTGCCTGGTTAGGGCAAAAACACCCGTCAATTAATCAAGACAAGTTTTTATATGAATCGATTATGTCCGGTGTGCATACACAACTAGAACATCACTTCTATGACCTCAACAATGAGGAGTTTGCTCATTCCTATAAGTGGGATGTGCATGGTGACTGGAACATCCAGGGTTTTGATTTAGTTTTGGGACTAAGGGTTTTGTACCTGTGCGACTCTAGAAAAAAGTTGCTATCAAATCTAAAAAAGATTCTAAAATCAAATCAAAAAGTTGTTTTTGATTTTATGACTGGTAATCCTGTTCTGTTAAATGGGCAGGAGACTTTTATCAAAAGAAATAACGGACAAACACTACTACCCTTCCTTTCAGAGTTCTATGATGGGAATTTTTCAGTACAACCTAATCATGACGACCAGGTTCTTTTACTTGAGCACTTTAAACAGTTCAACATAAAAGTAAGCAATGTTTTAACTTTCAGAGATGGTGTCAAGAGAAGGTTTTATAGTTTATGTGAGTTAAGTGGTGAAATTTAATTTTTTGTTGAGGGAGATGACCCATCTTCGTTATTACATACCAATTATTGAAGAAGGAAACAAACGTGGCATAAAGTCTTATTTTTGCTTACTTCCTTCCGGCAAGTACAATTGTCCAACAAAACATAAAGACATCTGCAAGAAGGTAATGGAAGAATATAACATAGAGATGTTTGATGGCACCACTGATGATGTGCAGGGTTTTTGGTTTGTTAATGAATCTTCAGGACTAGAAGTCACACAGAAAGTGGCAGAAGCAGGAAATGCAAAGATTGTCGTAACGACTTACCAAACAGACTTCACACAATCTTATCCAAAGTACAAAGATGTAGCAGACTATATCGTTATGCCAAGTGAGAATATAGCGAAATACTATGGTTTTGAAAGCGAGAAGAACTTGTATGTTGGTATACCAAAATACGATACAGTTCTGAACAAAGAAGAAGTGCTAAAGAAATATAACCTGGACCCGAATAAGAAAAAAGTTTTAATGATTTGGCCAAAAACAAGGGATTTGGCAAAGTTTCCTATCGATATCGTTAAAAACTTTAACGAGTTGGGGTGGCAAGTGATGGTCAAAGCAAGAGCAAAAGACCCACTATCATCAAGCACGATTGATTATATGCAGAAGAATGGAAATAAAGTTTTTTATGACGGATGGTTCCCTCACACATCACAGGAACTTCTTGAAGTCAGTGACCTGGTTGTTAATTGCGGTTCAACAACTATTGAAGAATGTGTTATGCACGAAGTACCTCTTATCAACTTTGATATTAAACCAGAAATTCGTCACGGTGTGAAACAGCAACATAGAGTAACACACGACTACCTTTATAAGTATGACTACTGCATCAACTTGACTGGTCTTGACAGTAGTTATAACACGGCGATGTTGAACGATATGATTCAGACACTATTTCAGAGAGATTTAAAATCAGAATTTAAAAAGTGTAAACAAGAATGGTTATATGACCACAAAAACACTTGCAAAAATCTTTTAGATGTGATACTATCCTAGTATGAAAATCATAGCAATTATTCCTGCCCGTGGAGGCTCTAAGAGACTTCCAAGAAAAAACATTTATCCTATTTGGGGCAAACCAATGTTGTCCTGGTCAATCAAAGCAGCACAAGAAAGTAAGCACATTGATGAAGTTTGGGTAACAACAGAAGATGAAGAAATAAAAAAAGTTGCTTTAGAATATGGGGCAAAGGTCCACGATAGAGACCCCTTGCTATCTGGTGATAAAGTATACAAAATGGAAGCAATAAGAAGTTGCTTTGGTGATGTCGATAACGGAGAAGAGATTGTTGTTTCACTGCAAGCAAACTCTCCTGAGATGACTGCTGAAATACTTGATAATGCGATAGACTCGTTCATAGAAAATGATAGGCACGAGTTGTTAAGTGTTTCACCAAACCTTATGCAGAATGCTGCCTTTAGAATTATGAAATCTTGGTATGTTTTTCAAAAAGACCTAAGTACCAGATGCGGTGTGTTTGTATGCGACATTCATGATGTTCATACTATTGATGATGTTAAGATGATTGAGGAGAGAACTAAGCGATGAAAATTATTGTAGACCTTTGTAATCAACACTTTGGAAGTCTAGAAGAACTAAAAAGAATGTCTTTAAATGCTTTTTTATCTGGTGCCGATGCTGTAAAAATTCAACTTTTAGATTCTGAGAAACTATTAGGTACAAAAGATAAAAAGTACCGAGATATTTGCTTTCAGGATGCCTACGAACTGGCAAAATATTGTGATAACCTTGGTATTGAGTTTATGGCATCTGTTTTTGATGAAGAGAGGTTTGAGTGGTTGGATGACCTTGGTGTGAGAACTCACAAGATTGCAAGCAGAACTTCAAAGCACGATAGGGAGTTGTCAGACTTGATTCTTTCAGACAATAAACCAACAATTATTTCTACTGGTATGCACAACTTTGCAGAGTTTCCCTATGGAACTGATGATAATATTGATTATCTTTTCTGTGTCTCAAAGTATCCAACCTATGTGGATGATAAAGATTTGGCAAAAATGCCAAACTTCAAGAAACCGGGATACTCTGGTTATAGCGACCATACCATTGGAATTGGTGCTGCTATTCGTGCCTACACTCGTGGTGCAACAATTTTAGAAAAACATTTTTCAAATAACATTGAAGCACAGACCAAACTAGAGGGCGGGCACTTGGGGTCGTTTGACCAAAATTCTTTAAGAAATTTTGTTAATATTACAAAGCAACTAGAAATTATGGAGAAGCATAGTGAGTTCTAAGAACCCAGATGTATCTGTTATTATCACAAACTACAATTATGAAAAGTACATTTCTCGTGCAGTGAGAAGTTGTCTTAATCAGTCTAATGTTAACCATGAGGTCATTGTTGTTGATGACTGTAGCACGGATAATTCAATCGAAGTGTTGTCTCCATTCAGAGACCAAATAAAGGTTGTTTCTACAGGGACGAACGGAGGTGTTGCATTTGCATCAAATCTTGGTGTGAAAGAAGCGAAAGGTCAATTCTTTATTCGTGTCGATGCTGATGACTATGTTAACTCAGATATGTGCTATATGATGAAGACTTATCTAGAGGCAAACCACGATGCTTTTTGTGTTTCTTGTGATTATCTGATGGTCGATGATTACGAGAATGTTTTAGAAAGAAAGTATGCAGAAGTTAATAACATCTCTTGTGGTATTATGTATCGAAGAGATTTATTTTTAAGTCTTGGTGGGTATAATGGAAAGATGCGACACCGTGAAGAAGAAGAGTTGAGAAAGAGATTAGGTCAGGACTATAAAATCCACCACCTGAAGATTCCGTTCTATCGATATAGAATGCACAACACAAACAAAACAAAAGAACCAGAATATAAAACTTGGGAGATTTAAATGAGTAGAAAGATTTTTATTACAGGGTGTGCTAAGTCTGGCACCACTCTGTTGCTTAGGATGTGCTATGCCTTTAAGGATACGGAAGTACTATACCGCAAGGGTTTTGATGGTCACGAACTTCCATTTAATGATTTTATAAACTATCAAAGTGACAGCAAGTTTGTTATTGGAAAAAGACACCCACCAGCACTTCTTAGTAATGTTTTGACAGAAGAATTAGACAGGCAAGGAAAAGAAGTCGTAAAAAACAATATTGCCATTATCAATGTCGTTAGAGATGGACGAGATGTTATTCTTTCTGATGGAAACTATGTTAAACCAAAAAGGTGGATTGAAAGCATTCAACAGAGAAAGAATGATGTATTTGGAAACCTTATCATGGTTGAAGTTAAGTATGAAGATTTAATTAGAAACCCTCAACTTGTGCAAACACAGATGGAAGAGGCATTTGGGATGGAATCTCACAGCAAGTTTTCTGACTATCCGGATTATGTAGAAGATTGGGTTTTTGAGTGGAATGTCTCTGTGCTTGCACGACAAGGTAAAGGAAACGAAACAAATTACGGCAAAAGAAAACTTAGTGATAAAAGCATTGGAAAAGATTTGGAAGCATACAAAGATATTTGTTCTGACTTTGAACTTCCAGAATTTGAGAAATGTCTTAAGGAGTTGAAATATCTATGAGAGCATTAGTTACCGGTCACCTTGGATATATCGGTGGAAACTTTGTAAAGAAGTGGGAAGAAAGAGGTCATACTTGGGTTGGGTATGATATGGAAAACAATTGGGAGTTTGATTTATCTGATAGAATCAAACCACTTTTTATTAACCACAAGAACCAACCTATAGATGTAGTTATTCATTTTGCCGCTATTCCTAGAGTAGCATTTAGTGTAGAACAACCAGTTTTGGTTATGAAAAACAATGTTATTTCTACTACTAGAGTGTTGGATTGGGCAAGAAAAGAAAACATTCCAGTTGTCTATAGTTCATCATCCTCAGTTGTTGGCAATGGTGATGGTCCAGCAAGTCCTTATGCCTTGTCGAAATATGTTGGAGAAATGGAAACTTTGTTGTATAATAGGTTATATGGACTTAAGACTGTGGCATTAAGATATTTTAATGTTTATTCTTACGACCAAGAAGCGGATAGTGAGTATGCAACAGTTGTCTGTAATTGGAAAAAGTTTATTACAGAAGGCAGAACACCCTTCATTACTGGTGACGGAGAACAAAGAAGAGATATGACCCATGTTGATGACATCGTGTCTGCAAACATTTTTTGTGCAGAAAACATAGACAAAGATGAGTTGTGGGGTCATTGGTACGATATTGGGTCTGGAGAGAACATTTCTTTGAATGAATTGAAAGAAATTGTGTTACAATATTTCCCAGAGCAAAAGTTTGATTATGTTGAACCGAGAGCGGGTGATGTTATGTTGACGAAGGCAGACCTTAGCAAGTTCGGTAAACACGGGTGGAAGAGTAAAGTGGATTTACAAACTGGACTACATTCAGTTTATAGAACCTTGAAAGAGGAGTTGGGTAAGTGAAATTAGGTATTATTGGAAATGGTTTTGTTGGCAATGCAATTGCACATGCCTTCATTCCTGTTATGGAAGTCAAAATTTACGATAAAAACCCTGATAAGTGTTTCAATACACTTGATGAAGTTGTGAATGATAGCGATGTAGTGTTTATTTCAGTGCCGACACCGATGACTTCTGAAGGAATAATTGACCTTTCTATTGTTGAGAATGTGTTTGAAGAGGTAGAAAAGTGCAAAAATAATAATAGTCGTCCTGTTTTTGTGCTTAAATCTACTGTTGTTCCCGGAACTACGAGAAAATTAAAGGCAAAGCACCCAACCTTACCAATTGTTTTTAATCCAGAGTTCTTAACGGAGCGACATGCACGATTTGATTTCTTAAATCAGAGCAGGATTATTCTTGGATTTGAGAATGACCTTAGCGAAGGTCAAAGAAACTTGACGGTTGAAAAAGTTACAGCACTGTATGAAGCAAGGTTTTCTGGAAACAACTTTATCACAACAAACTACGAGACAGCAGAGATGATTAAGTATTTTAATAATCTTTTCTTTGCAGTTAAAGTATCGTTTGTGAACGAAATGAAACTTGTTGCAGACAAGTTGGAAACAGTAAACTGGGACAAGGCAGTTAAGGGTTTTGTATCCGATGGGCGAGTTGGAGATTCTCACCTACAAGTCCCAGGACCAGATGGCAAGAGAGGGTTTGGTGGTTCTTGTTTCCCGAAAGACATCAATGCCTTTACAACTTTTGCAGATTCTATTGGATTAAACTTAGAAGTACTCAAGGGTGCTTGGAAAACAAATTTAAATGTAAGACCAGAGAAAGACTGGGAGAAACTAAAAGGAAGAGCAGTATCAAATGACTAAAAGAGCAATGTTTATCGGTCGGTGGCAACCGTTTCATAATGGTCACAAGTGGTTGATTAATCAGAAGTTGTCAGAAGGAAAGGCAATTCTTGTTGCGGTGAGAGATATCCCACCAGATGAGAAGAACCCCTTTACAACAGAACAAACGATTAAAATGGTTAAAGAAGTTTATAGAAATGACGATGTTGAGGTAATTGCAATCCCGGACATCGAAAGTGTAAACTATGGTCGTGGTGTTGGTTATGAAATCAACGAACATGTTCCCCCACAGAATGTTGGATTTATTTCAGCAACAGGGATTAGAAATAACATTAAGGAAGGTAACAATTCTTGGAAAGAGGTCGTAGACCCTTCAATTCAAGATATGGTTGTCGAATATTTAGGAGAATAAAATGAGTGGTATTTTCGTACAAATGACAGGAATGTCTGGTGCTGGCAAGTCAACAATGACCTTCAAGGCGGCAAGCATTCTTCGTGAGATGGGACACAATGTGGAAGTTATCGATGGCGATGAGTATCGTATGGGTCTTTGTAGCGACCTTGGGTTCTCAAAGGAAGACAGAAACACAAACATTCGCCGTCTATCTTTCGTAGGAAAGGTGTTGTCAAGAAATGATGTGATTTGTATTATGTCAGCAATTAATCCATATGACGACATTAGACAAGAAGTAATGCAGAATAATGAATTGGCAAAAACTGTTTATGTTAAGTGTGATATGGATACCTTGATTGATAGAGACCCAAAGGGACTTTATGCTAGGGCATTGTTACCATCTAGTGACCCAAATCATATTCCAAACTTTACGGGCATTTCAGACCCATTTGAGGAACCGGCGAATGCTGATTTAACAATTAACACTGCTGGCGAGAGTATTAACACATCAGTTGATACTTTGATTAAATTTATTCTAGAAAATATAGGAGAAAGAAAATGAAATTATCAGACCAAGCATTAGGTGCCGTTATGATGGCATTACAAAACTCGTTGATGAATCAAACAGATATTGTTCCAGTACTTAAGGGATTTGACCTTGTGATGGATGATAAGGAAGAGATTATTGTTTTGAATCCACCGACGATTGAGGCAAGCGAGATAGAAGAAATAAAGAATACAGTTGGTAGTGATTAATGCCAATCTATGAATACTATTGCAATAGTTGTGAAAACAAATTTAAAATAATGCACTCCATGTCAGAAGAGTGTAATGAGTGCGGTATTTGCTTGTCCGAGGATATTACAAGGGTCATCCCAGACATCGCAAATACTGTAGATAAATCTAAATTTAAAACGAAAGCAGGTGACCTCGTGAAGAGTCATATTGAAGAAGCGAGAAAAGAAGTTAGAGAACAAAAGCAAGATATGAAAAGAGGCATGAAATGATAGAAGCAATGTTGCTTGTTTTTGTTGTGTTGACATTTTTGTTGGCACTCTATTCTGTTAGACTTGCTAGAAGATTGTTTGTTGTTGGTACAAACCTGGAAGCAGTGTATAGCATCATGTATGCTTTTAGGACACATGTAGAACAAATTCACGAAGCAGAAATGTTTTATGGAGACCAGACACTTCAAGCACTGATTGACCATTCCAAAGAATTATTGGATGAGTTGGATAAATACGAAGATTTGATGCAAATAGTTGGACCCGAAGAACAGGTGGAAGGGGATGCCGAAGAAGAATAAAAATTACTACTTTACTAGTGTTCATGAAGAAGCAATAATCGAGTATTGCTCTACTGATTCTAG